>Ga0190313_1001245_pt1 | contig 13843 bp, 8 predicted proteins | sample 4870071011_MG_FD_169989 | JGI IMG/M metagenome (GOLD analysis project Ga0190313, IMG submission 169989) | Hydrothermal vent sediment bacterial communities from Southern Trench, Guaymas Basin, Mexico - 4870-07-10-11_MG | ecosystem: Environmental > Aquatic > Marine > Hydrothermal vents > Sediment ...
ATGATTGAATATATTCCCAGGTGCCTGTGAAACTCATTTGTTAAAAGAGCTGCTTTCCATTCTTCAAGACCATGCTTTTCTATAATTTTTTCAACAAACGGCTTGATGTCCTCTCTGAAAAGCATGGGATCAGTTGGAATCTCCTTGAAGAGTACCAGACTGCGAGGAAGTATATGAAAGTCAGCCGTAAATCCCAAAAGCTTCAGATAGGTGTCATGCACACCTTTTGCGTTATATGACAAAAGATGCATTGTCAGTGGATTTTTTTCTTCAGGGGCAAATTTGAACAAGGGCGGCCGGTTTATAAAAATTACCGCCAACTCGTCCCACACATAAAAATGATCTTCGGCTAAAAGCTTCTGTGCGGCAGGTGTGCTGTGTATGCTCGTTACAAGCCTGGAAGCCGGTGTGTCTAATGATTCGATCTGGTTATAAAGTTTTGAGTTAAAGTGCGGCAATTTTTCATTTTGAAGACCAAAACAGTAGATTGGCAGACCTGCATTAAATACCACACCGGCAGAATCCATATCCCTGATTGTGTTCCAGCCGGGATATGGGCTTTCAGGAGAGCCGCCAAAATAGATGACCCTTGATATCCTGTTTTTAATCTCAGGCTCTATCAACAGTGCGTCTGCAAGATTTGTCAGGGGACCGAGACACAGGTAAACCACATCGGCATCCCCTGCTTTCAAGCTGGCTGCAATCTGATGCGCGCCGTTTACCACAGCGGGTTTGAAATTAGACATCCCTGCCTCTTTCGGCAGGCGGATATCCTTTGATAATTTGCGCCACTTCGGCGCTATTTTTTCCAGTAACCGTCCCGCAGCGATCTTTGTATCCTTTATCTTGAAATAATCAAGAATCCTGCTCAGATTTCCGGCTCCTGCCGCAGGCGAGAGCGCTCCGTCGGATGTGACGATCAACGGAATATCAGCCACATCCGAATTGATCAGCATCGCAATCGCCCGGATATCATCAAGGGCAGCATCGGTATCGACAATAACAGAAATTTTATAGGTATGCGGATACGCAGCACACGGGAACAGAAAAAAGATAATAAAAAAAGCCGTATATTTTTTCATAAAAAACTTTCAATCTCTATAGATTGTCAGATAATTAATTTCACAAGGCCAGAGGGAGGAAGGCGTATTGTAATACTCCGACGACCGATAACGCAGTGAAATTATTTATGTGACGGTCTCTATTTTACTTCAAAGGTTAATATCGCCACATATTGATCAACATCACACTCTGATGTATCTTCACGCACTCTTTTTAACGGAACCTTGACCCACCAGATACCGGGCTGCACGATACGGATATTGACTATTCCGTCCGTACCTGTTTTGGCAGTAAAAGGATATTCCGCCCTTGTTGAAAAACCTATATATGTCGCATAAACAGACTCCCCTGCCAGGGGTTTTCCCTTAAACAGCACTTTTACCGGAAGATAATCGCCGCTTTTAAGCAGGCATGGATCTTTTTGTGGTATCATCTCAATGGCATGTCCTAAAACTTTTTTATATGCGGAGCCTCCCGGCTTTTCGGCATAAAAGATCGCTTTTGTAAAAAATTCCACGTGTCGGCAGGATATGGCATTGGTAAGCTCTTTTTTACTTTTTCTTTTTTTACCTTCCGTAGTCTTGCTGACAAACATAGGCTTCATGGCGGCAACAGCAAGATAGGTTCCTTCTTCTCGTATGTTCAGATTGACTCCCACCTCATTAAAAAAGGATTCGGAATCATATTTTTTTAATTCAAAATTTTTCTTTTTTCCGGTTGGCTCCAGGTAAAAGAAATCCTTCATTTTTTCAGGTCTTGCAAAATCGGAAAATGGAAGAGAATGTCCCATATGCAGGAAGACTTTTGCCGTATCTCCTTTTTTTTGATCATAATGATCAAGACCAAGCCACAGATCGTGCGCATATGCTTGTGAAGCAGTTAGGAATAGAACCATGGCTGCAATAATTAATTTGGACAGATTTTTTATTTTACTTCTCATTTACTTTTCTCCTTAATTTAAATATTTAAAAAATAAACTCCACCCCTCCATAAAACAGCGTCCCAGGTGTGGGATAGTCTAATCTTTCCCAGGTTTTTTTGTTAAAGATATTTTCCACGGCCATTGTAAATTTTGTATCAACCCCTTTTATAAAAGAAGTGTCATAACTCATTCTCAAGTTATGAATCGTGTAACCTCCGAGATGAGGCATGGGCTCATATTCAAAATTTTGCGCTGCCTTCTGGGGCGGCACTCCTGGCGCGCCACCGGCAAAACGCTCGCCAACGGAATTAATCTGCCACTCTGAGGTAAGGCCATTAAAAGGTTTAGCTCTGAGGGTGAGGTTTAAAAGATGTTTGGGAGCATTAAACAGATCGTTTTCACCATAAATTTTTTCTATGATTTTATCCCCATGCTTTTCGGTTTCTTCATATGTATAGTTTCCCTCCACCTCAAAAAAGCGGCAGAATACGTATCTGCCGGAGAGTTCAATCCCCCATAGTTCTACATTGTCAATGTTGTAAGTCGGCGGGTACGATACCGGGTAAATAACGACATAATCATCGATATCCTGATAAAAGAGGTTGATCTGACAGGCGAAATTAGCGCCGTTAGCTCTTATCCCCGCCTCATAGTCGTATCCTTTGACGGGTTTAAGTTTTCCCATGAGCTCATGCCATCCGTCAATATACTGAGCCGGTATAATGCTTGCGGGCGCTCCAGGGGGCTGATTCAGACCGTAATAACTCCTTAAGACCGCGCGGCCCGCAAATGAATTCAGAGTATAATTACCGTGCCATCGATACACGTCTGCCATGGTCGGAGCCTTAAAAAACTTACCGGCAGATGCATAAAAAGTCATGCTCTCCATGAAATTATAATCAGCACAGATTCGGGGCGACCAATTGCTGTCATCAACACTTTCCCTGAATGCACCGACAGGACCTCCGCCTGAATCGATTCTATTTTCAAACTCATCATACCGGACACCTGCGGTGATTTTAAGGGAATCGGTAATCTGAAATGCATCTTCAAAAAAAACTCCTAAAAGATCCTGCTTAAAATTGACCTGTTCTTTGGGCTGGTTATAATATTGCCAGTTTGCTTCGGCGTCCCCGTATGTATAATCCATACCCAGGCTTAAAGTATGGGAGTTAAAAGAATGATGAATCTTCCATTTAACAGAAGGGGCGTCAAAATTCGAATCATAATCCTGTGTATCCCCTGTAGCCCATGACGCTTGTCTGGGATTACTGTCTCTCTCCTGCTTTGCATAGGATAGTCCGAGATCGACCCATTCGGACAAATATGTCATCTGAACGCCGTTATTATCCAGAGTATAATCGCTTCCCGATATATAATTACGCGCATCGCTCCATACATTCCATGCCACCCGGTCATCTATCACATAACCTTCCCGTTTGTGATAATTAAACGCAGATAAGTTAATTTTCCCCAGTTGATCCAGGTCAATACCGGTATTTATATAAAGGTTTGTGGTTTCAAGATCGTTGTTATCGAGATATTCCCCCCTCTTGTGCCATGCCCCGCCGACAAACCAGTCTATACTCCCTTTTTTACCGGAATTTGAAACAGCGGCTTTTCTGTCATGAAATCTGCCGTAAGAGCTTTTGACCCTTGTTGTAAGTTTGTCTGTGCCGGCTTTGGTTATTATGTCTATTGTTCCTGCAATTGTATTCCCGTATTCCGCAGAGCCCGCTCCCTTTGTCACCTCAATCCGCTCTATAGCTTCAACAGGAATAGTCTCCCATTCAAAGGAACGGGCGTAGTACTTACCCATCTGACCTGCGGGCATTCCGTTTATGAGAATCCGCATGTCCTGATCTTCCAGCCCCCTTAAAAAAATCTTTTTGCCGTAGGATGAATTCTGTATAAAGACAGACTGGGATTCCCTTAAAAGATCCGAAATGTCCATGGTTTGTCCAGCCTGAACTATGTCATCGGGTTTGATCACGTTGGTTGTAAACTGCTCGCCCCATGATTCTTCAAGCCCCTTTTCGGTTACCGTAATGGGCGCTAATGTTTTAATATCCGATTTTAGATCTTCATTTTCTTCTTCTTTTGCATGACCTGTATATGCAAAAAACAGCAAGATAATACAGATGGTTATAACCGATAACCTTCTTTTTTTAATACTGCTTTGTTGTCTCATTGTCTTTCCTCCAAAAAAAAAAGCCAGAAAGATTAACAGGATTTTTTTCAACCCTTTATTAAACCTTCCTGGCTTTATTAAATTATTTAATTGCTATTTTTTGCTTATTACAAACTTGCTTATTCTAAACACAGCTTCATGCTGCAATAAAATTATTTATAGCCTATTATCAGATATGGTGTCAATCAATAAAGAATGTGGTGTCAAAATGCCCCCTTTCACCCGATCTCTGCGTCAGGAAAAAATTTTAACCCTCGAAATACGGGAGTGTATTCAAAGTGGTTAAAATTATTTCCAGTCACTACATTGATCATTTTGCATGCCGGACCTAATAATATCAACCAGTTATGACCTCAAATTCCTTGATTCTATCAGTTTTTACGAGAATTTTATCGAACTTGGGTTAATAAAAATGGGTGTATTGCATTTCGAAACGTCCCTATTTCTATTGCTCATATTTTCACATAGTGTTAAAAAAAAATTTTATGTCACAAAATTAATAAAAAAAGGACATCTTATTATATGAAAAGAGCTCAATGGAATAGTCAGACCGGCTTCCTCTTTGCCGCCATAGGTTCAGCCATAGGATTAGGCAATATATGGCGGTTCAGTTATATGGCGTACAGTCACGGGGGCGGTGCATTTATTATTCCATATATTATCGCACTGTTAACAGCAGGAATTCCACTTTTAATACTTGAGTTTGCCATAGGCCATGAGAGAATCGGGTCGGCTCCCCTTGCATATTTTAAAATAAACAAAAGAATGGAGTGGCTTGGATGGTGGGCGGTTACTTTTGTAATGTTTGGGATCGTTTTATATTACCTGGTAATTGTGGCGTGGTGCCTTAATTTTTTTATTCTGTCCTTTAACCTGGGTTGGGGTGATGAACCGAATTCTTTTTTCTTCAACCAGTTTTTAATGCTCAGCGACAATCCCTTAGACATCGGAAAGATAAGAGCCCCTATTTTTTTTAGTCTTATTTTTGTATGGTTTGTCAACTGGATTATTGTTTACAGAGGTGTTAAGCGCGGAATAGAACTGGCAAACAAAATCTTCATGCCTCTGCTTTTTGTTTTAACAACGGTTCTTGTATGCTGGTCGATCTCCTTAGATGGATCTATCTACGGCATAAAGGCATATCTTACCCCTGATTTTACAAAATTAACTGATTTTAGAGTATGGATTGATGCTTACAGCCAGATATTTTTTACATTAAGTTTAGGTTTCGGCATCATGATTGCCTATGCCAGTTACCTGCCGAAAAAAGCAAACATTACAAAATATGCACTTGTTACCGCCGCGATAAACAGCGGATATTCCCTTCTTGCAGGCCTGGGTGTTTTTTCAGTTTTAGGTTTTATGGCAACCTCCCAGGGAAAACCTATATCCGATGTTGTATCGCAAAGTATCGGTCTTGCATTTGTTGCCTATCCAAAAGCAATAAGCCTTATGCCCGGAGGAAATTTTTTTGGAATGCTTTTTTTTCTATGTCTCGTTGTTGCGGGGCTTTCTTCTTCCATATCAATAATTGAGGCTTTTGTATCAGCAATAATAGATAAATTCGCATTAAAAAGAAGCAGACTAATAACTATTATTTCAATAACAGGTTTTGCCGGATCTGTAATTTTTACCACCCAGGCAGGACTTCTATGGCTTGATATTGTTGATCATTTCCTTACTCACTACGGGCTGGTTGTGGTTGGAATTGCGGAATGCATTCTTGTGGGCTGGTTTTTTAATATCAAAGTACTCAGAAAGCATGTGGATAAAATCTCTTCTATTAAATTACACAGGTGGTGGGACAACCTGATAAAATATTTTATTCCATTGATTTTAAGTATTATACTTGCTGTAGATATCTATGACGAAATTCAAAAACCATATGGCGATTATTCCTGGAGTTCTCTTATCCTCATAGGATGGAACTGGGTTTTTATAACTCTTGTTATTGCTGTTATATTCGCTTCGAGAGAATGGAAAACCAATTTAAATAAAAAAAAGGGGAGAAGTAAATAATTTTTTTATTTGAATGATAAGGCAATAAGCCTGTAAACAGTCATTCCAGCCATCCATGCCACATCTTCAGGGGAAAGTATTTTACCTATTCTATTATCAAAAAGGATATTCGCTTCCGATGTAAATTCTTCATCTCCCTGCCATAAAATCATTTGCATTGGAACCTTGGGAAAAATCTGAAATTCAAACCCTGCATCTCCTGCTTCTATTGTGCTGCCATTAATCTGCAGAGCAGTTTTTTTAAAGCCCGGGATATTCATGCCAAAAACTTTTTTTAAAGGATCAACTGCTCTTTTAACAAATGCTGAAAAATAAAAAGACGCATCGGGAATTTCCCTGTAGGAGATCCAGTCGCCGGATATTGCAGGAACAGCCTCTGCTCCAAGCATATAATGTAAAATAATTACCTGCTCCTGTATGGGAACATCCCTTTCCTCTTCGTATCTGTCCCTGAATTCAAAATCAGGGTAACTTATGCTGTAATTTCTATCAAGAAAATGGAGTACAATCCTGTTGCCTGATTTCACTTCAAAGCCTGCATGAATTGCAATATGTTCGATGGATTTTTTTTGAAGCATTTCAACGGCAATTTTTTTTGCATTAACATAATCATCAATTCTGGCCATTTTTTAGTTCTCCATTAAATTTAAAAAATTTATACTGCAGCAAAACTGCCCGTTTAATCAAATATAATTTTATATAAAAAAAGCCTCTACTCATAAAATTAAAGAGAAGAGGCTTTGAAAAAAACGATTTTTTAAAAAATCTATACTTCAAGCCAGGAATCGGAATAGAGGCTTCTTCCTAATATTATATTGGTTGTCTTAACATAGTCCTGAAGTTCTTTTGAAAGAGTATCCATGGCTGGAGTATTCTCATCCATTGTCGCAAGAACAACATCAACGATATCCTGACGTTTTCCTTTGGCTGTATCTGTGAGAACATCATCGAGAGGATCGGATATTACTGAGTACATACCGTTTCTTTCAAGCATTATCATGTATGTAAGATTAAGAATGGGACGCAGATGTGTTGGAGGCCCGTTGGAAATATTTGACAATCCGCATGTGCTCTTTGCGCCAGGCGCTATATCCTGAACCATTGCCTGGAAGTGCATAAGACTCATAAGCTGGGGCTGCTGGATATTAACAGGTGTTACAATACCGTCAACCCATATTCTTTCATTTTCAACTCCGGCTTCATTGGCAAAGTATAAAAGCTCAACAGTAAGCGCTGCTCTCTCATTCTCATCACGAGGAAGACCATCCGGCCCCCACATTAAAGCTATAAAATCAGCATTATATTGCGCAGCAAGAGGAACCATCTTCTCATAGCGCTCGGGTCTGCACATAATGGAATTAATAAGCACCGGCTTGGGAGTTTCTTTATAAACTTTCAAGGCAGCTTCAATTGCACCTATGTTTGATGTGTCAAGTACAAGAGGAATATCAGGCACAACATCTTGAACAACCTCAACAACCCATGGCATAAGCTCGTGGCCGTCTTTTTTTGCAGGGCCAAGATTGATGTCAATATAATCCATTCCCTTCTCTTTTTGAAACAGAGCCTCTTCCTGAAGAGGCTTTGGGTCACGCTCTTTAAAAGCCCTGCCTATTTTTGTAGATATTACATTTAAACTTTCACCTATTAAAAGCATAGTTCCTCCATAGTTTTTTGATTAAAGATTGATGATTGAAGATTGATGATTGAATTATATACAAACCTTCAATCTTCAATCTTCGACCTAAAACTATAATTATTTTGTTTTAAGAAATGCAGGAATATGTGCTGCTTCCCTTGGACCTACAGTAATTGTCCATCCAGGCATCTCTTCTTCAACATCACCGGCAATTGCTGCCGCATATCCTGGTATTATCAGTTCAGTATGTTTTACCTTGTCCATGATCCCGGATTTTTTTACAAAAACTCCCACATCGTCACCGGCAAATTTGCCTGCAGCCCAGGCTGTCATGACTGACAGACCTTCAGAGTCTTTAATTAAGAGCCATGCGGGAACCTTACTTCCTTCAATTTCACCTGATACTATAAAGTAGGTTAAGGCAAAATTTGTTGTAACCAGCACCGGTGAATTTTCATCAGGATTGCCTATCTCATAAATCCCTTCTGTCACAGTCATTGGCCTCTGGGGATCTGTATATATATTCAGACGTTCCAAAAGGAGCGGGAAAACGCTCTCTCCTGTAAAATCAGAAAGTATTGCAATTCCGCCATACTTTGCAACAAACATTCCTGCAATAAGGGCTTCCATGTCCAGATTTGAAGCCATTTCACACGGAAATGTTATTGTCGGGAATCCAATCGCCCTGTTGCTGTCTTTTAGCGCTGATCTTCTTATTGCTACCTGATCTTCAAAAGCCTGCTTTATCTCCCTTGACCCAGGATCAATAATTAGGTCTTTAACTCCCATGCCGGTTAATTTGTCTGTTAAAGGGATAAGCCCTTCTATTGAATCAGCCTTAACTGCAAGGGGCAGACCGTTTTCTTTTGCTATAGCGCCAAAATCATCTGCGTTAGCTTCGGTTGCCGCATACAAAAGAGGCTTTTTAAATCCGCATGCTTCAACACCAGCCTTCAGAACCCCTGCATCTTCAGTCATTAATACCAGGTTGAACTCCGAAGTTTCAGCAATAAATTTTGCCTTTGCTGCAAAAGCATCCTTATCTCCACCTACATCCTTTAAAGCCACAAGCTCAGGTCTCAGATTTAGTCCTACCCTTTCAAACTGAAAGGCATTCCATGTCTTCAGCTTGGCTTCAAGGTCAGAATCGCTAATATCTGAATTTACCAGGGCGCCAAGTGCAGTTGGATTAAAAAATGTTTTTTCATGCCTGTACTGCACGGTTTCTCCGCCGGTGGTAAATTTCCTTACACCTTTGCCTATAGCCACAGGCCTGATAGGCGGCGCTGAAGCCTCTGCAAGCTGTTCCTTTGCTTCATCCGAAACATAGGGGCAGCTATCGAGCTCTGCCTTACCTGAGGCCAGGTTCATTGCAAAGGCCAGACATGTGGGCACGCCACACTCTTTGCAGTTGGTCTTAGGCAATAGTTTAAAAATTTGAATACCGGTTAATGCCATTTTGATCTCCTTATTCGAGTTTTCTATCTTCGATACAAACTACTTTGATATAAATTGCTTTGATACAAACTACTTCGATACAAATTGCGGATGCGGATTTTGCTAAAATATTTAACCCAAAACATTTAACAAAATCCGCACTGCGCATCTATGCACTACATTTCATTCTTTTCTATCCAATAATCGGATCCATGGATAAAGCAGGATGACCCTTCTCTTCGAGCCATGGCATAATCTCTTCTTCTGTAATTCCTACTGTTTCATCTGCAATCTTGTCATACAGATCCGGAACTCCCATATCGGCTCCACGTTTCTCGATTCTTTCTTTAAGTTCTTCTTTAAGCATCTTCGGCATCCATACCATTCTCAGCAGTCCGCCGTCTCCCAGGATAAACTTGCCCTGGGTGATATTATGCTTTGAATGACCAACAAACCCTGGTGATGAGGCTCCACCGCCCATAACACCTGCCAAAGTGGTAAACTTCATTCCGCACGGAGTATCACCGACATAATCTCTTCCCACAGTCATAACGCCATTGCAGGATGGCAGCATGGCAGCAATACATTCGCAGCAGCCGCATGTGGTCATTGGATCTATTACCATGGAGTAAAAATTATAATGTGTAACAGCGCCGCGTGATGCTTTATATATAAAATCGTTAACACCTTTCCACTGACCCAGCTTGGCATCAATGCATTCTCCCTTTTCAATGGGCTGGTTCGGACCGGTTGGGCTAATCTCAAAAGCAGCCTTGCAGTCCATCCAGTTGTATGCTCCGCAGAGTCCTGTTCTTTCCGGACTTACCGAGCAAACATGGTTAGGCGCAAAAGACTGACAGAGTGTGCATGAGTAGTAAGTCTCAACATCTTCATCAGTCATGTTGTCAACTCGAGAATCTCTTGCAAGATAATTTTCTCTTGCAGTTTTGGTAAGCTTGTCAACGTCAGCCTTCTTTGTGTAAAGCGTAACCTGTACCTTGTCCACAATCTTGGTGAAATCCTGGTGAAACTTGGCATGGAGCACAACGCCGATATCTTTTAAGGTAAAGCCTTTTTCAACAGCAGGCTTACCAACACGAACCCAGGCAATATCCCTCTGGCCTATATGCATGATTCCCTGAATATAGTTAGTCAGATGATGGATTTGACGCTCCATAATAGGCTCAAAATCATCCTGGAACTCACGACCTGCAATCTGAACAAAAATACCGAGGGGCAAAGTGTCGCCTTCTTTCATATCTCCTATATCAGGTCCTACAATTTCGATCTTGCCATCTTCTATTTCACCCAATTCAGCCATCTTTACAAGCTCTGTACACTGGGTCTTGCCGCCGCCCATCTGGCAGTGAAGATCTGCACCCCTGACTCTCTCACCTTCAAAAGCCGGACCAAATGAACATGGAATTTTAATATCTGAAACCAGAACCTTAAGTCCTCTGACTTCGATGGACTTCTGGCATATTTCATCATGGGTAACAGGAGATACAACATGCTCATAAGTACATATACCTGTCGGCAGAATCTGTGTAATATCGGTGTCTGCTATTGTCGGGAAACCCCAGTTAACACAACCTGCTGCTGCAACACCCCACTCGGTTCCAACATCTCCCAATGCATTAACAAAGGCAAAAACACGCTCTTTGTTGTACATCAGTATTTTTTTATAATCACCGGGCTCAACTCCACCAAATGCCATTGCAACTCTGTTTGCAAAACCAAGGGCAAATACGGCTGAAGATATATCCGGACCAAAACATGCAATTCTTGTATTCCAGCCAACCTGCACACCGGCTTCAATAAGCTGTTCAGTTACTGTAGTGCCGTTATGGTTTGCTGCCAGAAACATATAAAGCCCTTTTTTCTGGTAGTCTTCAACAATCATTTTGGCTGTTGCAGCATCCGGAGCTGATCCTACTATTGCAGCAAAACCGGGTGCACTGCCGTCAACAAACTCAACACCTCTTTTTCTGAAGATTGTATCGTCTGCTGCGCCAAGCCATATTTTTCCACTTTCGATATCCGGATCTTCTGCGTGAAGATAAAAATCAGGTTCATTAAGATATCTTAAGGCCTCTATAATCTCAAAAGCGATTATACCTGCCATTCCTGCATCAAGAAGAGGCCCAAGGAATGGGAGCCAGTTTTTGCCTTTAATATGCTCAGGCAAAAGTCCTCTCGCAATATCGAGAGGTTCCTGCAAATCTTCAAGAGTTTCAACCTTTATTCCAAATAAAGAATATATAACCGGCAGAAAGTAGGCGGTATTTGGAAAACCGACCTTGGTATCTGCATTATATGTTTCAAGCGCTTTTTTGTACTGCCCTTCGGCTTGTGCGACAACTTTATAACCGCCCTGAATGGCTGCAAATGCTATTAATCTTGACATTTTGTTCCTCCTTCGTTGAGGATTTGTTAATCCATAATATATTAAAACAGATAATGAATTTCAAATATGTATTATTAAACTGTTCTTCTTAATCCATGGCCTGACGACTTGCCATATCCATTAGAACTCTTTCTCTGGCCTTATCAATACCGAGTTCTTTGCGCTTTTTATCGATATGTGCGATCATTTTACGTGCATGCTTGATCGGATCAGCCTCTACATCCCACATACCGCCATAAATTTTTTCAAACTCTTTGGTTATATAATCATGAAAGACCGGAGCCCCTGAAGTTGGAAGGGTTACTCCAAAAACAGTATAAACACCTGAAGCAACAAAATAATGCCCAATACTTATGGCCTTTTCACTCATCCATTCCGGAGCGCTTCCTGCAACCGGCCATTCGCTGATATCATTTCCAAGACCACCGGCCTTGACCACTTCAGTGGCAGCGAGAAGAATTCTGCTGTTATCAACACATGAACCAAGATGTAAAACAGGCGGAATACCGACAGTCTCACAAACTTCGGCAAGACCAGGGCCGCAATGTACAGCCGCAGCCTCAGGCATAAGCAGTCCTTCCATAGCACAGGCAATGGCTGTACAACCTGTAGTCAAAACAAGAACGTCATTTTTAATCAGTTCTTTTACAATAGCAATATGATCACGGTTATGTTTTGTCCTTGCATTATTACAACCAACAACACCGGCAACGCCGCGAATACGACCATTAATGATATTATCATTCAGTGTATAATAAGTTCCGCGAAATGATCCGCCAAGATGATACTCTGTGGATTCAACACCAAAACCTGCAACAATGGGTGCCTTATGCTTGGGAATCATTACCTCTGCAGCACGGTTTTTAAAATTATCAATGGCCATTTTTACGATGCGTTCTGCATCTTCGATGGCATGATGTTCATCAAATTCGATATGAATAACATTGTCCTGTTCCATCTTGGCAATCGGATGGGTTGTAATAAGCTTGGTATGGAAACATTTTGCAACATTGGCAAGATTTTGCATGATGCACTGAATATCAACTACCATTGCATCACATGCACCTGTTATAATGGCAAGCTCCTGCTGCAAAAATGTTCCGCAAAGAGGTACGCCGTGTCTTTGAAGCATTTCATTTGCCGTACAGCAAATGCCTGAAAGCTGAATGCCCTTTGACCCCTTTGCTTTGGCATAATCAATCATTTCCTGCTTCTGGGCAACTGCAATAATCATTTCTGAAAGCACAGGTTCATGACCATGAATAATTATATTAACATGATCCTCTTTCATAACCCCGAGATTTGCCTCGGACTGAAGAGGATAAGGGGTTCCGAAAAGGATATCCTGGAGATCGGTTGCAAGCATTGATCCGCCCCAGCCATCGGCAAGAGCTGCTCTGGTACCCTGTTTCATAAGGTTCTTATAATCCTGATCAACGCCCATATGGGTTCTATGCATGATCTCAACGATTTCTCGGTCGATATTTCTCGGAAGAACGCCCTGTTTTTTCCATATTTCATAACGCGCTTTGGGAGCTCTTTTTAAATAAAGAAGCTCACCTTGAGGTTTGCCCCATTCATTCAAGGCAACTTCTGCAACTTCAACTGCGACTTCATCAATATCCCGGTCAACCTCTTCACCGTCCACTTCAACAGTAGTTGCAACATTAAGATTTCCTGCAACCTGCAAAAGTTTATCCTCATCCTTGATTCTATAAGCCTTTGTTTCTTTTTTTGCAGCAGACATGAATACTTCTGCAACACAGCGTCCATGGTCTGAATGCGCTGCCGCTCCGCCTGCGATCATTCTGACAAAGTTACGAGCAGCTATTGTATTGGCTGTTGCGCCACAAAGGCCCTTTCGCTCATCTTCGCCTTCTATACCGCCTTTGGGCAAAGGAAGACGACAAGGACCCATTGCACAGTTTTTACAACATGTACCCTGGATACCTATGGCACACTGTTTCATGTTAAGTGCCCTGTCAAAAATTGTTTCAACCCCCAGTTCATGGGAGCGAGCTATCATTTCCTGTGATGCCACATCTATACTGGATGCAACCGGATCAGCCAATTTTGGTGCTTTGGCTGCTTTTACTTTTTCTTCTGCCATTTGAGGTTCCTCCTCATATTATATTATTATGTTAACAACTAAGATGGTGCCAAAAT
>Ga0190313_1001246_pt1 | contig 13831 bp, 13 predicted proteins | sample 4870071011_MG_FD_169989 | JGI IMG/M metagenome (GOLD analysis project Ga0190313, IMG submission 169989) | Hydrothermal vent sediment bacterial communities from Southern Trench, Guaymas Basin, Mexico - 4870-07-10-11_MG | ecosystem: Environmental > Aquatic > Marine > Hydrothermal vents > Sediment ...
TCGGAGCTCGCCCGACACCTAGCCCGCATCCTTTACAGCCAGGACTACCCGGGTATCTAATCCGGTTCGCTCCCCTGGCCTTCGTCCCTCACCGTCGGACCCGTTCCAGCGGGGCGCCTTCGCCACTGGCGGTCCCCCTGGGATTATAGGATTTCACCCCTACCCCAGGGGTACCCCCCGCCTCTCCCGGTCCCAAGGCCCGCAGTATCCCCAGCAAGCCCCACGGTTGAGCCGTGGGATTTCGCCAGGGACTTACGGGCCCGGCTACGGACGCTTTAGGCCCAATAATAGCGGCCACCACTCGGGCCGCCGGTATTACCGCGGCGGCTGCCACCGGCCTTGCCCAGCCCTTATTCCCGGAGCTTTTTACACTCCGGAAAAGCCGTGGCGTTGCCACGGCACTGGGGGTCCCCCCGTCGCGGTTGCCCGCATTGCGGAGGTTTCGCGCCTGCTGCGCCCCGTAGGGCCTGGACCCGTGTCTCAGTGTCCATCTCCGGGCTCCCACTCTCATGGCCCGTACCGATCTTCGGCTTGGTGGGCCGTTACCCCACCAACTACCTAATCGGCCGCCGGCCCATCCTCGGGCGGGCACGAAGCCCCTTTCGGTGTGGGGACCTTCCAGTACCCCACACCTATGGGGGATTAGCCCCAGTTTCCCGGGGTTATCCCCCTCCCGAGGGTAGGTTACCGACGTGTTACTGAGCCGTCCGCCGGTGGTGTCCCAGAAGGGACACCCCCATGACTCGCATGGCTTAGTCGGACCCCCATAGCAGTGGCCTCCGGCAGGATCAACCGGAATTGCTATAGGAGTACGGCCGGTGGGACTCCCCATAAAAGGGGAGTACCAAAATCCCATCCGGGGTTTAGTCGGGGTGTTGGACCTGCCTTACCCCCGAGGGGTTCCCTTTCGGGTTTTCCTCGGGAGTGCATTGGTTGTGCCCTTGGTTGGAGGGCGGGGTTCATGTTGGGTGCTTTGCACCCATTCCCCCCGACGCCGCCGTCTTGGCACCAGGGCTTTGCCCCCTTATTCGGGGGCTCCATCCAATACTTAGCAACACTACCAATAAAAAATTTTTGCAAAACACTTATATAGTTAGAAAATTTCCAAATTCATGTCAAATAGTTTCATTACGCAACATGAAATAAACAAAAAAATGTTGAAAACTAAGGCATCAAGATGTCTTCAACAATGCTGATTTTTGAAACCGGGGTTGGAATGGTATTTGTTACTGCCAGTTCATCAACAGCTTTGCTGACTCTTTCTATAGCTCCCTCAGCAAAGACTCCATGGGTCGCTGTAACATATATCTTCTTAACTCCCATCTTCTTCAATATGTTTGCTGCTCTTATCATTGTGCCACCTGTGCTTATGATGTCATCTACTATGAGAACGTTTTTTCCAGTAACATCTATGTCAACTGGAGTCATTTGAACCTCAGTTGGAGAGATTCTCTTCTTTTCAAAATGGCTAAATTCTACATTCAGAATTTCAGCAACAGCTTTTGCCCTCTCTAAAGCCCCCTTATCTGGTGCCAAGACTATGCCTTCTCCAATTTTATCTTTGAAATAGTTAGCAATTGCTCTTGCTGGACTGAGATTGACGGCTTTTCCTGGGAAAAATTCAAGTGTTTGAGGATTGTGCAAGTCAAAAACATAGAGTTCATCATAATAAATGCCTATTGCCGTCATAACAGCCCTAACGCTTATTGGTTCTCCATCCTTTGTAACCCTGTCCTGTCGTGAATATGCAAGATAAGGGACGACTGCTATTAGCTTTTCAAATCCCTTTTCTTTGAGTGCATCCCCTAATAGCAGAAGTTCAATTAAGTGTTCATCTTGTGGAGAGAAAGTGGACTGTACAACAATGGCTTTGTTCCCATCTCCAAGTACCCTGACGTATTTTTCCCCATCTGGGAATTTCTTGATTTCTACTTCAAGGAGTTCTTTCTCATAGTTTTGAATTTTTCTTCTGATTTCTTCCTTTAAATGCTGAGCACCGCTACCAAGAACAACCTTCATACTATCACCTCCTAAACCAGTAATACAGCGATTATACCAGCAAGGAAAATACCGTCAAATGTGCCGGCACCTCCAATACTTACCATTGGAGCTCCAAGTTCTTTGATTTTATTCCAGTTAAGCAAATCTGCTCCGATTAAAACTCCCATAGTACCACTTGCATATGCTATGGCTGGTTTGTTTGGACCTCCAAGCAGAAGGGCTAATGATGCGGCTATTAAGGGTGGAATGAAAGTTGGAATTGCTATTCCGAGTCCCTTTACAGGCTTAGAGAAAAAATGACTGAGTATTGTGGCTATGAGTATTGCCACAAGGATTCTAATAATTAATTCTGTATTTCCAATAATAGCAAATCTGAGGAACTCATAAGTAACTATGCTTAGAGGAACAAGTGCTCCTCCCACGTTTATCGCAATGATCATTTTCTGTTCTCCCCAATCAGTGTAAGGGACGGGATACCTAATGCCAAAGAAGCTAACCTCTTTAACTTTCAAAATTGGTGCGTAGGTCCTGGTTTCGGCTATGGGGATATTTATGAAGCTACCGATTAATGATGCCCAGAACAAAGTATAGGCAACTGGGAGAGGGAGACCAAGCTTTTGAAATGCCAGTGTTATAGTTCCTGCAAAGAGCAGAAATAATATGGGTATTAGCAACAGGAAGAGTATAAAAAGTGGCAGGCTTAGAGGAAGGAAGAGGAACTTTTTCATGTCTTGAACCCCCTAATATTCACCCATATCTGGGCGCCATTTGCCATGATGACTTCTTTTGGTTTTTTAAATTTTTGGGGATTGGATAGCACCCAGGCATAGAGTTTCTCCCCTTTTGCATATTTCTTTAAAAACTCATAATCTGCTAAGTGCTTATCTTTATGATTTGTTAGTTCTTCTGGCGTAAAAGGTCCAAGAACATCAATCAGTTCGACTTTTCCTATCGCCTTCTTTTTGCTTATTATGGAAATTTCCCCTCTAATCTTCGTATTGCTTTTCCTTATTTCCCAAACTTTTTTGCCTTCAACTATCCATGAAGCAAAAGGTTCTCGCACTATTAATCCTTTCATCTTTCTCATTATTTTTAGTTTAAATATCCCTTTATAAACTCAACTATTTACTATTAAATGCTGGATTTTTAAGGGAACAAACAACAAATGGAAAGATTTAAGTTTAAGGATAACGAAGTCTTATTTCGGAGGCAGAGCCAATGAAAATTGTATGGTATGGTCATGCATGTTTTCTTATTGAGACAAGAGGAGTGAGAATTTTAATAGATCCCTATCCAGATGTTGACGATGATAAAATTGGAGAAATTGATTATATTTTTGTAACTCATGAACATAGTGATCATTATGGAAAAACTCCCCTTTTAGCAAGACTCAGAAAGGCAAGGGTTATTGGGCCGAAAACTGTCTATTTAATGGCAATCAGTGATGGGATAACCGATGTGCAGGTCATTGAAGAGGGTCAGGAAATTGAACTTAAAAATGGAGTTAGAGTTAGAGGAATATATGCAGAACATCCCTCAAGTCAGTACCCTCTTGGCTATCTAATATTTGGAGAAAAAAGAATCTGGCATACCGGAGATACTTATTATACGCCTCTTTTTAATAGACTTAAGGGAATGGTTGACATAATCCTTGTCCCGATAAGTGGTCGCTCCACAGCCAGTGAAAGAGAAGCTGCCGATATAATCGAAGCGGTGAGACCAAGAATAGCCATACCAATGCATTATGGGGTTTATGGATCGGGAAGTGTTGAAAAGCTTCAGGAGGAACTTAGAAAGAGAAGAGTTTGGGTCTTGGTAAAGCCTCTAACTGTTGGAGAAGTCTTTCATATATAATTGGTGGTTCTATGGAAAAGTTAACAACAGGCAGTAAAAACTTAGATGAACTCTTGGGAGGAGGAATTGGAAGGGGTGTGCTAACTCAGGTATATGGAGCTTTTGCTACTGGAAAAACTACGTTAGCAATGCAAGTTGGCATGCTCAATAAGGGTAAAGTAGTGTACATAGATACGGAAGGGGGTTTCTCTCCAGAAAGGCTTAAACTGATGGCAGAAAAGAGGGGCATAGACCCGGAAGAGACTCTTCAAAGATTCATAATTTTTGAGCCTCATGATTTTAAAGAGCAGAAGAGGGTTATATCAAGACTTAAGACAGTAGTGAATAGTAGGTTTGCTCTTGTTGTTGTGGATTCTGTAACATCTCATTATAGGGTGGAGAAGGATAGGCAAAGCTTAAATGTAGAATTAGGAAAGCAGCTTCAAGTTCTTTTATGGCTTGCGAGGAAATATAATTTAGCTGTGATAGTTGTTAACCAAGTTTATTTCGACTCGAATTCTGGATCATTAAAACCAATTGCAGAACACACTTTGGGGTATAAATGTAAGGATATACTTAGGCTTGAAAAACTCAGCAAACCAGGAATAAGAATTGCTATTTTGGAAAGGCATCGTTTTAGACCTGAGGGGGGAATAGTCTACTTCAAGATTACCGATAGAGGGATTGAGGATATTTAGTTTAAGAAAAAGAAAGAGTGGGGTAAATTAAATCTTTTCAAAGACCTCTTGAGTTATACGCAATGTAGCTTTATACAGCTTTTCACTTATTATACCCTCTTCGTAGTGTCTTTTTAGATCTTCCTTATCAATTATCTCCTTTTTCCCATCTGGCCACTTTACGATATCAACTTCGAGATCTATGTACCTTGCTCTGTCGGGGTATATCTCAATTGGTGTGTTTATGTTATAGTATTCTCCCTTCAGATTACCATCTTTATCGTAATAGCTATGTTTATACCACCATTTGCCCTCTTCTATCTCGGTTATTGCATAGTCACCATATTCAATTGGAAGCTCCAGTCCATCATATACTTTCCCTGGTTTGAGATTCCGCTTTATTTTTATTCGGAGGGGATTTATTGAAACTTCCAAAATCTCTCCCGGCCCTATTCTTACTTTTTGCCCATCTGGCTTTATGTGTTCTAAGGTAAATAGCCACCCTATTTTTGGTCCCTTATTCTCAACTAAAGCTTCCATAAATCCTTCCCTGACTTTAATCCTCTGAGATGGTATTTTTGAGAGAATGCCTTCGGCAATTTCGACGGCAAAACTGAATTCGGGGTCATATGCTTTGAATTGGTGATGCCCTTCTATTGTTGGTAGAACTTCATTTCTAATGTTATCGAGTTTTTTCCTTGTGCCTCCTCCGAACTCTACTTCATATATGTCTCTCCCCTCGATTATCTTTGTAGGTGCGGAGTGTCTGTCTGCGTCTTTTAGCTTATCTGCAATTTTTGATAGGTTCACCAGCTCATCCCTTAGAGTATTCCAGTCTTTGTATGCAGCAGCAGTCCTCCAAAGTATTCCCCATTCTCCTAAATCAACGCTTAATCCGAGAATTCTAAGCCTTTCCCTCTCCTCTAAATCTCGTATTTTTCTTGAAATCTTTACATGTCTCTGGGCTCCAATTGGTTTAGGTATCAATACGGCGTAATCTCCGGGAATTGTCAGCAGAGTACTGAGATGGGGCAGTACATTATGTTTTTTAACTTGGACTAAAATCTCATCACCTTCCGCAGCATCAGGTACTTCCTCTATGAGTACAGTTCCAATAGCACTGCCTATGTCCACATATACGTATTGCTCATCTCTTTTGACCACTATTCCTTTGTATATACCATAAAGCTGATAGGGCATTTTCCTAAAAAACACATCTATAAATTCTTCCTCAAAAACACTCTTAACCTTATCAACTTTGGTTCCGACTAAAACAACTCCTCTATTATCCTTTCTGTCGTATATATCAACATCAAATTCACTGTATGTCTTTTCAATTTTCAATCTTTCTGCTATTTTCTGGCTGGGCTGACTAATCTTAAATCCTCTATCCAGTAGCAACTTTGTCAATGCTGTGCTGTATATTCCCCTAATCCTCACCGAAACCTCTGAGTTTGTAGACACTTTCACCACCTCTTTTTCTTTTTTCCACAATCCCAATTAGTGTTAGACCATCCAAGATTTGAGCTGCATGCTCTCTCTTAATTCCAGTATTCTGCTCCACATTTCTTGGTTCAACCCACAGCAGACCTTTGGAATGCCATTCTTTTAGGGATTCTTCAATTTTGTAAACCCAAGAGGGATTAGAGTAAAGATGAAACATGAAATTTGTTAGGATGTTTACTCTCTCTTCAAGTTCCTCAATTTTTTTGAGTCTCTCAATTATACTCGTTGGTGGCTTTTTCTCTTTTTCGCTTATGAAGATCAATCCCTCAATTTCTGCACTAAGTCGTTGCAATGATTGAGTTACCGAATAATCATAAATTCTGTGAAATTGGAACAATCTCTGAAGAGCGGCTTTTGCTTTGAGTTTTTCACTAAAGCTCTCTTTTGCATGCCCTAATATGCCCATTATCTCCTCAATTCTAAACTTCATTTGATGTTCATTTCTCTGAAGTTCTCTTCCGGTTTTTTCGAGCCGCCCTCTGACTGGAGCAATTCTTTTATAAATCTGAGATGCAATTTCAAATTTTTTCTCACTCAGCTCATGAAGCTTGAGAATAACTTCCTCAACACCTTCAAGATAATCCTGATTTGCGTACTCGTAGAGTTTTAGGAACAGTTTTTCGAAGTCTTTATGGAGAGTCTCTGCTCTTAAAATTAGCTCTTTCAATTTTTCTACATCCACATTTACTCCCCCTAATAATCTATGCTCATACATCATACTTTTACTTTTCGTTGTTAAACAAAAGCATTTTCCCATAATCTTTTTTTAAGTAGGTAAATTAATCAAAATAAGGAAGGTGAAATCATGGTTTTGGTTGACAGATTCGGAAGACCAGTAACGAATCTTAGGATCTCTGTAACTGAAGAATGCAATTTAAGTTGTTTTTACTGTCACAGAGAAGGACAGACGAAGGGAAAAAGGCAGATGACGCCAGAAGAGATTGAAAGGATAGTTAAGGTTGCCTCTAATCTTGGAATAAAGAAGGTAAAACTTACTGGTGGAGAACCCACAGTAAGGAATGACATTGTTGAAATCGTCAAAAGAATACGGCCCTATGTTATGGATTTGTCAATGACAACAAATGGCACCATCATGGATAGACTCGCTGAAAATCTTAAAGCAGCGGGTTTAGACAGGGTGAATATAAGTCTGGATACTCTTGATAGAGAGAAGTATAAGAAAATAACTGGATTTGATGTTCTACCTTGGGTCTTAAAGGGCATTGAAAAATCCGTTAGGTTGTTTAGGTTAGTTAAGCTTAACATGGTTGTCATGAAGGACTTGAATCATGATGAAATATGGGACATGATAAACTATGCGGCCAAGATTGGTGCAGTTCTTCAGCTCATAGAGATTGAAGTTCCTCGTGAAATGACTGAATCATGGTTTTTTAAACGGTACTTTTATCCGCTAAAGCCTCTTGAAGATGAATTTTCAAAGAAAGCTATTGAAATACGGGAAAGGAGAATGCACAGAAGGAAAAAGTATTTCATCCCGACTAAAAATGGTGTTGCTGAGGTTGAAGTTGTTCGTTCAATGCATAATACAGTATTCTGTGCAAATTGCACGAGAATAAGATTGACAGCTGATGGGTACTTAAAAACATGTCTCCTGAGAAGAGATGACTTAATCGATATACTAACTCCTATTAGGAATGGTGCCACAGATGAAGAGCTTATTGAGATTTTTAAGCACGCAATAATGTTAAGACAGCCATATTGGGTGTGATCAGATGGAAACTACACTATTTGGAGCTGTTACAAAAGAAAACTTTGAAAAGAATAATAAGTGAAAAGCCTTTAAATGAGAAAGAAGATAGGGAAGAACATGCCAGCAGTGAGAGTTCAGAAACATGAAGCAGAGAAAGTTAAGAATCTTTTGAAGAAACTTGGGTTATATGATGGGAAAAGAAGGCCCAAACGCGAAGAGAACTTTGTTCTTTTGCCTGTTGTTAGTACTCCAGAGCTTATGGGGCTTGGATTTGAAGTTGTGGATGTAGAATTGCCATTTAGGCCCGAGAGACAGATATACAAAAATCTTGAAAGTGTTCTGGCTGAGAAGCTTACAAAAGAAGAGCTTGCATATTTAAGGAGATATGACATAATAGGGGACATAGCTGTTATCCAGATTCCAAAGGAGCTTGAGCATAGACAAAAAGACATTATTGAGGCTCTTCTGATTGTCCATCCATTCATAAAGGTGATTGCAAAAAGGGGGTTTCACGAGGGAAAGTTCAGAGTGAGAGAGTATGAAATAATTTGGGGTGAAAAGAGACTAACCACAGTTCATAAAGAGAATGGTGTTAAAATCAAAGTTGACTTAGGTAAAGTTTTCTTCAATTCACGAATGAAAGGCGAACGATACAGATTGGCTCAACTTGTTCAAGATGGGGAGAGAATTCTTTTGATGTTCGCTGGAGTCTTGCCCTATGCACTCGTTATTGCCCGCTTTAAGAATGTTGAAATCGTCGCGATAGAACTTAACGAAGATGCAGTAAGACTTGGATTGGAAAATATTGAGCTCAATAAGGACAAACTCAAGGGAAAAATCGAGGTAATTCGTGGAGATGTTTTTGAAATTGTTCCCAAGCTTGGAACTTTTGACAGGGTAATAAGTCCAACTCCAAAAGGAGTTGATGCTTTAAGTTTGGCTTTAAGTAAAGCTGAGAAGTGGGTTCATTACTACGACTTTGTCCATGAAGATGAATTTGATGAGTTTAAAAGAAGAATTGAAGAAGAATGTCAAAAGCTTGGAAAAGACTGTGAAGTGAATATAAAGAAAATAGCGGACTATAAACCACATGTTTACAAGGTTTGTGCCGATATTAAGCTTTTCTAAAGCTCAGTAGGATGCCATATAGAGATATGAAAAACAGTAAGGAGTGAGCTATGACAACTGGGTCTGGAATTCTATCCAGGAATAGCTCCTGAATGATAAAATAGGTAGCCATGCCACCGATGAATCCTGCAGTGCCAAGAATTACAAAGACAACAAATTTACTCTCGTAAGCTGGTATAGAAAACAGCGTTAAAGCTCCTAAAAAGATCATCATTTGTCCCCAACTTCCTCCAGCCTCATCAAAATCCTCTGGATTCTCTCTTGTATTGATATAGGCACTATAAATAACTACAGCCCCCAGAAGAATTTCAATGATCCCACAGATGAGAAAAACTTTTTGGAGCTTGTTCATGAATTCCACCGTAAAGTAGAAATGAAGGAGGGCTCATTTCTTTAAAAAGTCAAACAGCGTTGCCTGCTTACCTTTCTTCTTAGCTTTGTCAATCTTCTCCTCCTTCTTGGGTTTTTCTTCTTTCTCCCATTCTGCCTCTTCTATTTCCTTCTCGATTTCTTCGCTTTCTTTTTCTTCTTCAGAAACTTCTTCACTCTCTACTTCTGCAGTTTCTTCCTCATGCCCTTCTTCAATTTTCTCCTCTTCGACTTCTTTGGGAGGCTCTTCTTTTATCTCAATTCCAGCTTTTTTGAGCTTTCTGTGAATTGAGAGCGTTTTGCCCTTAATCTTTGTTGCTTTTTCTTTGTCTCCAGCTAAGAACTCTATCTCTTTATCTCCCAAATCCAGGAAAACCGCTATATGGGCAGCAACGTCTAAGTTGTTTTCAAAGATTGTTTTGAATATCTGCATTGTCTCGATAGCTTCAAGCTTGCTCATGTGCATCTGCTTCATAATTTTCTTGATAATTGAGTCCCTAATTCCCCTTTCTTCCTTTGTATCCCTAAGCATTCTGAGGGTCTTTGGAGGATAAAATTTAAGAAATCCTTTCTTTTTCACTCCCGAAACTGCAACTCCTGCTGTCATCATGTCTATTGCATACTTCCACAGCCCGTAGTTTCCGCTTCTTTTAGCCCTTCCAAGATATATATCAGCCCTGCTTATTGCATCATACGCTTCGGCAATATCTTCGGGTTTATAGTAAACGTATGGAATGTTTTCATCAACCCAGAGAAGCAACTCATCGGGTGTCATGTCTAAGTTCCACATTGCCATTTTTGCTCTCTTTGTATTGTCGCTTCCGAAAATCAGACCAAGTGCTTGGAAAACTGTTTTTTCCACATCTCTGTAAGCAAGTACTTCTTTTGCATCCTCTATTCCACCGGCAACCACGGTTTGCAAATCATTTATCGCAGCTCTTAAATCTCCGCTTGCTCTTTTTGCTATCTCCGCAACTATTTCCTTTGGCACGAATATGCCCTCTGCCTTAATAATCCTAAAAAGTGCCTGCATAATCTCTCTTTGAGTCAATCTCTTGTATTCAACGACCTCGGCCTTATTTCTTATTTCAGCGGGCACTTCCCAGTATTTATTGGCGGCCATGATTATGGGATTTCTTGCCCTGTCTATGAGCTTTGCAATCTCATGAGCACCGCTTGGCTCTATGTTATCGACCTCATCTAAGAATATGAGCTTTCTCCTCCTTCCAAAAATGTCCATCGTATATGCGGCATCAAGGTAACGCCTTATTTTCTCGAAGGTTCTTTCATCACTTGCATTAAGCTCAATGACCTCAAACTTATACTCATTTGCTAAGGCATAGACTGTGGTCGTCTTTCCACTTCCTGGTGGGCCTGCAAGGAGGAGAGCCTTTTTCTTTGGCCGTCCATGAAACCACTGCTTAATCCATGCTTCAACTTTTTCAAGAGCCCGTCTTTGGTTAACTATCTCTCTCAGCCTTTTTGGACGATACTTCTCAACCCAGGGTATGTCCATCGTGCTCACCTAATCATTTGCCCAGCAGGGTGAACTGGGCAAGCAAAGCTTCAAGCTGAATCATTTCATTTGCTCCCTCTACCAATCTAAAGTTGTACTCTCCAATTCTATCAGCTAAAGCAACTTTCTTAGGCTCACTTATTGGCAGATTGAACACTTCTTTATGCATTTGAATGAGGACATCTTCTCCACTTAAACCCTGTTTGAGAAGGATTTCTCTGAGCTTTTCCCTTGCTTTAAGGAAGTTGCCCTCTAATGCCATGAGCATCATTTCTCTAACATCCTCTGGTCTTGCCCTGCTCGCAACCATGAAGACGTTTTCGTCTGTAATATTTGTATCAAGTGCTGCTGCCGCTTGGAGAACGTTAATTGCTCTCCTTAAATCACCTTCAGCAATGTAAAGAATTGCCTGCAGTCCTTCTTCAGTTAATTCAAGCCCTTCATTTTCTGCTATGAACTTAATTCTCTTTGCAATGTCTTCGTCCTTAAGGGGTCTGAATCTGAATATTGCACATCTTGATTGAATTGGCTCGATGATCTTGGAGGAGTAGTTGCAGTTGTGGCTTACAAGCCCGTTGGATATGAAGCTGTGGTCCCTCGCGCAGGTCACGTCGTAAACATCGAGGTAACCGAGCTCTTCCTTCTTGATGATCCGCTCAACGACATAGCCGTCAAGGGTTCTCTCGCGGATGAACTCCTTGAAGGTCATGAAGTCCCTCGTTAGACCAATGGGAACTCCTTTAAGCCTATTCACGACGAAGTCCCTCTTAACGCCAAGGACTTTGACTGCTTGGGTTGGGTTGGTTGAGGTGGCAAGCTCGACGGCTCTCTCGGCAATCTCCGGGAGAATGAGCTCCTTGTAGGCCAGCTTAATTCTGAGGTACTCGCCGACAAGCCTCGCATAGGCGTCTTTGGCATAGGCGTAGCCGATTCTCGTGAGGAAGCGGAGGTAGTTGGTGTCGTTAGGTGTAACAATCAGGCGAACGATGAACTTCTCGCCCTCGGCGGGGGAGACCACAATCCTTGAATCAACCTCGAACTCCTGGAGAAGCTCAGCCACCTCACTGAAGAACTCCGTTGTCCTTTCGAGACTCTCCTTTGTTGCGCGCATCTCAAGCTTGATGCCGTTGAAATTGTAGCGCTCCCCACTCGGCTTTGTACCATCTGCCCCGAAGAGTCCCCTCAGGAACTCCCTCTTAACGAAGAGGTTGCCTCTCTTTATCCACTCCGGAACGGTATAGCCCTTGACCGTTTTGTTGCCGACCTCGACACCCCAGAAGCGCATAAGTGCGTGGAAGGCCGAGCTGTCAACGTAGAGCATGTGTATTCTGCCCTCGACCTTTCTTCCGCTGATTTCCGAGCTCTCGATTATTTCAGATGGCTTCAGGCCGAGCCTTCTTAGGTCATCAGCCAGGAGCTCAAGCTCTTCTCTGCTTGAGTTGAACCAAATTCTACGCCATCCCTTGGCCAAGTGACCGTCGCCGAGGAGGAAGCCGAGGACACGCGCGAGGATTCCGGCTCTTTCGTCATCATAGCGGACGAGCCACATCTCCCTGACCTCTCTCAGGATGTTGTATGCAATTCCGTTTATCTCGCCGTTGAGGAGCTTCCTGACGATTGAGTAGCTCACTTCAATCCCGAACTCCTCCTCGATGATTTTCTTCACATCCATGGCATTCCTTAGAGGTTTGCCCTCACGTACCTTTCTGACGAACTGCTTTTTGCCCTCAACCCTCCTCTCGACGTAGCCCTTCTCCTCAAGGCTCTGGAGGAGCTGGTTGAGCCTTACCCTTGAGAGGCCAACCTTCTCTTGGAGCTCCCTTCTTGAGATCCAGCTCTCTGGAATCTCCCTCAGGATTTCAGCTTCCCTCTTCGTCAGTCCTTTTTCCATCTCCGCTTTGAGCTCAAGAACCCTTGCAAGGACTCTCTCTTTATCCCTCGTTAAGAGCTTGCGGAAGTTCTTCGCTTCTCCAAGAGGTTTGAGCCCATGTTCGCGCTCGATTCTTTCAAGGAAGTGGTAGAAATCGCGGAGGTTTATTATCGGCCTCGGATCCGGCTCATAGGGCGTTCCCTCAAGCGTCGGCCTGACGAGAACCTCCGAACCCTCATTTAGGTCGTACGTTTGAACCCAGCCTTCAGGCGTTAGGAACATGTGGTCTCCGGTCGCCTCGATTACCCTTCCGCTCTCAAGGGTCAGCCTGAAGACGGGGTGGCCAACTATCTTGGAGTTGAAGGCAACTGCCGCAATGACCGTGTCCCTTCCAGCCCTGTTGCTTATCTCCCTAAGAAGGCCCTCTTCGAAGTGCCTCATAAAGTCCCTTATCCTAACCTCTCTCTCGTCAGGCGTGTAGATTTTTGTGTCCCCAGTGACACAGCTCAGGATAAATCTAACGTTATTCGAGAACATCTCCATCATTCTTCTCAATGCCTGCTGGGCATCTTGCGTTAAAGCATCCGCCTCATCAAGGAAGATTATCTTAAAGCTCGTTCCTCCTATCGGCTTCGTGCGGGCAAACTCCTTCACTTTCTCCCTAATCACGTTTATTCCGCGCTCGTCAGAATTATGGAGCAGAACTGGGAGTTCTCCAGCAAAAAACATTTCGTTGTCCGGAACACTGACGTCGTAGACGAAGTCATTGTACTCAATGAGCTCAACCTTCCTAACCAAAAGGGCGTGCAAATCCGTGTTGATGAGCTTCTTCAGCGTTTCGAGGATTCTCTTACCCTTCCCATCCAGCTTCTCCTCGTTTACCATCTCTATGACCTTCCTCAAAGTCGCCTTTCTGACACGTTTTTTGCCCTCGTAGAGCTGGTGTCTGAACTCGTAGCGCCAGTTGCCCTCAATGGCGTTCTCTATCGCCATGAGCATCTTAACTATTGGCCCGGCCGGGAGGAGCTCAGCCTTGCTCCACTTCATTCCACCCTTCCAGATGAGCCTCACCTCCCTCTCGAAGAGGCTCGCCTCTATACCCGAAACCCTCGCGAGCCAGACGGTGTCTATGAGTAAATCCCTTGAAACTGAGGAAACCCTGACTACTTCGCCCCACTCTCCACTTCCGTCGCCGTCGGCGAGTCCTCTAAGGAATGCTA
>Ga0190313_1001248_pt1 | contig 13824 bp, 21 predicted proteins | sample 4870071011_MG_FD_169989 | JGI IMG/M metagenome (GOLD analysis project Ga0190313, IMG submission 169989) | Hydrothermal vent sediment bacterial communities from Southern Trench, Guaymas Basin, Mexico - 4870-07-10-11_MG | ecosystem: Environmental > Aquatic > Marine > Hydrothermal vents > Sediment ...
ATATTATTATATATATTATACCGATTATGGTTTTTGTTGGTGGTTTTGTTGTTGTGGTTGTTGTAGTTGTGGTTTCGGTGGTTGCGTAATTGGTTGTTTGTTTGTGTGTTTTGTGTGTTTCTTGTTTGGTGGAATGTTGTTGAGGTGTTTATTGCGGTGGTTGTTGCGGTTGTGGTGTTTGTTTGTTGTTGTTTTGTTGTTGGTTTCTCTTATGGTAGATTGGTAAGAGTTACTTATTGCTTCTGTGATTTAGTTATTGGTTTAGTGATTGATTGATTGAGGGATTTTGTTTTTAGGTGCACCCTTATCGCTCTCGTTATCGGATTTGATGATTGTTTCTGTCTTTGAGTTTCTTATTAAGGGAATGATTACTTTCTCTTTATTGTTCATGATTAAGTATTTGTATTGTACGGGTACTAACATTCGTGAGTAAAGATAAAAATTAAATGGGGTTCTTAAGTGAGGGATTGGGATTCCGGAGTTTGTATAAAGTAAGTCTGATTTATCCCACTAGATTCCCACCAGAGGTACACCCCAAAACTAAAAACCAAAACGGAACTTCAGACACTTAATGGGGACCAACCATGAAGGCCCTCTACATAATACCGAAGCATCCGAAAATGAAATGGTCCGTAGGGATAAAGATAATTAACGGACATGCCCACCCTTATCCATTTCACCTAGTTATTAAGAGACCCCCTAAATCAATCAAGGAATACCTCAAGCAGAGAACTGTTAAAAAACTACTCAAGATAGAGTACGTAGGACATCAAGACATAATACAGTACCACCTAACACCAACACAATATAGGTACATCGTAATGGAGGTAGTTCAGCAAGTAATTAAGGTATGGAGGAGACCGACTAAGGAACTGATTGAGTTCTTACCTGAGCCTCATTTCCGATGGAGAGAAGGCAGGGGAATATGGTACGCAATAAACGACATACCGAGCTTACCCTACAGATACGAATACGTACTACTAATAAAAAAGAACCAAGCAACAACAATAGATAGAAACGAAATCCATAAAGAGAAACGAAAACAGAACAAACAACCAATAAAGAAACTATGGATAATAAAAAACCTACTTCTAGTAACCACCTTCTAAAAAGAAATCATCTTAGATAGAGAATAACTTTCACTTCATGGTCGTATTCATCTATGTCTGTCTCTACCTTTAGATTAATGTACCACTCAGACCACCCTTCCTCAATAACAACATCCTCCATAACGTCGTAGAGTTCCTTTAACAGAGTTCCTAAATCCCCTCTCCCCTCAAAATAGTCCCTAATGACCTCTCTGATTTTCTTTTTAACAGTCTCTACCGTTTCTTCAAGCATATTACCAAGTTCAACAGTTACATTCTCTTTTTCAATTTTAATCTCTATATAGGGAGGGTTTTCAACGTCCTGTTTATTAATGCCTACTAAGTTGAAAGTTAAGTTAAAAGTTGGGGTTGTGTTTGTGTTACTACTCATTAGCAATCCCCCACATCCTCGACTACTAGTCTAAACTCTCTAACGTCTACAGTTGCTTTTATGTTGGCTAGGAATTCCATAATAGCGTTCTCAATTTTCTTAACTTCGTTAATGTGTTCTTCAATTAGTTCATGTAGTTGTTCAAATATTCCTTCTACTGTGAAATCTATGTAACCTTCAGTAATTACTGTGTACCTGTAGATATGTTCCTTACCGTTAGAGTCTGTTATTTTCGCTTCGACAGGTGTTTTTAGTTCTATACGCATGTTTTTTACTTCATCTTCTTTCTTCCACTTGAGGGTTGTTTTACCTCTCTGTATTTTGAATTCGATTTGGTGTTGAGGGGGAGTTTGGGTTTGGGTTTGGGACTCGGACATTTTTTGACCACCGTCTTTCTTTTCGCTATAGGGGTTAATAAAGGTTTTCGTCCTTGAGTATGGAGGGTTTCACGAAGGTGTAAACTTGCGTGGTATTACCTGCTCTTTAATTCCCTTAATAGAGACCATTCTCTGCTTATTTTAAATATAAATTAAATTTAATATTAATTAAATATTAAATATATACCTATTATAAATAAATAAAAAAGTAGCCTTCCTTCAACTTGGTTCCTTTCTCTATAAAGAAAAGGAGGGACCTCCCTTATTTTTATTTTATATTTATATAAGGTATATAGGCTCCCCCCACCGAATTCCCACCCAACCACAAGGTGGAAAAAACTTATAAACCCCCACAACGAAAAAGAAAGGGGAGTTAAAAAATGAGTTCTGAAACAGTATTTGAGAGCTTCGACGCTCAAGTCTTCTACAACGACTGTCTAGTAGCGTGTGTATATGATGAAGAAGTGTGCGAATCTCTTTGTAGAGAAGAAACAGAGAGGGTTTTTACTAATGAGTGAAGTAGAAACTGTTTTTTATAGATTAGCTATTGTTGCTATGTACTTCATACTCGCTTCATTAATTACTTCATGTGTGTATCTATGCTTCCATATAATCTATTGTTTATATTCTATCATTAGAGAAGTAAGAAGGAAGGGAGGTAGGAGGAAAGGGTAGGGACTCGACTGGGGGGCGGGCTTACATGCGGTATCATGCGGTTAAGTAACATGCGGTTAGGGCTACATGCGGTCTGGGTTGAGGTCCCGTAGTACATGCGGTCCCATGCGGTACCTAACCCCACATGCGGTTAAGGACTTAACAACACACGGTAAGGAATACCAAAGAAAAACCCGAGAAAACCCCCACCAAAACACCCAAAACCCAAAAACACAAAAACAAAAACAACCAAAAAAACAAAACAGGAGACACAACACCCAACAAGGGAGACAGTTATGGGGTCTCGGAGAGGTGGTTGGATATACCTCCCTCAAAACGGAAAATCAGAAGCAATAGTTATTAAAGTACCGAAACCACTACTACAACAACTAGACAACACCTGTAAACAGTACTTCCAAACAAGGTCAGAATGTGTTAGGTACCTCATAATAGTAGGTCTTAAGTTCCTAGAGAACGGACCGGAGGGAATAAAAACACACAAAATCCGAAAAATACATAAGGTTGTCATAACTTAAAAAATCATTTTTCTTTACAGACCAAGAAATTAAACTTACTATCCTCCATGAACTCCGACCAAACAGCTTCCTTAAACTTAACGTAATTGCTTTTCCTATCAGCGACCCTACCAAGAACCTTAAGAACCTCCTTCAACTTTCTCTTAGCCTCAAAGTACTTGCAATCATCTACTAAGTAATAGAACGCTAGTAAGAACCCCTCAACAGCATTCTCAAGGTGTTTCTCAGTATATCTAGGGTAACCAACTACAGAACCCATGTAACCACCCAAGTTTTCTATCTCGAAACCCCCTAATAAAGTTTTCCACCACGTAACAAACCAAACAAACAAAGACAGCAACAACCATTAATTAAGTTTTAAATAGTAAACGCACTTAATTTCTAAGTGGTGTAACATGATTGAGTAGTGGATTAGAAAGAGACACCTACTTTAAGAAGTCTATACTTTGGGAAGCAATAAGGAAGTCCTTCGAAGATAGGATTGTAGTACCGAATGAACCTAATACAGTATGGGTTACTGAGGTATGTGGTTGTTTAAGAAGGGCTTGGTTAAGGAGGAAGAACGCCCAAGCCTACGTAGTCTCGTTAGACATAATTGAAGGTCAAGCAATACATGAATTCCTTAGGAAGTCCCTCGAGTCTATGGGGTTTGAAGTAGAGAAGAAAGTAGAGATAATACTAGATACTTTAAAGATAGTCGGTAAAGCAGACTTATGGGACCCTAAAAACCGGCATGTCCTAGAACTTAAGTACACAGGTAACGTAATTAAGAAGCCTTTATTCCAACACTTAATGCAAGTCGGGTTCTACGCTAAGGTACTTCAAGCAAAAGACGCCTACGTAGCCTACATAATAAAGTCTAGACCAATAAGCATTAAGTTATTCAAAGTAAGAGACATCAACAAAATGTTTAGGACAGTAGTCTACAGAGCTAGGCAACTACTAGACTACGTAAAGAAGGATGAACCACCACCTAAAGACAACTTCGCAACATGTAACACCTGTGAATACTGGAGAGAATGTAGGAAATACTACAGAATCAATAAAGTTTTAAAAACTAAATAACAAACTAAATTCTCGTGGTGTTAAACATGAAAGCAGTAGTTGAGATAAACGGGCTTAAGTTCTTATGTCTAGTTACATCGTCCTTATATAGAGCTAGGAGAAAAGGAAAAATAAAAGGTAAGGAATACCAATGGGAGGAAATAAGAATAAACACCTACATCCCCAAAGACTTAAGAGCTGAAAAATACGTTATAATCCCAGTTATAGAACCCTACATAAAGATTAAAGACCTAAAAGAAGCAGGGGACGCATTAAGACCGTCTGTAGTTTCTAAAGAAAAAGAAAATTAAAACGTTTTTTCTTCATTAAATAAATGCGTTACAATCATATCAGCAATAACTAACTTAACAGCACCTGTAAGTTCTATAATCACGTCAGTAGGCATTCTACCCCCTCTAGTCCTAATGTTCTTAAGTATGTCCTTAACCACGCTACAGTCAACCTTCATCCTTTCCTCTATCTGGTTAAGAACCTCCATGAATCTATGTTTTTGTTGTTCCGTGTAATTCACTTTAAAGTACGTTAAAGCAGATACTAGTTTGATGATGTACCATGAAACCTTATCAAGCCTTGGGAGGTCCTTCTTTCTATGTGGGAGCCTAACTAATGTGTAATAATGATCGAGTGCTTTAATAATTATTTGCTCCTCACTTAAACCGGTCCTTGCTTTAATATCTTCTATCCACATCATTACGTACTTAGGTATTTTTATGTAGGTGTATGCAATATTGTTTTCCACCACAGTAAACCCCCAAGTAATTAATCCGTATCTAACTCTTTTAAACTTAACTGAGTAATTAAGGCGTGGGGGACCATCTCAAGTGTCTCTAGGGTACTTAACAATAGATGATGTAATCCCTAAAGGCTTCCTCGAAAACCCCACGACCGTAGTTGTTGAAGCGCCTAACGGACTCGGTAAAACACATTGCATGTCTAACTTCATCTCAATGATTCAGAAACTAAACCACTTCATACGAATCTACATGCTACAGTACTCCCAAAAAGGATGTGAGAACGCAATTAATAAGATACTAGACCTAGGAGGTAAGGTAATATGGTATCAAGGAGTAGATAAGTTCTGTCCCTTAAGGAAATTCAAGAAACAAATAACTAGATTAGGGCTATCACCTACCCAAGCATGTCTAGTATGTCCGAAGTTCCAAGGAAAGCACAAAATAGCTTATATATGGTTTAAAGAAACGATGGAGGACCCCCAAGTAAGGCTTATTAAACCAGAGATTTTTAGGAGGGGTTACTTTTCAAAGGATGAAGTATGTACGCAACCAATAATACGAGCTTTCTCCCTAGAACCAACCTTCGACATCCAGAACCAGATTAAAGTTAATGAATCCCCAGTAATAGTTTGTCCCTCACAATTATTCATCAATCATGCGGTAATCGGGAAGTGGATAGAGTATGGTAGGAGACAAAGAAGGGAGAGACCTAACTTAATAATCATTGATGAATCAGATACCTTATTTTACACTTCCCTACTTATTAAAATCCCGGAGATAACGTTTTCTGATTTCGACTACGAAATAATGGATGTGTTCTCTACAAAAACAAGGAAGTTAAGGGACTTAGTAGGGATTTACGAAGACCTTATCAAGAAGTTTAAAGATATTGCTAAGGAAGGTGGGTTCTTCGGAGATAAAGATATTGAGTTCATTAAGAGTAGGTTAGAGGAAGGTAGGAAATTAGTAACTACGGCTAGGAGACGTAGGAAGGAGATTGTTAAGTACGTTCTCAACAAGAAAAGAAGAACTAATTTCTTTTTGTTGGTTTCCACGATTGAGGAGTTACTACATGTTGAGAACTTCAAGTATTCCGTGAGGTCTATCGAGTTTAAGGACGGTATGTACTTATTCCAAGATTACGAATTCGGTATTCGTGTGCTTCTAGACCCTACATACCCTTGGAGGTACTTTTGGAAGGTTAATCTAACAGCTACTTTCCCAACTAATAAGGTAGTAGAGTCTAGGTTCTTAAGTCTACGGTCGAGGTACCTTCTCTCTATATCCACAAGGAGGTACAAAACCTACGAGAACGTCTACGTTTCGTACTTCCCTATTCTAGGGGAAGGTGATGAAGTGATTAACCGTAATGAAGCAAGTAAGTATTGCATACCGAAGTTACTTAAGTGCATTAAATTAGCTGTTAAGACTTACAGAGTGAAGTTTAGGGAACTACCTAAGGGAGTATGTATTTGGGGAGGTAACAGTAAGCAATACAGGAACGTATGTGTCGGGCTTCAAGGAATAGGTCTTAAGTTAAGAAGTAGGGGTAGGTACTCAGTAGGTGCTTTAGGTAATCTAAAGTTCTTCATCTCCTACGTAGGTTCCTCAGTAGCTAGGGGTATAGACCTCAACATGTACGACATCTCGATAGGGTTAGGACCCCTCCTTAGACCTCCAAGACCTTCTGGTTTCCTAGATGTTGTTGATTTCGGTAAAGCAATTGCTGAAACCGTACAATCCGTAATGAGGGTCGTTAGGTCCCCTAAACCCTCAAGACCTAAGTTAGTTATTCTCGATAAGTCAATCAGTAAGTCATTCTACGTTAATTTCTACCCGGAATGGTTCAAGAAGTTATTTGAGAGCAAGTACTTAGAACTTCAGTAGGTACCCCCACCACCATGTAAAACATTTTAATTTACTAGGTTGGGTAAGTCTTAAAACCTAAACCAACTTAAGTATATAAAGGTGGTTCCGAATGGGTTGTTACTCAGTCCCGGCATACCAAAAACCAATGTCTAAAATAACTTCTTGGGTAGTACCTATGGCTTTCGTAGATACCGAGAGGTTGGAGTACATAGCTGAAGCAATAGAGACCGGTTTAGTTTTTAAGGATAACCTACCTTACTATAAAGACTACATGTTACTAGTAATGAGTAAGGACCTAAGAGGGTTGGCAGAGAGGCTTAAGGTCTACGTAAACACGGAAACTAGGACACTAATACCGATACAGGAATTCGTGAACCTAGCAACAAACGAAGAACAATTCGGTAAAGCAACCCTCAACCTAAACCTCCTAGATGAATCAGCCTACAAGGAGATTGGTAAGGTGTATAACCTCCTAGATAGGGACGTGAGAACAACTATAGCAACACCTACGCAATGGTTGGTATACCACCCGAAGGCTAAGTTATTGACTAGGTTGTGTTGGGTTGTCCGGATTGAGGGGGAAGTAGTGATAAGACCTTACGGTATGAGGGGCTTACTACTTGAGGTAGAGAAAGTGGAGGTAGAAGACATTGAGAAGCCCTCTCTCAAGATACTTAAGAAACACGGAGTCATTAAACAGAGAATAAACGACTATTGGAGACGTTTGGTAGCTATGGAGGAAGGTATTGAGGAATTAGAGGAACTACAGGGGTTAATCCAATACAGTAGAAAGTCTGAAGGGAAGGAGGAAGAAAGGACAGAAGGGGTCGAGGTTGGGGAGGTAGAATGACCGACACGTACATAGTATCCTTTAAAGAAGGTAAAATGTTAAAACCAGAGGCTCTTATCTGTAAGATAGTACCGGCTACAGTTATTCTATACTATCCAGACAACCTAGCTTTGTTTAGGCTTAAGGGAATATTGCTTGATGTATTCGAAGAAATAACAGGTAGGGTAGATACGGTTGCATATAGACAGAACGGAATGAACGTTAGAACTGGGGACTCCTTACTCTACATAATAGATGAAGATTTCATAGCAATATTCGTCTCACCTGATAAAGAGAAAATTACAAAGTTCACCAACCTACTAAGGGAGAGATTGAAAGAAGAAACTGAAAAAGCTATGAAGGAGGGGGTAGTAGTTGAAGGTAAAGGAAGTATGTGAGTTCCTAAAAGAAAGATTAACACTCAATGAAACAATACTTGAGACGTTACAGAACCTCTATAAGGAAGATAGGGACCCAAGACTGAAGAAAGCAATAGATACAATCATATACAACATCATAAGACTTAAAGCATTAATAAATAAATTAGGGTGTAAGGAATGGAGTACAGAAAGATAGATAAGTTCCCTGTCGTTATTAAACATCCGGACTTTACATTAACAATTTACGACCATGTTATAATCCTAGATACTTGGGGTAAGAGGTATGTTATAACTGTAGATAAGGTAAGGAATGTATTTGAACTTGTTATTAAAAGGGGGATAATCTTTGAATTGGGAAAGCCTAAGTAAAGAGACTATCGTGGATTTCCTACTAGGTAAAACAGTTTCCTCAGCACCGATACCGGAGTACGAGGAACTCTACTTAATGCTCGGTAAAGACATAAGAAAGATTAGGTATTTATTTAAAGTGATTTATAGGGAGTTAATTAAGAAGTACTATAAGGTTGTCTACCCTTTAGATATGGTAGTAATACCTAGGTACCCATTCACTAAGAGACCTTTAATTTCATGGTACGGACTACAGAAGTTAGAGCCTTACGACCCTCAAGTAGTACGTATCAAGAAGAAATGTTCCTTACTCGGTAACCTCATTAATGTTGGGTTCCTTCTAAGGGGTTACGTCTTAATAGATATAGACTACGATAAAGAGAAAGTACCAAACGAAGTTAAGAGGTTAGCCCATATCGAAACTAAGGAGGGTTACCACATACTCTTTAAGTTGAAGGAAGGTATTGGATTGAGGTTTAGACACGGGAATATAGAGAGCTTCAAGAAAGTATTTAGGGTATCCGGAGGTCAAATAGAGGTTATGAGTGGTGTCTGGTACTTAGGTTCACACCCGTTACAGAGCCGGTACTTACTTATTGACGAAGGAAGATTATCTGTTAAGTCCTATAAGATACTTAAGAAACCCATCTACAACGCTTTTAAGGTAGGGGACTTAACCATCTTTAAATCAGACTTAGGGGAAGTCATAGAGACTTTAAAGGTTCTTCTTGAGGCTTTCGAGTCTAAGGAACAACTCAGTAAGTTAGAGTTACGTTTAGTTAAGTCTATTGAGGAAGTTAAGGACTTATCAGTTAATATTGATGTTGGGGTCTCAAGATTTAACGTCAGTCCTAAGACAGTATTAGGTGGTTTACCTATTAAAGAATTCAAGGAAATACTTAAGGGAAGGGAAGGGGTCCTACCTAAGTGTTTTAAGGAGGCTTTATTTGGTTACCCACCGGAAGGTACTAGATGGTTTCATCTAAGGTTACTAGTTGCTACCCTACCTTTCTTCGTTAGGTTAAGTGATTCTGAAGTAGAGGAACTAGCGAGGGACTTCCAAGAAAGGGTAGGTAAGAGACCCTCCGAGTTGAGGGAGTGGGTCTACACTATTAAATACTACACAGGTATAACAGGTGGTCTAAGAACCCCCTCAAGATATGGGTTACCCATCGAGGCTTGGGACACCTTCATAGCATTAGGTTACTGTAACGAGTGTCCCTTAAGGGAAAGATGTACGAAACTACCACCTAGTAAGAGAAGGTACGAGATTATTTCATACTTAATGAGCTTACTTAAGGTGATAACATGATACTAGACACTAAGTTAGATATGAAGAACGGTAAGTTACTACTGATTAAAAACGACAACACAGTAGATGAAGTGAACCTAATAAATCCGTATTTCTACGCATTACTTAACGAAACAGGAAAGAGGATTTTCGAGAGAGCTATTAAGAACGAGGATTGTTGGTTGGAAGAAACCAATTATGAAGCCCTTACTTACGACCCGAAACTAGATAGATACATAATAAATAACAGGTATAAACCCTACAAAGTCATAACAACCTCACCTAACTTAGTACCTAAGTATGCGGAGTTACTCACTCAGTTAAGATTTAGGATTTCAGCTCATAATGTAAGGTACGTAATCAGGAACGCCTTCGACCGAGATATTGAGTTCTTGGATGTCGTACCTATTTATTACGGATTCGACTACTCCCTAATAAGGAAAATCTCCAATGTTGAAGGCATAATAATTGATGTGGAGGTAGTGCATGGGAAACCAAGGCTCGTTTCAATACTTAAGTATAGACCATTCATGGAGGTAAATAGGGATGATGTTGAATCAATACTCCTACCAGAGTGTGAGGATAGGTTACAGGCTCTACTTAGTAAGTACCCGGTTATTTACGGACATAACATAATTGGTTTCGACATACCGGTCCTTGAGAGGTACGGTTTCGTGATTAATAAGGACATAAAGTTACTTTTCGATACTTCATACATACTATCTACTTACTCTACGTCATTAGGTGTTGGTTCTGCGAGGTCTTTACTAGATGTTGCTTCTGTTATGAAGGACGAAGTAGGTATTACTGATAAGGAACTAGAGATTAAGAAATCCGTTAAGGGTAGGGTAGATAAGTTAAGTATGGAGGAACTGATTAAGTATAACGTTAATGACGTGGTATTAACAGCTAAGATACTTAACGCAATAGCCCCCTTCATCTACTCAGTATCGGCAATTACTCAAGTACCTCCTTCAGAGGTAATGAACTTACCATCCGGTATGATAGCTGAGTACTCCTTACTTAGGATGATGGAGATAGAGGGAGTTATACCGGAGTACAGAGCCTCAAACGCTAGATTAGTTGGTGAGAGAGTCTACCTACAAACTGAAAAAGCAACCTATAAGGATGTGGTACACCTAGATATTAAAGCTATGTACCCTAACTACGTCCTAAAGAACTACATAGACCCTACATTACATACCGGTAATAGAGAATTTAATAGGGAGGTTGGGTTAGGTCCCCTATACTCTTTCTTAAGAAGATTCTACGAATTCCGACTAATAACTAGGAACTTGAAGAAACAAGACCCTAGGTTTAAACCTATTGATTCCGGAGTAAAGGCTATACTTAATGCGTTGGCTTTTGGAGTTCAAGGAAAGCAAAGTGGTTACGCTATCATGGGTAACAAGTACTGTCCGGAAAGGATTTTCTATGGGACTAGAGAAGTGCAGTTCACCACAATCAATTACTTAAGGTCTAAAGGCTATACAGTAATTTACGGAGATACCGACTCATTCTTTATTTTAAGGAAAGGAAAAGACCCTAAAGAGATTGTAGATTTAGTTAATAATTACTTAAGCAAGTACGGGTTAGAAGCTGATTTAGAGGAAGTGTGGGACTACATGTTTATCTACTCAAAGAAGAACTACATAGTAAGGAAAGGGAGTAAGTTAATCATAAAGGGTTCAGCATTACATAACCTTGATAAGATTTACTTACCGGAGTGCATATCCTTGAGTGAGTTACTTAGAATTGAAGACAGAGACGCAAGGTTAGAGTACATTAAAGAAGCAATAATGAACGCCGACGTAGCGGACCTACTCTTTAGGGGACATCAACAAGTTTGGAGGTTGATTGGGAAGGACCTACAGGCTTGGAAACGTTTAGGGGAGAGGAAAGCTAGGTACTTAACAGTATTGACTCCTTGGAACGAGAAACCAGTTATAGTCCTTAAGAAGGGACATATATCGCATTTACTTATGCCTCATTCAGCACCATTATTTAAGTTTTTCCTAGATGGTAAAGAAACTATTGATGTCTCTACATTGGAGCCATTCCATATAGTTGAATTACGGAGTGCTAGGTTTACGGACTCCTTCATAGAGCTTAAGGCTAGGTTGGGTGAGGGGGACCTTCTTATCTATGAAGATGGTTTTTACATCTTATCAGTTACGGGTCTATGGTACGGTCTACGTCTAGGGTCTAAAGAATTTGAAATTCCGTACTCCTACTCGAAGGGTAATTACGGAAAAAGCAAACCGTTACTACAATACATCAAAGCTAATTTAAAAATCAAGAAAGTCAATATAGACGAAGATGTGCTTCGGTCGGTTGTTTTTGATTATGTTAAAAAAACCCTTAGGAGGTATGGGTTCTTATGAACACAGAGGAAGAATTCATGGGGGTCCTAATTAAGTGGGTTTTAGGGTTTAAAAACGGTAAGACCTGTCCTAAGGTCTATAAGGTACTATTTGAGGAACTATATCCTATGGAGTTACACCTATTAAGAAATAAAATATGTCCGTTCTGTGGTAGGAAATTTAAGAAGAAGTCGGGATTAGCTAAGCACATACTCGGTAATTATAGGAGTGGCTGTAAAATAAAATTCGATGCGATGTTACATAATCTATTTCAGATATATAAAATCTATCTAAAGTTTGTACAAAAGAACTACGTAAACGGACATCCAGTATACAGAATTAAGCACCCTAGTGGGTATAACGTCGTGTGTTACTCTATAAAAAACGCAATAAGGATTTTTGTAAATGAAATACTAAAAACAACTGTTTTTTAAAACCTAAAGTACTTCCTAAATCCAGACCTACCAAATCTTCGTAACTTAAATGAAAGCATTAAATTATCTACTATCTCATTAGCTCTCTTATCTACTTCCTCCTTAGGTAGGAATGGGTCCTTATACTTAAGTACTGTCTTAACGATATCAAGTAAATCCCTCCTTACTTCTTCCTCAGAAGCCTTACCACTAATGAAGGCTTGGTAAATCATGTTGATGGTCCTAGCTATTTCCATCCTATCCGCTGGGTCGTCAATACCGGATATTAGATTAAGTATTACTTGTTGAACTGACATCCCTTACCCCCTCTTATAAGTCTCTAACACATGTAATAATACTTTCAATACAATATCTTCTTTTCTAATACCTTTCTCCTTTTCTATACGTTCCAATTCATCATATACTCTCTTAGGAATCAACAACTCTAGTTTCTTCATTTTCTTCCCCCGCATCATCTATTCGTAATTCAGATAATAACTCATTCTTTACCTCCTTCATTAAGTCAGATAAATTAATCTCTATAATTACTTTCAAAACATCTCCTTCCTTCTTCCATCTAGTAGCAAAATCAACCGGTAATCCCTTCAATACTAGCCGTCTCTTTATGAAGTCCGCATACTTAACTACTTTTTCAAGTTCTTCAATAATGTAACAAATAATAGCATTCTTCTGAAACTTATATATTTTATATATCTCTTTTGGTAGATTTAAGTTACTTGTTTCCGTTATCTTTACCACCTATATAACTATCTCACTCAAGGAAAATAAGCTCTCCCTCATAACTCACTTGCTTAAATATTTATGAAGAGCATTAAGTAGATGGAGGTGTAATAAAGTATGCCCGGATACAGAACCGGAATAGATATGTTCCGTAAGTATAGTGCTAAGTACAATGGTGATATAGTAGGTACTAGGTTTAATGAGGTTAAGGACGTAGCATTAGAGAGAGCACAGAGTGGGTTAATAACTGTAGACACTATTAGGGAGTTAGTAAAGCCCATCCTTGAGGAAGCCGGTATAACCGGTGGTGCTAAGGGTACCTACTTCGCATTCGCTACAAAGTTAGCTAAGCACGTCCTAAGGAACAAGGGTGAGAGTGCTAAGAAGATAGCTACTGGATTAAAGGCATACTTCGTAAACACTTACGACTTAGACCCTGACATCCTAGATAAGATAGTGAATGTAATCGTTGGTTGGGCGGGTATCTACTAAGCCTAGCTTTCTTCCTTAAATTTAATTAAAACAAAAACTCTTTTTTTATAGAAAACAAGCAAACCAAGACACAACTCCCCCCTAACTGAGTAGTTCTAATAAAACACCATCAAATTTGATAGACTAGTACATCCTTCTTGTTAGACTAGTATAACGTACTTAACATCAATGGTTACATAGGTTCTTACTACGTTACACCTAGCTAGAGTAGGTCTCTCGTTAACGGACACTACTATATAATATATATTATAGG
>Ga0190313_1001249_pt1 | contig 13818 bp, 13 predicted proteins | sample 4870071011_MG_FD_169989 | JGI IMG/M metagenome (GOLD analysis project Ga0190313, IMG submission 169989) | Hydrothermal vent sediment bacterial communities from Southern Trench, Guaymas Basin, Mexico - 4870-07-10-11_MG | ecosystem: Environmental > Aquatic > Marine > Hydrothermal vents > Sediment ...
CAGAATTTGGAGATCATGTGACAGCACATATTGAAGTAAGTTGGCTGTATCCAAAGAAAATTAGAGAAGTCTGCATAATGACAGACTGCGGATTTTATGTAATTGATGCTCTTGCTCAAACTATAAATTATTATGATGGTATGGACTGGCATCCAATAGATGTAATACCAAACAATACCATAAAAAGCGAGATAGAACATTTCATAGAAACAATTGAAAATGGAAATACCTCTATAAATCACGGTGAAAACGGTGCTGAAAATGTAAGAGTGTTAGAAATCCTCCACCAGTCAAATAGGGAAGGAAGAGAAATAGATGTGAATTTCTGAGGTGATAAAAAAATGCCAAAGTATGCTGTGATAGAAGGAGTTAAGATCGATAAAAATGTGAAAATTTACGATCAGGTAAATCTCTACAAGTGTGAGATAGGCGAGGGAACTAAAATAGATGCTTTTGTTTACATAGAAGAAGGAGTTAAAATTGGAAGGAATGTCAAGATAAGACCTTTTACCTTTATTCCCACAGGTGTAGTTATAGAAGATGATGTGTTTATAGGTCCCAATGTAACTTTTACTAATGATAAAAGACCAAAGGTTCGTGGTGATTGGGAACTCCTCCAGACAATAGTCAAAAGGGGGGCAGCCATTGGTGCTGGTGCTGTGATACTTCCTGGAGTAACTATAGGCGAATTCGCTTTAGTAGGTGCCGGTGCCGTGGTTACCAAAGATGTACCTCCAAAAGCAATTGTTGTAGGAAATCCTGCGCGTGTTATTGGATATAGGACAGATGAGGAAATAGCCCAGATTTTAGGGTGACTCAATTGTATGAAGTATGGTTGCTGTGGATATTTATCTCTTTTATCCTGACATATATTGGTTTATACTTATTTTTAAAACGAGGGGGGATAGGAGTTAAAGTGGATGACTTCAACAAACCAAAACCAAGGAAAGTGCTCAAAGGAGGGGGCCTAGTTGGCATAATAGTCCTTATTATCGTTTATTGTATCCAGATGGATATCCTTCTTTTTATAATATCTTTAGTTTTAGGAATATCTCTAATTATATCTCTATATGATGATCTGAGAGGAATAAAGAAATGGAATAAAGTACCTATCATGTTTTTGCCATCGTTACCTCTTGCGATTTATGGCCTTCTTTATTCTCCTTGGGAAACAAAAGTTCTCTGGATAGATTTTGGCTGGCTTTACTGGGTGATTGTTGTCCCTGTAGTGGTTATGGGTTTCTCCAATGGGGGAAATATAATTGCTGGTTATGATGGAATGGAAGTTGGAATTTATTTAACCATTTCTATTCTCTATATGATAATTGGACTTTTATCTGAGCAAGGTGTAGTTATTGCTCTAACAGCACCTCTCATAGGTATGCTTATTGCTATGCTTATTTATAACTGGTATCCTTCAAAGCTTCTCCTTGGAAATGTAGGTAGTTTTCCGATCGGAGCTATGCTTGGAATAATACCCTTAATAGGACATTTTGAGTATGTTCTTCCGGTAATATTTCTCCCACACATAATAGAATTTTTATTACAAGTAAAATATAGAAATTTAAAATACTCTGTTTTTGGAAGAGTAGATGAGAGAGGAATAATCCATGACATATATGGAAATAAGTCCGTGATACATTGGGTAATGAACTTAGGGGAAATGACCGAAATACGGATCACTTTATTTATGATATTTATAGAAGTTATTCTTTGTGTGATTGCATTTATACTCTTTATGTTTTTATCGTATCCTATTTAAGGGAGATTTACTCATGCCCATCACAAACTTTTAAAACATCTATCATATAACCATCTTCAATGTTTGAGTTGAATCTTGTGATGGATCCCTCGCTTAGCGCATATGATGACCTTGACGAATTACTGCTTAGATTTCTTGTGGATATTGGATATTTGCCGAAGAGCCCGCGAGGCAGAATACCATCGGATTTGAGAAAATCCACCGCTTACCGCCTTTTCAGGGATTGTTTTGTAAAACATCCGGAAAAGTTCTGGACACCAGAGGAAATGATGAGTTATTTGGGAACAACCAGAACCACTCTGTATAGACATCTCAACCGCCTCAAGGATTTGGATATTCTTGAGGAATCCATGGAAGGTAAGAACAAGGTATACAGGCTGAGGTACGGGAGCATAGAGAAGGCGTGGATGTTTGTAGAAAGCAACGCTAAAATAGCGCTCGATTATTATCGTGAGGCTGTTAAAAAGATTGAGAGATTGGCGAGGGAGGTGTGATTATGAAGGGTTTGAAAGTGGGCTCAAAATACATATTTTATGTGGCTGTTAACAGGGAAGACCTTATGGTTACTTCCGGAACATTCGTGGGATACAGATTACTTGGGGAAGATGCTGCCGTATGTGTAATGCTTGACGAAACCCACGGCGAAAAGAAGGGGAAGATCAGGATAATACCGATAAGTTTCATAGCGGCCATAGACATAGTTGAGGAAAACAGTGAATCCGAAACCGCGGAGAACATATATTACTCCTGAAGTTCCAGAATGAAGATATCATCGTATATTGGCCCTTTCGGGGTTAGAGTGCTTTTTTTGAGTTTTATTTCCTCAACCAGGACCGAGCCGAAATCTTTTTTCAGGTAGGGGCGCGGATCCAGTTTAATAAAACCCTTTACTCTGGCAATGGTCATATGCGGCACATATGATTTTTCTTTTTTGAATCCCAGTTTTTGAAAGCATTCATCCAATCTCTTCATAATTTCTGAAATAGTATCTTTTCCCTCATCAACGCCTATCCATATAACCCGAGGGCGTGAAAGAGAGGGAAAAGCCCCAAGACCCTTCAGCTTTATTGAGAATTTTTTAAATTTTTTACACGATTTTTCAATGCAATTTTTTATATAGGGCAATTTATCCTCACTTACCTCGCCAAGGAATTTCAAAGTTATGTGGAGATTTTCCTTCTCAACTGCTTTGACCTTTCCCGCTTTTTTTACATAACTCATAACGCCTTCCATTTCGGGATTAATGGGAATATCTATCGCAACGAAAAGCCTCATAGTGGAGGAAAAGAATATTTTAAATATAGTTTTTTGCATGTTAAATAAACAAAAAGACAAAAAGTTTAAGTATACTATTTTTCATGGTATCAGTATGGTTAAAGAGTCCGCTTCGGAGAAAAGAACAAGTTTACCTTATATAATCAGTATTGGTTTGTCTGCGGGCGGAGTGCTGGGTACATGGATAACATTGCTAATTTTCGGTGGAGGTCTTAACAGTACATCAGCTTTCTTTCAATTTGCGACTACCGTTTATCTGGGATTGCTTTCAGTGGCTGTGATTATAAATGTATTGACCCTTATAACAGGATGGGAGGAGAAGTGGAGTGAAAGGAAAAAGAAGGGGTATCTGATGGGAGGAATAGTATTGCTTGTTATTGGCGGCTTGGTTATATTTTTCTTCAATTGGCTTCTGGGTGGAATAATTGGTTTCATCTCACTCATGCTTATAACTCTGAGCAAGAATAAATTGGAAGGTATAGCTAATATGGGAGCCACATTACTTATGATAGGATTTCTTCTTCTCCTTATAGTTCCGAGTGTAGCTGCTTACACATCCATGAGAGGATACGATATTCGTTCGTATATAATGGCTGTGGGTGGATTTGCTATGGCTATAGTAGGAATGTATTTCATACTCATGGCGGCTAAACATACAGCGAGGATGATAGCATCTTACGGTGGAATAACCACGGCAACCTTCTCCATATTCCTTATGCCTGCACACGAATTTCTCAGGATCCATTCGAATATGGTCTACGGTATATACGATTTAACTTTGTTCTACTTCTCCTTCATAATATTTTGGATCGTGTGGGGAGTGTTCGTCTTTGAGCTTTCCAAGGATATGAAAATAGCCAAAATGGTGGATAGAGGATACGAAGCTTTGAAAAATATGGAGTGGGAAAAAGCCGAGGAATATTTTATATATGCGTTGAAGATAGATGAGGATTGTGTGGACGCTCTCAACGGTCTTGGAATAGGATATATGATGAGAGGCAAAAACGAAGAGGCGCTTAGAACATTCAAGCGTCTTTTAAAAATAAAACCGTCGGAGGTTGCCTATACTAACATGGGTAATGTTTACTTCAAAATGGGAAAATACGATGATGCCATCAAGATGTATAAGGAAGCTCTGAAACATAATGAAAGTTATTATAACGCTATAGTGAATTTGGCCAGAGCATATATGGAAAAGGGCATGATGGAGGAGGCAGAAAAATATTTGAAGCTTGCCAAGGAAAAAGATCCGAACAGAAAAAGCGCATATGTGGTTGAGGCGATATATTACGGAAAGGTGGGTGATGAGAAGAAGTTGAGTGAGATTAAAGAAGAGATAAAAAAGATGTTTGGAGAAGATTTGATAGTTGTAGAGGGTGAGGTTTGATGCCTAAATTAACGGATTTACCCGGAATAGGTAAGAAGAGAGCGAAAAAGCTTGAAAGCGAAGGGCTTACCGTTGAAAAGATTGCCCAGATGACCCCGAAAGAGTTGAAAAAATACCTTCCTAGAATGAGCACAAAAATGCTAATGAAAATAATTGAAAAAGCCCGCGAACTTACTGGAATAAAGGAAGAAAAGGGAGAGGAAAAGGCTGGAGAAGAGAAAAAAGAGGAGGTCAAAGAAGAAAAAGAGATAGAGACAGAGATAAAGGAATTTTCCAACGAGGAAGAACTTTATGAATATTTGAAAAATGTGGCAGGAGAAGAAGTGAGTGTTATATGTCTTACCGCTCAGTATCCAGACACGCTGAAAGATATATGGGATCTTGGAGAAAATGTTGATGTAGTGTGGATATCTGAACTTAAGACAGGTAAATATTTAACCATAGCGCCGGGGGATTATGATACGCTAAAGGAGTTACTGAATTATATTGGTATGGGTGATAACAAGATAGTGGTTATAGATTCGTTATTCGTTATCCACGAGCACATGCCCCCCGAAAAACTTTCGGAAATACTTGTGCTTCTGCATAACATGCACAAAGAAAAGAAGAAGAATATTTATGTGGTTATGCCGAAGGATATTCCATCGGATATAGAGGAGATGTACAGGAATGCTCTGCTGTCCGGCATAGTTCCCGTGCCCTCCGTAGCAAAAGAAGAGGAAAAGCCCGAAGAGATAAAGGAAAAACCTGAAGAAAAGGAAGTAGAAGAAGAGAAGGCGGAGATAAAGGTCGAAAAGGAACTTCCCGAAGAGGCCAAGGAACTTCTGAAACTTCCTCATATTTCCGTAGAAGATGCTGAGAAACTTTATGAAAATGACATAACACTGGAGAGAATATCCCTTATGACTCCTACGGATCTGAGAGAATATCTTCCGGAGAAGAGTATGGATGAATTGGGAGATATTATTGAAGCATCTAGAAAAATAGTTTCGGAGGAGAAGGAGAAAAAGAAAGAGGAAGAAAAGAAGGTTTTTGTAGTTGAGCATATGGAAGAGGAAATTGAAGAGGTTGTTGAAAAGGAAGAAAAGAAGATTGAAAAGAAAAAAATATCCGCAAAGGTCAAAAGAGGTTTCGTCAATGGGAATGGAATTGTAACCGAAAGAGGGGATATACTTAGCGTAAAAAGATTTATAAAAGTTAAACAGTCAAAGATAATAATTCCTACGATGGTTATTCTTCTGATACTTACATCACTTATTCCCATAATAACTTTAATAAGCTACTCACAAAGTGCTATCGTTATAGATGGAAAGTTTGATGACTGGAAATCAATTGGTGGTTTTGAATTTGGAGATATTACATTTAAGGTATTGGGCAGCAGAACGGATGCCGAGTTCTATATCCATCACACCGATATGTTCAAAGGGATGGAAAATATTTTCATAGGGATAGATGAGGATGGAAATTCCTCCACGGGATACAGAGCAGGAGAAGCGGGACTGGATAGGGTGGTAATGCTGTATGGGTGGAACGGTACTATGGAAGGCTCTTTGATAAGTTATTTCAGGATGATAGAAGGCGGATATGCTCTTGCACCATCCAGCGGATTAATAGTCAAGTGGTCATCGGATGAAATAGAGGGCGCTATTAGACTTGAAAATTATTCGAAGGACTGCACGGTAATGCTTATTGTAAAAAGAAGCGATGCATATGTTTCCACACCTCCGATTAAGGTTTTCTATACCGACGGAGTAATGATTTTCGATACGAATCTCCAAGTAATACCGAATAACTACGAGGTTAGAATAGCAGATGTTAAGTTCAGCGCTGAGGATTATATGCGTATAAAGGGAATAAAGATACACTATGATGGGGCTGCGGTAATCGGAGCTACTCTCATCTTTGATAATAAAACGTATGTGGGAAGTATTTACTCAGCAGAAAAGTCAGTTTACTTTGATATAAACGAAACAGTTAAGGAATGCAGTTGCTCTCTCAGAATGGCTGTTAGCGGAAATCCGCAGGATGTTTTTAGAATAACGGATGTGGAAGTCTACGCCAGCGGAAATGTGGATGTAATAAACAAATTATCAGGCATATACATACAGCAGGCACCTTCCACACCTAAGGTGGATGGGGCGTTTGGAGAGTGGACAAGATTTTTCAACGATGATATAGGTGATTTATCAAGTGGAATAGTATACTCTCCCAATATTGATATCACCAGATACGGAACATATTACGATTCTTCAACCAACAACATTTTCTTTTATTTAGAGGTTAACGGCATGCTTTTGGGCGGAGATTGCGTGCCCATTATAAAAACCAAGCCTGTGAAAGATTCGGATAGAGATACGATCCCTGATTCAGTTGACCCTATGCCCAATGACTTCAACAACGATGGTATACCTGACTCTCAAACACCATACGATGTGGACGGTGATGGTATAAAAGATTATCCGTTGGGGAACGATATGTGGCTCAATACAACAATACCCAATGACCCATCTTTTGGTCAATATGCGGGCAAGAACGTATCTGTATATATAGGGCCGCCTATTGAAAAACCGTTGAATGGAGAAGACGAATGGGTTATTTATGTGGATAGTGATTACAATCCATCTACGGGCTATGCTGGTTATGATTTTGTGGGGGCCGAGCATAAGATAGTTATAACGGGCGAGCATGGAAAAGTTAATGAAATAAGGCACTATAGATGGTTTGGTGACTGGGTATATGTGGATAAACCAGAGATATCTATTACCTACCACAAAGGAGAAATATCAGTCAATATGCAATCATCCGCCGCATACAGAATAGGAATATTCGCATACAACTGGATGAATTTGGTGGATTATGCCCTTTCTCAAGTTACTTCGGTATATAGGGCGACTCCATCTTACAGCAATCAGAAATTCTACCTCCACGGAAGATACAACTCGAGCAATTTCCTGTACATGAATTGGACCGAGGGAACAAATGAACTTATAACTACTCTGAACAATAGCAATCCATCTATATTTTGGATTTATCCCCATAGACTATCACAGGACTATACTATAAATAACGCTACAGCATATATTTATCTTGACCCGAATCCTTCTGTGGTTGGTGATGTTGGATGCACCGAAAAGTTCAGAGTGCGTCTTTGGAGAATATGGAATAGCACAACATATTTTGAAATGGGCACTTCAAATTGGATTAATATTTCGGTATTGGGTGATCCTCCTGCGAAGTGGTACACATTCTATGTGAATCTAAATGAGACGGTGGTACCTCAGGGTTGGTCGCTGGGCGTAAGCCTCGAGTGGCATGATGATGGGGACGACGATACCCTTGATGTATATTATAATTCTACTACTAACAATTCCAGAATAGTTGTAAATACCACTTCTCTTCTCGATGTCAAAGAAATATGGACGGAGGACAGACCTCAGCATCCAACTCAGTATTTCGTTGAAGGGCAGAGAATGAATATTTTTGCTAATGTCACAGACCCGTTGGGTGGAGAGCATATAGATTATGCGGAGGTATCCGTGATATCTCCCAACGGAACATATATACTAAATGGTACACCAATGAACTTATTTGCAATCACAAAGTACGGAAAAATATTCAATTATTCGTTTAATTTGCCGGTCCCCTCTTGGGTAGGAACATATACAGTTGTGGTAAATGCTTGGGATTGCGATGGTGTAGAGGATTCCAACTCAACAGTGTTTTATATAAATTCATCAATAGTTATACAGCCCAAAAACAAAATAAAGTTCGTTGGGCAGAACGATACTGAGGCGTACATTCATCACCTCATTATAAATAATGGCGGTGGAAAAGACATAGTGAACATGAAAATAGAAATTATGGGTACATCTTATGTAAAGCTCTACTGGGACAGGAATGAAGATGGCGTGATTGATAGCAACGACACATTGCTTGGCGAAGGAAATCAGAGTTCATGGACATCGTACAACGATACAGATGGAGATGGCAATTCCGATATAGCAATAGAGAGAAATAATACAGTAAAAATTCTCCTTGATATATTGTTTTCAGGCAAATACAGAGCCAATGTAAGGGAGAAATTGAATCTAACGCTTTATTCTTCATTTGGTGGATATTCTATATCATCCACAGATTTGCTAACAGTGAGAAGTACGGAGGACAAAACATTGTACTGTCGGGGTCCAGCAGGTAACATGTATCTGTATCCGAAAAATGGAAATACTAATGAAACATACCCCATTAATAACAATACTGCCGTTTGGTATCAGAATATATCATTTGCAAACGACTTTGTTTTGTCTGGGGATATATTTGTAACGCTATGGATTGAGAGGACAGGTGCAGGCCAAGGTACAGTATATATCTATCTGGATGATCATTCAACTGAGGTAGGTAACACAACCATTTCGTTATCCAACGGACTCAACGAATACACTGTAAATATCACACCAAAGATTCCGGAAATACCAGCAGGAAGGTCTATCATTTTGGAATTCTATGACCCAAATAATAAATGCACAGTTTACTACAACTCCTCCTTCTATCCCAGCAGAATTAACTTTACAACCCCATCATACATATATGTGAGAAATGTAACAACATATCTTGGAGGTACACCAACGAGCAATTTCTCCGCCGGAGATACTGTTACGGTGAGGGCAAATATCTCCGATCCGTTCGGCGGGTATGATATAGAGAAAGTTGAGATGAACATAACTTATCCCAATGGTACTTCTGTAGCTATGACCATGAGTGAAGAATACGATAATGGTTCATATGTAATTTACAGGTATGATTATACCCTTCCGCCGAATGCCACTGTTGGTATATACAACATAACTGTCATAGCATATGAGAGTAACGGAGTAAATGATACCAACTACACTCAGTTCAAGATATTATGTAATTTAACCATTCATCCCGATAGTAATTCATCCACAGAAAGTGATATTTACTTCTATTTTAACCATACTATTACCAACTACGGAGACGGATACGATTGTGTGGATGTATCTGTCAATTCAAGCAACGGATTCCGTGTAGATCTGTACTTGAACAATAATGGCACTCTTATATGGCTCGCAACGGATAACAACGGTGATGGAACTTGGGATTCTGTAAATACCACGGCAGACCATGATGGTGATGGCATTCCAGATACAGGATGGCTCGCTCCTGGTTCTTCGGTTACCATAACAGTTAAAGTTACTTTGGATCCTGCCAAATCCACAAATGATACAGTTAAAGTTAGTATACAGTCATATTCCACCTGTACTACGGCGGCTACTGATCAAGCAAACTATGTTCCAGAAATAGGAGAATTTATGTTTGCGGCGGTTTTACTACTGCCTCCATTAATAATAAGAAAATTTAGGATTTGCAGAGTTTCAAAAAATTCTTGAAAATATCGTAACCAAATTGCGTATGCTCTACCTCCGGATGAAACTGCACACCGTAAATAGGCTTGCTTCTGTGCTTGATCGCCTGTACTTTGCAGTGCTTGGAAGAAGCAAGAAGATATAAATTCTCTGGAACTTCTTTTACCTCATCGTTGTGCGATTCCCAGACCACTATTTTATCGGGCAATCCCTGAAACAAATCATTCGCATCCAAAATTTCTATTTCGGTTTTTCCGTATTCTGGAACTTCCGCCGGACCAGCGGAGCCGCCAAAGTGTATAGCGATATATTGATGAGAGACGCAAATACCCAAAATTGGAATTTCTAATGTATCCAAGTATTCGCTCACTCTTCCCAGTTTAAAAGTTTCCATGGAAATTCTAGGCGCGCCACCGGACAACACAAGGGCGTCAGCATCCTTCAGTTTCTCGGGCGGAACGGTATTTGGAACTATCTCCGCATCGCATCCGAGATAACGAAGAACACGCCACTCCCTGTGCGTCCACTGTCCTCCGTTATCCACTACATAAACCTTCATTTGGTGGTTACCTCTATGTTTAGCGCTTGTGATATTTCCTTGTATCTGTTTCTTATGGTTACCTCGGTAACTCCAGCCACATCCGCTATTTCCTTCTGGGTCCTCGGCTGTTTCATTAAACTGGCCGCTATGTATATTGCGGCTGCAGCCACACCCGTGGGGCCTTTTCCGGAAATTATTCCGAGTTCAGTAGCTTCCTGCACTATTTCCTCCGCTTTTCTGGCAACTGCCTTGTCTAAATTAAGTTTGCTGCAGAATTGCGGTATATAGGATGACGGCGTTGTGGGCTTAAGGTTCAGATTCAATTCCTTGGTTAAATGGCGGTAAGCGCGACCTATCTTTTTCTTGTTCAGTTCGCTTGCCTTGGAAACTTCATCAAGCGTGCGGGGCATTCCCACTGTTCTACACGCTGCGTATATACTTGCAGCCACAATGCTTTCTATACTTCTTCCTCTTATCAGATTTTTTTCAACGGCTTTTCTGTATATTAGGGCGGCGGTTTCCCTAACATCTTTCGGAAGACCCATTTTGGCAGCGATGTTATTCAACTCTTGAAGGGCAACGGATAAATTTCTTTCGGCAGCGTTACTAACCCTAATTCTCTGATGCCATTTTCTCACACGGTAAATTTGAGCGCGGTTTTTGTGGGGAATTCTCTTTCCATACGAATCCTTATTTGACCAGGAAATTTCGGTGGCGAGGCCCTTATCGTGACTCAAATAACTCATTGGAGCGCCGGTCCTCGCCCTTTTCTCGTCCTGTTCGGCATCAAATGCCCTCCACTCAGGACCTTGGTCAACAAATGAATCTTCTATCACAATACCGCAATCAGCACAGATCAATTCACCATGTTCATAATCTCTTATAAGATGATCAGAGCCACATTCAGGGCATCTCTTAACCATATCCTGCTCAACTTTTCTTTTAGCCATTTTTATCACCTGCCGACGGGGGCATTTAAATGGGTATGGGGAGACATATATAAACCTTCGCAGAAAATTATTTATAGAAGTCCAAACATTTTTTGTTTGCGTTAAAAAGTTTGAGCATATCTTCAGGAGATAGGTCCTCGGGCCGCATATTTCCAAACGAGAGAGTATTTTTTAACACATTTTTTAATTTCTTTCTCGGTTGCGAGAAGAGAATTCTGAGGAAAGTTTCAAATCCTTCCGGGATATCCGCGTTTTTGGGAGTTACTTCAACCACCGCGGAATCCACTTTCGGAGGAGGTTGAAAATACTTCGCCTTTACAACGAAAAGGATTCTAACCTCCGCCAGAAAATAAACTATCGCCGCCAGTCTATTGAATTTTTCTCTTGGTGGTACATTCGCGATTCTTTCTGCAAAATCCCTCTGATACATTAGGATACCTTTTTGAAATTTCTCCTTGAAAAGTTTGAGTGTTATCTGGGAAGATATGCTGTAGGGAAGGTTGCTGACAACCTTGTTGAATTCAAGCGAGGAAAAATCAACTCGCAGGGCATCATCATTTATAAGAACGAATTTGCCGGATTCAATATATTCCCTGAATCTCTCTTTTAGATATCCGTATAAATGGGGAGATTTCTCTATCCCTATGACCTTTGCGCCTCTCTCAAGCATTATTTTGGTTAATATTCCCTTACCGGGACCTATTTCCAAAACAACATCTCCGGGAGTAATATCCGCATAATCCACAATTTTCCTTGCTATTCTCTCACTTTTGAGAAAATGTAGGCCTAGGGTACGTCTATGGCGCCACGAATATCTTGTATTTTTCATATCTATGCTGTATTTCATAAAGTATTCTGTTCACAATTAATTTTTCGGGGTGATGTATGTGTTTCACCCTCTTTTTGATATCTTCAAAGCTCTCAAATGGCTTTTTCTTCCTTTCCTCCAGAACTTCCCACATGGTTTTCTTCCCTAACCCTGGCAGAAGTTCGAGCATATGCAGGCGTGTGGTTATGGGATGCGCTTCGTTGAAAAATTTCACAAAATCCTGCTCCCTCTTTTTGACTATTTCTTCTATCACATACGGAAGTTCTAACTGTGCGGCATGTGTTAGGTCCTTGTACGCTATTCTCCTCCTAACATGCTCTATTTTATCCCTTTTCTCTTTGTCCTTGCCTATGTAAACCCTCTCGCCCACTATGAGTGTGACATTCGGCTTCGGAATGAGTTCAAAAAGTTTGAATTCTTTTTCTCCAACGGCCAGAGCGATTGGAATTATCTTGAAAGATTTATGATTTGGTCTCCCCTGAGGTAAATAATCCAGAATGTAGGCATATTCCTCCATTGCTCAGCACCCCTCATATGTATTTTTTAACTATGTCCAGAATTTTCTGAACATCTTCAAGATTTATTGTTATGGGTTCTTTGAAGAATATAGCGCGAACTTCCTCGGGACTTTGTGGAAGTATATCCACTATTTTAACCGCGATTCTTTCGGTTATGAAAGGGAGTTCCATCAGTTCCTCTTTCAATTTTAAAGCATCCTCAACATTCAACTTTGCGAAATCCTCTGCGTGTTTTAGGGCGTATTTCTGCTCCAGTGTTAATTCCCTCTCCTCCACGAGTTTGCTCAAAATATCCTTAACTTCCGCCAAGGTGAGGTACCTTTTCAACTTTTCACCTTCCTTAGGTGAAACGGATGGGCGATCACAATTTTGTACTTACCTCCATCTCTAACCCTTACAAGGTAGCAGCGCCCCCTTTTACCAACGATATCGCCCGTTAACCCGTGGAATCTGTGAAAAGGCATGCCTTTGTGTATGCTCGGGTCTATAACTATCGCCGCCTTCTCTCCTATCTCAAATTTTTGTAACGCGCGAGTTATTGGAGGGAGTCCTCTCTCCCTTACCCTTTTCCTCAACTTTTTTCTCGTACGAGCTCTCGGACCGTGGGACATTTCCACCATTTTAATCGCCTCCATCCAGTATTTCTATCACATCCAGATAGACCACTCTAACCTTTACTTTTAGCAGTTTGGCGAGACTTGGCGTAGTTCTTCCCTCATCGCCGTGCATGAGTTCCTTAATGTATGTTCCGGATTCGGCGGTTATTTCCAGCACCGCGCTTTTTCCATCATATTCCACGAGTTTTATGTCTTCCACTTTTCTCCTTCTAACCATGTCGGCACGGCGATGGGACACACGTAAAGGGGTTCTTTGATATATAACTTTTCCTCTAAGTTCCTCCACTGCTTTTTTCAAAGAATCTTCATCAACATTTTGGGGGAATTCAACCTTCACCCTGTACCTTTTACTGTACCTTGCTTTTTTTACTCTCTCCACATCTTCCCAAGTGGCGAATCTAAGCGATGATACCTCAACTTTTCCCGAACAATATTCGTTTATCTCTTTTTCAAGAACTTTCAAATCTATAAATCTCTTTTTCGGCCTTTTTATTTCCAGAACGAATGGCCTGCCATTTCCGAGCATTCTGGCATCTATATCTTCCCTGCCCATTCCAT
>Ga0190313_1001250_pt1 | contig 13817 bp, 6 predicted proteins | sample 4870071011_MG_FD_169989 | JGI IMG/M metagenome (GOLD analysis project Ga0190313, IMG submission 169989) | Hydrothermal vent sediment bacterial communities from Southern Trench, Guaymas Basin, Mexico - 4870-07-10-11_MG | ecosystem: Environmental > Aquatic > Marine > Hydrothermal vents > Sediment ...
AAAAATGAAGAAAATTTTAACTGGTTTAATGTTATTGTTTACCTTCGTCTTAGGTTTAACGTTAATTAACAATGTTAAAGCTGAAGAAGAAGTAATCGATCTTTATCCTTATGATCAGGAAGCTTGTCTGTTAGCTGATGACAGCTGTACTCACACTAAGGTTGGAGATTCACATTGGAGTTTTACTTATTTTGGTCATAGATATCATGTAATTAGAGACTTGGTAAGATATGGTCATGAATCAATCGATCTTAACAGTGATGGTTGGGTTGACGACAATGAATTAGCAGGAATTCCTTACAATGCATTTGCTTCTGTTTTTATCAATAATACTGGTTCAGAAATTGATATTAAAACAGCTAATGCACGTACTGATATTACTGATGTAGTACACAGAAAATATGCTTATTTTGATGAAAATGGCGTATTACAAATGTTTGAAGATCATATCAGTAATTATTATATTTATAATGATGGAGATGCAACTACCCCTGATTGGCGTTTAGCAACTCAAACTGAAATTGATGCATATCAAGCTGAAGTTGCTGCTGAAACAATCTCAGATGGAGATCCTTCAAGTGATGGATTAACAAGATATTCACCTATCCGTATCAAGTTAGATAGCTCTGATAGTGATGGATATGTAGTTGAATCTCTTGGATGGCTTAAATGGACAAACGCTGATGTTGATACATCTGTAGTTACAGACCCTACACAATGGTCAACTATTATAGCTGATGATCCTAATAATGTATATGTTCCTGCAGGTTGGGTAGTTGTTAGTTTTGGTACTCTTGATAGAGGAACTGCTAATCCTAAAACAACTGAATTTATCAAAACATTACCTTATGCAATGACTGATTCAAGTGTAACACCTATGTTTATGACTTATGAAGATCAACCTGGGTGGTTTAGTGGTATGTCTGATTTAGATGATGATGCTGTTACTCCTGGTGTAAATATCGTTGTAGATTACAATGGAACATTTGATCTTCCTGATACAGTTTCTGCATCTTGGATGAATATGTTTGATGATACTACTAACGATATAATTCATCGCGTTGATAAATTGGATTATAGCGTTGAAATTTATCAAGATGACAATTTATTACAAACAATTGATTTCACTTGGAATGAAGGAACTGGCGAATATGATGCAAGTGGAGCTCAAACTGTAATTGATACATCAGTATTTGGAGCTGCTTACAAAGCAGTATTCAAAACTAATACACCTAATGATGATCCTACTGAGGTTTCAGCTGATATCGTAATCGGGGTTATGCCTCCAAAATTCATGGGCGTTGAAAACCGTTATAGTGATGAAGGCGTATTTGTTGACTTAATGCAAGGTATTTCAGCCGATGATGGATATGGAAATGATTTAACTGATACAGTTAGTGTAACTGTTCCTGATGGATTTAACTATTATAGTCCTAAACCTGGTGTTTATGATATTAATTTAGAATTCACTCATCATGTTCATTTTGATGGAATTATTCCTTTTGTAGTATTAGGCGGAACTCAAATTGATTTTGATGGTTCTCTAAATATCGTTTCTACTGATTGGGATTCTACAATAGCTGTTTACACAGATGTTTCTCAATTACAAGCAACTACAATGAGCTGGGGAAGTTCTGGTGTTATTATTGAAGTTGCTGGTGATGGTACAGTAATTAGAACTATTAATCGTCATAATTGGGATTTAGTTGATGAAAATGGTTTAAATACACCTGCAAATGCTTCTGGAATGTTTGATGGTTGGTTATCAGGCTTAACATTAGAAGAAGATGGATTCATTATTATCGTTGGTTATAAATTAGGTGATGCTTATGCTACAGCTCAAGGTTTAGCATATGGAGATTCTGTTTCTTATGACTTAACTCAAAAAGATGATTTTGATTATGATATCGTAACTGATGCTTCTTATGTATTAACTATCGATGATACAACTAATCCTTACGCAGTTGTAGTTGATGATAACTACACTATCGAAGAAAATTCATTTGATAATGTAAATGATGCAATCTTAGCTAACGTTGTTGGATTTGATAACTTTGATTCAGCTGATGATTTAGCAGTTTATGTAAGTGACAATGGTGGTATGTTATTAGATACAGCTGGAACTTATACTGTAGAAGTTACAGTAGAAGATGTTGCTGGTAATGCTACTACAGTTGAATTTGATGTAACAGTAGTTACTCCAGATCCTGTATTAACTGCAGAAGATGTACAAGTTATGCTTGATGATCAAACTCTAACTGCTGAAGAAATTCAAGCTTTAATAGATGCTTCTGTTTTAACAACTGAAGATGTTCAAGCTTTAATTGATGGAGCTAATATCCTAACTGAAGCACAAATTCAAACTTTGATTGACAATGCTATAGTAGCTAGTCAACCTGAAGATACTGGTTGTGGTAGTGCAACAGCTAATATTCCTAACTTTGGAATTATTGCTGCTTTCACATTACTAGGTGCTGGATTTGTAATTTTCAGAAAACATCAATAATTTAATATAATTGATAAAAAACCAGTTTGAAATTCAAGCTGGTTTTTTTATGTTAATTATGAAAATATTTTTATTTTTCTGAAAGTTTAAAAAAACTTATAATATAGATATATAAATATATATACATAAATTGTATAATATATATAAATAATTTGTATAAAATTAAATATATAAGGATTTGGAGATGTTTTTATGAAAAAACTTTTTATTTTATTTGCAGGAATCATTTTAGCTATTTCTCTTGCAGGTTGTGGTGGCAAAGAAGCTACTACTACAAATGCTCAAACTGTAGTAACTTGTCAAGAGGGATATACTTTAGTTGGAGATACATGTGTTTTAAATGGAACTCAAGATAGTTATCCAGTTATTGCTGGTGTTAGTGATGTTGAAATTACTGTTGGGGATAGTTTTGATCCTTTAGCCGGAGTTTCAGCTTCTGATACAGAAGATGGAGATTTAACTAGTTCTATAGTAGTTAATGGTTCTGTTAATACTGGTACTGTTGGAGTTTACTCACTTATTTATATAGTTGAGGACAGTAATGGTAATGAAACTAGAATCACAAGAACTGTAACTGTTAATAATACTAGTGGTTGCCCTATATACTATGAAAAAATAGATGGTGAATGTGTTAGAATTGATCCAGAAGTAATAACCATTATGCATGGAGCTGTTTATGAGATTGATCCATTTAATGATGATTATACAGGAACTGATCAATTAGCTCGTCAAGAGTTACAAAGACAGGTTGAAGAACAATACAATGTAGTTATTAATTATAAAAATTATCCAGCTAGTGCAGCTTGGGGACCAGATCGCGTTACATCAATTATTCAATCTAGTGTTGCCGGTGAACCTTTAAGTGATATTTACTGGGTTACTAGTGATTGGATTCAAGAATTAGTTAAAGGTAATGCTATCGTTGATGTTTCAAAATATATGAGCACAATAGGTGCTAATATTGATCCATCATATATGGATATTGGTGAATACCAAGGTGGAATATACGGCTTTGAATCATATAAACCTACCATGAGTGGTGGATTATTCTATAACGCTGATTTGGTTAGCAGTTTAGGCGTTGCTAATCCAACAGAATTATATCTTGATGGCGATTGGAATTGGTCTACTTTTGAAAACTGGGCTACACAAGTTCAAACTGCTTTAGATGGACAACCTGATGAAATGTATGCGCTTGGTGGAATGCTTAGTTATTATGCTAAATATATGATTACTTTAAATGGTGGTTCATTGATTAATAAACAAACAGGACGTGTTGGTTTTGCGCAAAATCCAGCCTTGGAAACTTATGATTTTTTACATACATTGTATGGTAAAGGATTATTCGAACCTAATCCTCAGTATGATGCAGGAAGTCCACTTTGGATGAGTGGTAAAATCGCGATGCATCCTGGAGATCTTTGGTTTATGAGTGCTGATAATAGATGGGGAAGTATTCCATTTGAACTTGGATTTGTTCCATATCCTGTTTCAGATAGTTTTACTGGAGAATATATCAGCCCTATCAGTGGTGTATCTGTAATGACTGTGGCTAGCGGAATGACCTCTGAACGCGAAGAATTAGTATTTAGAGTATGGAACGCTTTACAGCTTTGGAAAACAGACGAACAAGAAGATAGTGATTTTGAATTATCATTATTAACCAAATTTGACCAACAGATGTATGTCGATGCATATATGTCAGTTTATGATAATGTATATCTAGATATAACTAATGCAATTGGAATTAGTGCTTTTAATGAAAATGGATGGGTAAGAAACATCAATACTGCTATTAAAGATGGAACAGCTAGAACTGTAGTTGATGCAATTAAGCCAATCTATGAAACAGCTTTAGAAGATTATTTAGGATAATTTAGATACAATATCCCCCTTTTTCAAACGAAAAGGGGGAATATTGAATAATATGAGGTGTAGATGTGAAGAAAATATATATTATATTACTTTCATTGATTGTTTTGTTTGTGACAATTTTTATTGTAGATACTATTTGGTTGGCAAAACAAGAAGATTATTTAGGATTAAATCAAGAAGCATATGATGATTCAACATTGAATGAATTATCATATTTTGACATATCTGATTACTATGAATATATAAATGAACATGATAAATACTATCCTAGAGGATATGATATCGTTATTAACGCAAGTGATTTTTCAGATAGTATCGGAGATAATACTGTTATGGGAAGTTATGAAGGAGAGGATAATGTTCTTTTAACCAACGAAAACAGTAAAGTTACATGGAATGTAGATGTTTCTGAAGCAGGGTATTATAATCTTGTATTAGATTATTATCCATATGAAGGCAAAAGCACAAGTATTCAGCGAGCTATATATATCAATGGTGAAATCCCTTTTGATGGCGCTAAAAATATTACATTTTACCGTATATGGGCTAATGCTACTTCAGTTAAAACCGATATAAACGGAAATGATATTAGACCAAGCCAAGAAGAAAAACCGTTTTGGAGAACAAGTTATTTTGTAGATAACGTTGGTTATATAAACAATCCATATGTCTTTTATTTTGAAGCTGGAGATAATACTATTTCTCTAGAAGGTGTTAGAGAACCATTGATGATTAAAAGCATCCATGTTCTAAGCATTAAAGACTTAATCGATTATGATGATTACAAAAGCCTTCATTCTGATGCAGAAATTGTAAATGAAGATATTAATTTTATTCAAACAGAAAATCAAGCATATAGTTCTTCACCAACACTATATCCTTTAAATGATAGAACCAGCATGCAAACAATCCCAAACAGTGCGAAACTTGTTAAAATGAATACAATAGGTGGTAATAATTGGCGTGTTGCTGGAGATTTTATAACTTGGACCTTTGATGTTGATAAAGCTGGTCTCTATGCTATGAGTTTTAGAGTTAAACAACGTCTAGCGACGGGAATGAATGTTTATCGTAATATTTATATCGATGAGCAGATTCCGTTTAAAGAGATGAAAAACTATGCTTTCACCTATGATAATAAATGGAGAATTCAAACTGTTGGAACTAAAGATGAACCATATTTATTCTATCTAACTGAAGGTAGACATACTATTAAGATGGAAGTATCTTTAGGAGAATACGGAGCTTTAATTGGACAAATTCAAACATCAATTGATAAACTAAATAAATTATATAGAGAAATATTAGTCTATACCGGAGCTGAACCAGACCAATATAGAGATTATCAATTAGAAGAAAGAATAGATAACTTAGTTGGTCGCATTCAAGCTGAACGCGATAATTTAGCTGAAATTAGAGAAAAAATAATAGAAATATCTGGTTCAAAAAGTGAGAAAACAGGTATTTTAGATACTGTTATTTTACAGTTAGATGATTTTATTGATAAACCTAGAGAGATTCATACACAGCTTTTAACATTCAATAGTAATATATCCTCTTTAGGTACTTTGGTATTGCTTTTAAGTGCTCAGCCACTTGAACTGGATTATATTATGTTTCATAATCCTAATGCAACTCTTCCAAAGTCAAAGGAATCATTATTAGGTGGGCTTATGTTTAGTATTAAAGCATTTGCTGCGACATTTAATACTGATTATTCAAACCTTGGAGAAACAGGAGATTTTGAGACTAATAGAAGTGTTGAAGTTTGGCTTTCTATTGGTAGAGATCAAGCTAATGTTTTAAGAAAACTAATAGATGAATCCTTTACTCCAGAAACAAAGATTAAAATAGATTTAAAACTAGTTAATTCTAGCGTATTATTACCAGCTACATTATCCAATGTTGGACCTGATGTGGCTATGGGACTTGGAAATAATATTCCAGTAAATTACGCTATGAGAAGTGCTGTTTATGATATATCACAATTCGATGATTTTGAAGAAGTAACTAAACGCTTTAAAGATAGCGCTATGGTTCCTTTTGAATTTGAAGGTGGCTACTACGCCCTTCCTGAACAACAAGTTTTCTTAATGATGTTTTATCGAACTGATATTTTTGATGAATTGGGATTAGAAGTTCCTAATACTTGGGAAGATGTAATTTCTATGATTCCAGATTTACAAAAACATAATCTTGAATTTTATTTACCAGTGCCTATAACACAAGGTGCAGTAATGAATTTACCACCAAATCCAATATATTCAACCTTATTCTATCAAAATGATGGACAGTTTTATATTGATGGTAATACAAAAAGTGGATTTGATCAGGGGAAAGGTCCAGAGGTTTTCGAAATGTGGACTCAGTTCTATACTGATTATTCCTTCCCGGTTCAAGCTAATTTCATAAATAGATTTAGAAGTGGACAGATGCCAATAGGTATAACCTATTATAATGTCTATAATACTCTAAGCGTATTTGCTCCTGAAATCAGAGGTAAATGGGACTTCGTTGTAGTTCCTGGTACTGAGGTTGATGATGGACAAGGTGGAACTACAATTCGTAGAGATACTGTTTCTACAGGAACCTCGATTATGATTATGAATGATTGTGAAGATAAAGAAGCAGCTTGGGAATTCTTAAAGTGGTGGACTAGTACTAAAGTACAAGTTCAATTCGGTAGAGAAATGGAAGGTATTTTAGGGGCTGCCGCAAGATATCCTACTGCTAATGTTCAGGCGATGAGCGAATTGCCATGGACTGTTACTGAATATAGTAAACTTGAAGAACAATGGGATTGGGTTAGAGGTATACCTGAGGTACCAGGCGGATATATGACTGGTAGGCATTTAGATAACGCCTTTAGACTTGTTTATAATGAACATACTAATCCTAAAGAAACGATATATGACTTTGTGCAGATTATAGACGAAGAAATTTCTTCAAAAAGAAATGAATTCGGTTTAGATTAGGGGTGGAGATGTGGAATCTAATACAACTGTAATACCGATACTGACAAAAAGACAGTTGCTATGGAAGAACATTAAAAAGAGTAAACACTATTATATTTTAATGGCTCCATATTCAATTTTGTTTTTTACCTTTACTATTATACCGGTTATTATGTCTTTAGGAATAAGTTTTTCCTATTACAACTTATTAGAACCTCCTCATTTTGTGGGGTTAAGCAATTATATTAAACTATTTTTAGAGGATGACGTTTTTATCATAGCGGTTAAGAATACTTTAATTTTAGCTGTAGTTACTGGTCCAGTTTCTTATTTAATGGCATTTCTTTTTGCATGGCTAATCAATGAACTTGGGCCAAAACTAAGATCTTTTTTGACCTTAGTTTTTTATGCACCTAGTATTAGTGGTAATGCCTTCTTAATGTGGCTTTTAATATTTAGTGGAGATGTTCACGGATATGCTAATGGGTTTCTGATTAAATGGGGATTAATTGATAATCCTATTCAATGGTTGAAAGATCCTCATTATATGATGCTTGTAATTATTATTGTTCAGTTATGGCTTTCTCTTGGGGTAAGCTTCTTAGCTTTTATCGCAGGGCTTCAAAATGTTGATAGAACTCTTTATGAGGCAGGAGCTATTGATGGAGTTAAAAATCGCTGGCAAGAGTTATGGTTTATCACCTTACCATCAATGAAACCTCAGCTTATGTTTGGGGCAGTTATGCAAATCACTACATCTTTAGCAATTGCTCAAGTGTCGATGCAACTGGTTGGTTTTCCGAGTGTTGAATATGCTGGACACACGATTGTTACTCACTTAATTGATTATGGTAGTGTGCGCTATGATTTAGGATATGCAAGTGCTATTGCTACAGTTTTATTCTTAATCATGATGATAACTAACCTCTTAGTTAGAAAGATTCTAAGAAAGGTTGGTGATTAGATGAAATTAATAAAACGTAGACATAGATTAAATAGAAGCTTAGGTGGAGATATTTTTCTATTTGCCTTGTTATTATTCTTTGGCTTTTTCAGTGCATATCCATTGATTATGACTGCATCTAACGCTTTTAAACCATTAGATGAATTATTTCTTTTTCCACCAAGATTATTTCCAAGAAATGTAACGTTAGATAATTTTAGGGACCTTTCTGATTTAATAGGTAATAGTTGGGTGCCGTTTAGTAGATATTTCTTTAATACAATTTTAATTACTGTTTTAGGTACAGGAGGCCATGTAATTATTGCATCAATGGCTGCTTTTCCTTTGGCAAAATATAAATTTCCTGGAAGAAGATTATTCTTCACTTTAGTTGTGTATTCATTGATGTTTGCGCCTCAAGTAACTGCAGTACCAAATTATATTATTATTTCAGGTATTGGACTTATTGATAATCCGAGTGCAATTATCTTACCAGCTATCGCCTCAAGTTTAGGGCTTTATTTGATGAAGCAATTTATGTCTCAAATTCCTGATGATTTGATTGAATCTGCTAAGATTGATGGAGCTAGTGAATATCGTATATTCTTCCAAATTGTAATGCCACTTGTGAAACCAGCGTGGCTAACTCTTATTATATTATTATTCCAAAGATTATGGACAACTGATGGAGGAAGTTTTATCTTCTCTGAACAATTAAAACCTCTAAGCTATGCCTTGAGGCAGATTGCACAAGGAACTATTCAACGTGCCGGAACTATTGCGGCTGTATCATTTATTATGATGATTGTTCCTGTTACATTCTTTATATTGTCACAATCTAGAGTAGTTGAGACATTCAGCCATTCAGGAATGAAGTAGGTGTAGATTATGAAGAAAAAAATTATAATTATAGTTTTAGCTTTATTTTTAACACCACTTTTAATGGGCGCCACAAGTTATACATATTCATATTGGGGTGAGGTATTACATAGTGATCCTGGAATGACTTTTACAGCTAGTATTAATGCTGAGGAGTTAGGAGTTAATTTGGTTTCTCCAGAAGATCTTGTGGTATATAATAACCAGATTTATATAGTTGATAGTAAGGCGAATAGTCTTATAGTTATCGATAGTGATTTTTCTTTAGTTGAAGAAATTACTACTTTTGATTATACCCAAGATTATATCGATATACTTAGTGATAAGGGCATTACAGATGAAACAAGTTTAACATTATCTTCTCCATATGGAGTAGATGTAACTGATAGTGGGATATTTATCTGTGATACCAGTAATTACCGGATTGTTAAGTTAAATCATAACTATGAAGTAGTTAATACTTTCAGTGATATGGATGATTTAACTTTCGAAAATATTAATTTTGAGCCTAAAAAAATAACCGTTGATTCAACAGATAGAATGTATGTTGTGGCTAAGAATATCTATGAAGGTATTATGGAAATCAATTCTGATGGAAGCTTTAATCGTTATACTGGAGTTAACCCAATAAAAATGACTCCAATCGAAATATTTAAACGTAAACTAATGACAGAAGAACAAATTGCACAGCTTCAACTATATCTTCCGACAGAATATACAAATGTTCAAATAGATGAACGCAACTTTATTTACGCAACTAGTAAAGTTTCCGATAATAACGCTGAAAATCCAATTCAATTGATTAATCCAAAAGGAATAGACGTTATTAAGAGAAATGGGTATCAACCTCCTATGGGAGATGTTCAATATGTTATTGGTATGAACAGCTATGTAGTTGATGGACCTAGTACACTTGTAGATATTGCGAGTCGTGAAGACGGAATATACACTGTTTTAGACCAAAAAAGATCTCGTCTTTTCACCTATGATGCAGAAGGGTATTTGTTGTATATAGATGGTGATGAAGGTAATCAAATAGATAAGTTCAGTGAAGGTGTAGCTATTGCATATTTTGGAGAAAATTTACTAGTTTTAGATAGAGGGACTAAAACAATAGTTGTTTACGCTCCAACTGAATTTGGTGAAAATGTTAATCTAGCAATCCATTACTACAACCTAGGTGATTACGAGAAAACAGCTGAGATATGGGAAAAAGTAATTAAGATGAATTCTAATTATGAGATAGCATATAATGGTATTGGTAAGATGCTTTTAAGGAATGGAGAGTATCACGAAGCTATGCTTTACTTTGAACTTGGACATGACCAATACTATTATTCTAAAGCCTTCAAGGAATATAGAAACGTCATTATAAAAGACCATTTTGGTGAGATTATGGGTGGGATTGTCTTAATAACTGTAGGCTTAATAGGCATTAAGATTTATAAGACCCACAAGAAGGGAGGAACACTTTTGTATGAAGACTAAATTGAGTAAAATTTATCAAGAATACATTAAATTTCCTTCTTACGTTCTCTTTCATCCTTTTGATGGTTATGATGATTTTAAACGATATAAAAAGGGGAAAATGAGTGTAGCTATTGTTTTTATTATCCTCTTTATCTATTTTAAGATATTTTCTTTTAGAAATCTTGGGTTCTTAGTTAATCCAAATAATCCCCAAAATTTAAATAGTTTACAAGAATTATTTAGTGTAATTTTACTTATATTCTTATTTACTGTAGGAAATTGGAGTGTTACTACACTAATGGAAGGAAAAGGGAGCTATAAAGAAATATTAATGGTTACTGGATATTCTCTATTTCCAATAATTATAATAGGTTTTCCTTCTGTAATTTTAAGCAATTTCCTTACTTTAGAGGAAATGGCATTTTTCAAACTATTTATGTACATAGCTTACATCTCTACAGGATGGATGTTGTTTATGGGCATTTTAAATATACATGAATACGGGTTGTTTAAAACTATACTCGCCTTCATAGCTACAGGTATATCAATGTCTGTAATGATGTTCGTTGGACTATTATTCTTTGACTTAATACAACAATTCATTGCTTTTATCGTCGCTGTAGTTGAAGAATTTAATTTGAGGTATTAATTATGAAAAAGAAACTAATTATTATTATGCTCGCCTCAATTTTAGGTTTTGTTCTATATATGACTTTGTTTAATATGTCAATGGCTTCAGTTATTGAGCCGCAAAAGATTTCCTTCTCAAAGGCTGGTTTTGTAGATGCGATGACTTTATCTGATAAAAATCATTTGGTTGCGGATAACGGTACATTTCAGTTATATTTAGATGAAACAACCTCTTATTTTAAAGTTGTCAATAAAGATACAGGCTTTGAATGGGATAGCAATCCTACTGGGCCTGATCCATGGCAATTAGATTTATCTAAGGCCATAACAAACAGTGCGATTGAAAAACAAAAATCAACTTTGGAATTATCGTATTTTAATGAAACAGGGTCTTTAGCTAAGATTAATAATTACTCAATGAGTATTCACCATCCTAAGAGTGTTCTCTTTGATGATGGATTTAGAACTTATTCAATTAAATATATCAAAGATGGTTTTCAAGTTTTATATGATGTCAAGGATGTTGATATAGATTATTTATATTTTCCTAAATATTTAAAACCAGAGATTTTAGAAGCACATCCTCAAAAAGACCTATTACAAGCAATTGCTTATACTGGCTATGATGAAGACTTAGGAGTATATGTAATAAATCAATACGAAGATATGTCAGTACTAGTAAGAAGTCGCCTTTATGATATTTTTTATGGACCTGGAAGTTTAGGCTATACTAGAGAAAGAGCAATAGAAGAAAACGCTGAGTATGGTTACACAGATGTCTATGAACCAGTATCGTTTGAAATAGCTTTAGAAGTTAAATTAACTCCAACTGGAGTTAAGACTTCTGTAATACAGGATTCAATTTCTGAAACTGAAAACGCAAAACTTGCGACAGTTTCATTATATCCATTATTTGGGACTGCTATAAGTGAAGTTGGCGGTGTTAAAACAAATGGCTATATCGTAGTTCCTGATGGAAGCGGAGCTGTAATAGAGTTTAACAATGGTAAATATTACCAACAACCTTATGCCAAAAGACTTTATGGCGATGATTTAGGTATTCTAAAACATAAAATGCCTGAAGTCCAACAAAAGATAAGTATTCCTCTTTATGGAATGGTTAAAGAAGATGGAGCTTTTGCGGCAATTATTTCTAAGGGTGATACGATGGCTACTATAAACGCTGATGTATCTGAAAGAATTGATTCCTATAACAAGGTTTATCCTACCTTTAATTTTAGAGAAAATGAAGCAATAACACTAGGTACAGGATACAACCAATACGCCTTGGATTTATGGACTGAAAATAGAGTGGATACTGATTTTACCGTAGAATATACTTTCTTAAACAAAGAAGAAGCTGATTATGTTCATATTGCTAAAGCCTATAGAACTTATTTAGAAGATAATTTTGGTTTTGATAGTGTTGATAATACAAGAGATACTTTGTGTACTATAGAATTTTTAGGAGCTTATGAAAGTAAATCTTTCTTCTTAGGCGTTCCATATTATAAAAGTAAATCACTTACTACCTTTGATCAGAGTCAAATAATCTTAAAAGAATTAGCTGATAGTGGTGTTAGGAATGTCAATGTTATATATAAGGGAATGGTTAACGGAGGTATGTCTTCAAGCATAGCTAATGATTTCGATATAGAGAGAGTTTTGGGTGGAAATAAAGGATATTCCTCATTGATTGATTATGCAAAAGAAAATAATATTGAGATATATCCAGATATAAGACTATTAGCCACTAATGATTTCAAAAAATTGTTTGATGATTATAGATATTCATCAAAGAGAATAGATGGCAGTATGTCAATGTTATTTACTTATCACTTACCATCAAAACTTCCATATAGCGAAGCACCTTCAGTTTTGAAATTTAAAGATGATTATATTATAAATCCGCTTTATTTGGAAGAAATAAACAATGATTTATTATCACATTATGATGGGGATACCTTAACCTATGATTTCTTAGGTAGTGTTTTAGGTGGAAGTTATAAAGATCCCCAACTTTATAAAGAAGATAGTTTAAGAATCCAACAATCAATTTTAGAGAGTTTAGATAAAAAGATAATATTATCAGATCCACTAGGCTTCGCAATACCTTATAGCGATTATATTGTGGATTTACCTATGGAAACTACTTTATATGCAATTTTAGATTATCAAATCCCTCTATTGCAATTGGTTTTGGCAGGAAAAGTTGACTATTCTACAGTTAGTTTAAATATGACTAGCGAAAGAACTGTTCAATATAATTTCTTAAAAACTATTGAGACTGGTTCAAATTTAAAATATACATTATCCTATGATAACTCAAGAGAATTAAAAGAGACTGAATTTAATTATTATTTCTCCACCGAATATACTAATTGGATTGATAGAATTGAACTTCAAGTGAAAGAGCTTGATGAATTAGGAATTCATGATGGTTATTTAGTTAGCCACAAAAGAGTAGATAATAATGTTTTTAAAGTTACTTATTCTAATGGATTAGAAATACTCATTAATTACAATTTAAATCAGGTAGATAATATCTTAGGATATAATG
>Ga0190313_1001252_pt1 | contig 13814 bp, 9 predicted proteins | sample 4870071011_MG_FD_169989 | JGI IMG/M metagenome (GOLD analysis project Ga0190313, IMG submission 169989) | Hydrothermal vent sediment bacterial communities from Southern Trench, Guaymas Basin, Mexico - 4870-07-10-11_MG | ecosystem: Environmental > Aquatic > Marine > Hydrothermal vents > Sediment ...
CTCCAGTTGGTTTCAAACACATAGCGAAAGCCATGATAGAAAACGATGCTTTGATAGGTGGGGAAAGTAGTGGAGGAATAACGTTTAAAAACCACATAATGGAAAAAGATGGTGTTTTCACGGCAATGCTGGTTGTAGAGATGCTTGCAAAGATGAAAAAGAAACTCTCTGAGATATTGAAGGAGATGATAGAGTTTTCTGAAACCTGGTACAGTTTTTACCAGGAGAATTTGAGATTGACACCAACCCTCAGAGTGAAGGCGGAGAAGTTTCTAAAAAGAGACTTCGACAAAATAGCAGAATTTCCGGTTATAGATGTCATCAGGATCGATGGTACCAAGTACATTCTAGAAGATGGAAGCTGGGTTTTGCTGAGACTCTCCGGAACAGAGCCTCTCCTTAGAATAATCGCTGAGTCGGAAAACAAAGAAAAAGCGAAAGAATTGGTGGAGTGGATGAAGAGAGAAATAGGTTGAATTTTAGGTATTTTGAAATCTAAGATTCACCGAAAGACGTTTTTATTCCATGAAATATATTTATTGCATATGCACAACTTAGCTATGAACATAGGCAGATCTCCGAAAGGCAAAACATTAAACAGAGGTTAGTTTCGAATCTTTTCCCTGTTTCATTTCAATGATCATTCAATTCAAATTTTGATAGATTCAGATCACTTCTGTTACACTTGCACTGATATGCCTTCATTTTTCAAGTATTTTTTGTAACACAGGTAATCGTCCTATCCTCATGTCTCACCTACTAGACAGAATATTTTAATTATTTGTTTGAAATGTCATTTTCACGCATTCACTTCATCTCTCTATGCCATTTTAAACTTTCCTCAAAATTATTTGTTCTTGTCTTTTATTTTTTCAGTGAATTCTTTTGAGAGAAAATATCTTCTTTGATTGGATTAATTTGGAGCAAGGAGAATATCTCCTGTTTGGAGCAGAGTTTCCAAGAAATTGGACCACCAATAAGTTGATGTGAAGGAAAGAGTGTTGTAATCAGAGGCAAATTCATAAAGTACGTCAGATTCATTTGGCATGAAAATACTCATCGGATAATAAATCACATGATTTTCCTTTTCTACATAATAGTAAGGAACCGCACATGGTAAGTAATAAAGGACATTGTACGCTGAATTCACTATATTACTGTTTGCCTCGTAGGAATATAGAAATGCTGCTATGTCGTACAAATCTGCTAATGTTGGGTATTCTGCTAATTTTGGGTTTAAGTAATAATAGATTGTAAAATACGGGTAATAATCATATAAAATACGATTCCGCATGGAATCATCCATATTCAAAATAAGATAGTATGCTAATTCACTCACATAGTTTGCCAATATTTCAATCTTAGACATATTGTAAACAGCGAGACTAAGACCCTTGGTCAACCAGTAAGAATAGTTATGATCAGCTTGAGCGTAATTTTTGAAATAATTAACAATAAGCTGCCCAAGTTCAAGAGAAGATGTGTTTTCATCTACATCAGATAAAAATTCATAACACCATCCATATCCTGGCTCTGAAAAACTTGAGGCTACAACATAACTAGCGACATTTCTAAGTTCATATAACACTTCTAATGAACCCATAAGACACGCATCAAATCCTAGAAGATCAAGCTTCGATCGCCCTGCTCTACTGAGAGCCTCAGATATTGCCTGTCTGAGTTCGGGTGTTCGTATTTGATCATTAGATGTGTAATCATTTATAACAGACCGCCACTGGTCCCTACTATCCTCTAACCAGGCACCGCCGTGATCCCATAGTATCAAGGCAAAATGGTTCGCTGGGTAATAGAGGGCGCCGAGAAAAGCTTTTGATCCAAAGATATAGTAATGGTTACTACTAGAGCTACCACCTAAAACAAGAGACAGGTTACCACCATAACCTGTGTTGATTTCATCTATAGTATCAACAACCTTGAATATCCCATTTTCATCGAGTATCAAGTAACTATCTGAAGTAATATTTGGATCATAACCAAATTGCCTACCGTCATAGACAACGTGCACAGCAATTTCATTGTTCGAAATTTTCATTTCATGTAAATCAATAATACTTGCTTCTTCGAGATCCTGTTTAGGATTAGGATCATTATCTCCACACATCCACACTAGGAAAAACCAGTTGGGTTTTTCAAAAGTCACATGAAATTCAGCTTCCACAGAAGGATCTTCTTCAAGCCAAACTTTAAAAAGGTCCGTTTTAGATAAAATTGGTAATACTGCTACTGTAGCCACACCATCACTATCTGTGACAAACGATGCAAGTCCTGTCAAAATATCACTTATAATTATCCAAGAATCACTTTGTGTATCATACCATGCCATCTTTATTACTTTGTTAGGAACAGGATTTCCAAGACTATCGACGAGTTTTACACTGATATAACTGATTTTCCCAACGGTATGGGTCTCATCGTCCACCACAAAGTTCAGAGTTATCTCAGTTGTTCTAAACCACCACAAAGGTCCCTCTGTTGTTGCTCCCTTGGAGTCCCTTGCTACTATTTTCCAGTAGTACGTTGTGTTGTAATCGAGTGTTCCAGGATTATACGTTGTTGATGTATGATTGCTTTTAACTAACGGGGGATTTGAAGTTGTCCCAAAGTATATGTCATATGTCAGTGTGTCCCCATCTGGATCACTACAACTCCATGAGAGCGTTACATTTATCGGTACATCACTCGCATAGTTTTCAGGGCTCGGATTACTCGGAATGTTCGGCGGATTATTCTCTGTTGAGAAAACAGCTTTTACATACTTTGGTTCATTTATGGTCAAAGATAGAGGATTGTTGTAGAAGATATTACCGTTCACTTCCCAGTGATCAAATGTGTATCCACTCGAAGGATTAGCCGTAACTAATATGCTCGCACCTGATCCATAATAACCATCACTCTTGTCCACACTCCCTCCACCTTCTACTTCAAAATCCACATGATAACTGACAACCATACCCGCTGTGTATGTAACATCCCTATCAACGTACACATTCCTTGGATTGTCCTTGCTCCCATCATCCCACTCATCAAATTCATACCTTGTATCATCCCCTAAAACCCATGTGCTCTTGTCTTTGTACTGTGGTGTTACAACCTCTATTGTGTGATTCCCTTCTTCAACCTCCAGACTCTTTGGTGATGTGTAGGAAACTCCATCTATCTTTATCACAAGACCTGTCTCTGGTGATGTTGTGACTGTCAGTGTGTGTTGAGGTGGCTCTTGTGTTGTGAAGCTCCATACTGGCCCTTCTGTTATACCCCCTTTTCCATCTTTTGCAACGATTTTCCAGTAATAGGTTGTATTGTATTGAAGTGTTCCAGGATTGTATGATGCGTTTGTATGATCGCTTTTCACAAGTGGTGGAGGATTGGTTGTTCCAAAGTAAATATCGTATATCAGCGTGTCCCCATTTGGATCTGTGCATGCCCATGAAAGTGTGACATTCACAGAAACATTTGTCGATTCATCGAAGGGATATGGATTACTGGGTGTGATGGGTGGAAGGTTTGTAACAGTGGGAGCACAAGACCATATCAAAAGAACTAATATGGAAAAAGCAGGAATAAGAATTCTTTTCATGGTTGTCCCCCCCAATGCGATTCTTCCCAACCAATTATAAAATATTCAGATCAATTATCTTAAAATATAATTTAGAACAAGTACTCGTTTTTCGATCAAGTCGGGATCGGAAAAAACAGAGGAAATGCTATGAAAAAAAGAGGAGAGCCTTCCCTCAAAAGTGATTCGAGCTTCCTTGACGATTTCATTTCCATGTTCACTTCAAGACACGTTCAAGTTCAAAACAATTGAAATCACGACATACAATCACTTGGAGATTTTCTGACATTATTCCTTATCAAACATTTTTAACCACAATGGTTTGAGTGGCAAAATCCTTTCATTTATTATAGAAGGGAGGGATTGTATGAGATTGGAAAGGATACCAGAGTATATGAAAAAATGCAAGTTTTTCCTGTCTTTCACTTCCGAACCTAATTGGGAGGTTATAAAAGATAAACACTACTACGAGAGATTATGGAGTATGTGGAGAAAAGGTGTGTTGAGAATTGGTCAACCTATCACATAGAACTTATATCCTGCAAAATGGAAAACATGGAAAGGTTTCACTTTTGACGAGTAGATCTCCCACCTCAGTAAGTATCCCGAGCTCCCACTCTCGATAGGAATCGTCTTAAGATCAGAAGATAACTTAACAGTTATCGATCTAGATTATGTGCTTGATATGGAAAGTAGAAAGATTGTTGGAAACATGGTCTTGACAACGGACGAGGTTATATGGATCATCGAGACATGCGACAGTTACACAGAAATTAGTAAAAGTGGATCCGGTCTTCATATATTCGTACAGGGAAAGTTCCCATGTTCGTCCACCAGACCTTTCGAGATCGCTAGTAATGACAAATTCGTGGTTTTAACAGGGGATATTTTCGAAAATCGTGGTATATTGAGACAGAATCAAGAAGGTATCGACAGAATTGGGGAGAGGTTCTTTCATATCTAGGAGAGAGAATGTCATAGGACAACAACTTATCAGGTACGTATAGGGAAAAATAGAAATTATATAAAGAAGAACAGAAAGAACAAGAAGAACGACAAGGAAAAGGATAAAAAAGTACGAATCGTTGATGATGTGATCTTACTAGATGATATTAAAGAACTATTTTCCAGACCTTTCTGGCAACTGTTTTATACAGAACTTCACAAAAGACTGTATGGAAAAGAACCGAACGATTTTGATCTGAAAAAATCTCTTTTAAGTGTTATGAGACGTGAAAAACATCCTAGTTTTTGGCTTGTGGAGGATAAAAATGGAGAGGTCGAGGCTTTCGATTTTAAACTTGGAGATAGACCTTGGAGAATACAAGAAGTTTATTATTCTTTTGTGAATGGAAGTGTAAAACGTCTCGATGATAGAGAACTTTAGTACTGGACTAGGAGAATCATGGAAGATTTCAATGTCTGGACAGAAAGGTCGTACAAATACAAGAAAAGTGTCGTGAAGTTTCTGAGTCAAATTGTCGCTTCTAAAAGTTTTATGACCACTTTCGAGTTTATTTGTGAAAAACTCATTGAACTCGCAAGATTTGGAAATGTCGATATACTGACTTGTCGATTCGTTTAGAGACAAATACACGTCCAACACTCTGTTGTGAGCAAAGCTCTGAGAATTCTATGTCATTGTGGTCTTTATAGAAAAGGATAGGTGAAAACCTTAAAGCAAGGTAAGACACACTTTGTGATACCTAATCTCGATTTCGATCCCTTGGAGGGTATAAGTGTGTTCAATAGGATTTATTCTTCTCTGAATGGGAATTTAAAGAAATTCTCTCAAAAAACAATACAAAAACTTTCACTTATCTGACTCGAACAATACTTTGTACAAACGTGCCTTCGTTATTTTTATGTTATCTTCGTCTATATCTATCCCTATGCCACGTCTTTTTTCTAATAGACTAGCTATTAAAGTCGTCCCACTACCTACAAACGGATCCAAAACCACATCCCCAATTTCTGAAAATACACGTATCAATTTTCTCGCCTCACCTATAGATTGAGACCAATCGTGTAGATCCTTGTCTCCTTTTTCACCAATGATGAGGTCGCAGAACACAGGGGGTTTTTTCAAAGGTTCTTTGTAAAACACCAACACTGGTTTCCAGCAACATTTGACGTTTTTCCATTCCAACAGTTTTATAGTACCTGTGTGCTGTATCGATATACACCAGAAGTAATTCAAATGTTTCGACATATCCGACAAAACCTTGGGAAGATACATTTGTCCACAGTAGGTGACCAAGAATCCTCCTGGTTTTAAAACTCTTTTACTCTCTCTTGATAGGTCCTCCCAAAGATCCAAATATTTTTTCCCGTATGGGGGATCGGTCAGCACAAGATCCACACTCGCTTCTTCTATCTCTCTCATTCTCTCTCTAAAATCGCCCTGTATTATTCTCACTTCTCTCGGTAAAATCGCTTCTTCCGACACTTTTTTCATACTTTCCCTTTTCTCTTTCTTTCTCACCAACTTGTACAGCTTATAAATCGACTCTTTACCTTCTCGTACTTTCTGCCATCCTTTTTTAATCTCCGGGTCTTTCTCTACATACTGTTTTATCTTAACAACGTATTGCAACATCCTACCACTTATACCGAGTTTCTCTGCAACGATATCTCGTGTTCTTCCTTTTTCTTCCCGATGTGGAAAATTTTCCACATCGAAGAGATCTTCTTCTTTTCTATATTGTCTTAAGTTCATCATCCTCCTTTTAAGTCCTTTTTCTTTCTCTATCTCGTACAATTTCAATCCTAATTCCAACTTCTGGATAAGTGTCAGGTGTCTCCTATGTAGGTTTAAACATATCACCATCTCTTTTTCATCCACACAGTCATCCAATATCTTCACTGGAACCTTCTTCAAACCCAATTCTTTTGCTATTTCATATCTTGTGTATCCGTCTATTATGACCCCATCTTTGTTCACGATTAGTGGTATTTTTATCCCATTCCTACTTATATCTTCTCTCAAAGACATGTATTCTTCTGAAGATAATCTTGGAATGAGTTTTTTGTATTCCTCTTTGACAACTAATTCTTCTAGGTATTTCTCTAATACCATGCCGAAACACACCCCTGATATCTCTTCAACATCGTTCGAAGGAGTAACTCAATTCCTTTATTATATCTATCAGAACAGAAAAAGGAGGTTTATTATAGGTTTCAACACGTCGCACAGATAGACGAATCGGTTAGACCACCTCCACGAAAGACGTGGATATTCGCAAGGTAGGAAACACAGACAATTTTATATGAACAGGCGAGGATGGGTGAAAAATGAGATAAGTGGGTCCTAAACTCTTGATATCACTTGATGAACTTGAAACACTCTCTATCAAATCCGTTGGATGGACCTAAGACATCTTTTTCGGCCCCTCAGTCGGGTTTAAAGCATCTTCTTTCGACTTAGTTTTTGAACCGAGTGAGAGAATTGGAGATCCAGAAACTGAATCTTTTACCTGTTTAGTTCATTTTCTGAACCTTTTGTGAGATTCGCCATCCTTTCTTCAAAAATTTCTTTCAAAGATGTGAAATCGACAACGGTAAACCCATTTCTACCTTGTTTGATCGGTTTAATTTTTATGAATTTGTTCTTTTTAACATCGTTCTTCACATAAACAAAATATGTCGTTTTCGAATAACCCATTTTTTGCACGAGGTTCTTTGTTATTTTGATGACCGTGTTTTTGTATTTCACTAACAAATGGATGAGAAATAGTTTGGTTTTGTCATGGAAATCTGTCGAAATAATATATTCGATCATTTCAAGAAGAATCTGGTTATTTAACACTTCTCCCCGAGTTCTTAAAGGTTCTATTGCTGAACCTTTTATTTCCTCTTTTAGCACGTTAGACGGACCGTTTACCCCCTCTTTCGGTGTACTCAGTACACTATTTTCATCTTCTTTTAGTGTACTCAGTACATCCTCTTTTGGTTTACTCAGTACACCATTTTCAAAATCGTCCGGTTGACCTGAAACCTCCTTGTCCTTTTCTTTTCCCGAACTCTTAACACCCATCCCGAACTTTTCTGTGATATGATCAAATAGTGGATCTTTGAACATTTCTTTTCTCAGTTTCTCGACTTCTTCCTGGATGTTTTTCCACATCCTTTCTCGTCTTTTTTTGTTTTCTTCTCGGATCTTCTTCTTTTCCTCTTCCGTTCTTTTAAGTCTTCTTCCCATCTTTAACACCTACCTCGATTTTTTTTATTTTTAGAGATGAGAACTATATTCTTCACAAGAAAAAATATAAAAGATCATTTCGGTGGAATAGACATTTCACACGAAATCGTGAAGGAGTGAGAACATATGTTCTGAAAAGTCCTTCATCTCTTTTATTTTCTCTTTCACTTTCTCCATGATCTTTTCTCGTTTCATCTTATCATAGATCACGATCCCAAGAAGATGTGACAGTCTTTTCAAATCGTCTGTCGAGAGATCTTCGAGGTTCTTCCCCTCTATCTCGACGAACGTGTCGAAGATTTCTTGAATGAACTCTTTCTCCTCGAACGAGATGAAATACCAGTACTCCTCTTCGAACGTCTTCAAAAGGTAGTTCGAAACGTTCTGGGGGGATTTGAGAAAAGTGTATCGGACAGAGAGGATGGGGACGAGAAACTCTTCTTTTAGGATGAAATTCACGATGTGATCCAAGATCGGTCGATTCAAATGTTTCTTTTGAAGTCCAAAGAAGTTCATTAACATAAAGGTAACTGTGATTTTTTTTCGATTTTCTTCGATAACCCCTTTTATACTAGTTGTAGTAGTTGTGCTATTAATATTATTACTACTACTACTACTATATATATGAGTTTCAAATTTTGAACCTAGACTTTTTTTATCCACATTTTTTTCAAGAATTTCCTTCAAAAGTGAGAAATCGATCACGGTGAACCTATTTTTACCTTGTTTAATTCGTTTAATAGATATGAGTTTGTCTTCTCTCACATCATTCGAGATCGTGGTAAAAAAAGACGATTTGGAAATCCCCATTTTATCCACAACATTTTTCGTCAACTTGATGATCGAATTTTTACATGTCACTAACAGATGAACAAAAAAGTATTTTGTGACCAAATGGAAATTCTGCGAATGGATATATTCGATCATTTTAACAATTGTTTGATCGGACAACTCTTCCCCCCAAATTTCTAAGGGTTCAAATTTTGAAACTAAAGACTCTAGAGTTTTAAATTTTGAAACTGAAAGGGGGGTTTTAGTTTTAAATTTTGATACTGAACCGATCTTTTCAGTTTCAATTTTTAAAACTGAAGTATCCTGTTCAGTTTCAATTTTTGGCACTGAAGTACCCTTTTTAGTTTCAATTTTTGGACTTTTGGATTTTTCAGTTTCAATTTTTAAAACTGAAGTATCCTGTTCAGTTTCAATTTTTGGCACTGAAGTACCCTTTTTAGTTTCAATTTTTGAAACTGAAAAAGGAGGTTTAGTTTCAAAATTTGGTACTGAACGACCCCCTTCAGTTTCAATTTTTGGACCTCGATTTTTTTCAGTTTCAAATTTTGAACCCTGATCGGATCCATTGGGTGGACCTGAACTACCTTTTTCAAGTTCACTTACTGAACTTGAAATTCCTCTTTGGTTTCTGTGTAGTTCTTCGATTAGATTTTTACGTCTCATGAGTTCATTTTTTAGACTCATAATACTTTTTATATCCTCATCCGATATTTTCATTTTTTGTTTTTTCAAAAATTCTTCGTATCTTTTGATCTTTCTCAGGTCCTCAACAAACATATCATACCTTTCTCTTAAATTCTCTCTCCTGATTTCTTCCTTGTCACTCATTTTTTCCACCCACCTTGATAAGATCCTCTTCTTTGATACCTATTCTTTCTAAAACTTCGTACGATAAATTCACGAATTCTTTGTACGAAGGATGATATTTGAAATACGTTATTGGTTTTTTATCTCTTTCACAATTTTGAATTTGGGATCTTTGTACTATTTCGTTTTCAAAAACAAGATCTTTGAAAAAGTCTCTTATAAGTGATGAGACAAGGATATGAGTCTTGTATCTTCTGTCTATTCTGTTTATCAAAATTCCTAAAATCGAGATGTTTGGATTTATCGTTTTCTTGATGAGATTTATATCTTCGATGATCGAGGAAAGTCCTTCAACACTCATCTTCGTGGGTTCTGTGGGTATTATGATGTAATCTGACACGACGAAGGAATTTTTCGTGAAAATCGTGAGGGAAGGGTTGTTGTCTATGAAGATGAAATCGTACAAATCTTTTATTTCATCGATGAAGAGTTTGAGTCTGAATATTCCTCCATCGAGGGACGAGTATAATGAATCCATTTTCTTTGATGTCAGGTAGATATTTGGAACGAGATCTATATTTGGATTCATTGTCTTGTAGATTATCGAGTCTCTATAGTTTCTATTTTCTCCCTCTTGTTCGATACTATATATCCTGTAGATTGTGTCTTCTTTTTTGAAGTTTTCTTCGGGGTCGTAGAACCACTTTGTGAGGGAAGATTGAGGATCGTTATCTATGAGGAGGAATCTATACTTTTTCTTATTTCGTTTCTTACTCTGTAACTTCGTGTTCAAAACGAACTCTAAAACGAACGAAAGATTGACTGTTATTGCGGTTTTCCCCGTTCCTCCTTTATAATTGATCAACGAGATGATGATAGGGTAGTCGTTGTTCATATAAAATCACCCCCCTCAAAATTATAACATACATGAAGAGTATTGACGATAAAAGTATATATAGATGTTCAAAAATAAGAAATAATCGGTGTTTGAGATTATAACTTCTTTACTTGTCATATAGTATCTATTTAAAATATACATATTGACAATGAAATCAGAATAAGATTTCCAAAAGGTGGGATGTTGAAGAATTCAAGTTGATTTACGATAGGTTATCGTTATATCATCACTTCTTATTCATGTAGATAAAGACATAAAGACAGATGTAGGAAAGATTTTTCAAGATTTGACCGGAAAGATGACCATACAGGTTTGTTAATTCGCTCAGAATAGTTGCATAAGTTTCTTCTACAAAGGATGTCCAAGTATCGATATTATCTATGGAAGGATTCACAAAATCCCGATAGAACTTGTTAAGAATCTTCAACAATTCTTTCATATCGTCAGGGATATTCTTACCTGAACAAACATCTAATATGGAATCATATATATTGGGATGATCAATTCTACGTATGATACTTTCATACAATATTGAAAAATCCATGTATATTTTTATATCGTCTATGAACTCTTCTGGGTCTTTTTTTAGAAACTCGTTAAACCAGGACTTGGCTGAGTAAAAAACGATGTTTAAGGTAATAGGAGAATCCTTCTGGAAGAATATCCATTTTTCTTTAGATTTTTCAGAAGTAGTATTCTCTATGTCCATCTCTTTAATGTCTTCTATGACATCTTTAAGTTTGTTTTCTAGAGATATCCATCTTGGGGAGGACATATCCTCTGTCCATGATCCATTTTCATCAAATAAAGAAACAATCCCATATGTGATACGGTCATATTTTTTGCTAAGGACGTTTATTTTATTGATCAAGATTTTTAACTTGTCGAATAATGATCCTCTTGATGTTCCCCCACCAGTTTCTACAGATTGCCTAAGTTCGATGAAGAATACCTCACTTTTCTTTTCGATGAAAAAGTCAATTTTTCGAGGTGTACCTTTTTCTCCTATAAGTTTTATGACATCTTTTCCTCTTTCAACATTATCAAATAAACCAGAGTTCTTAATGAAGATTTCTAAAATTTTTTCAACAATTGGACCAAAAGAAGCTCCTCCTCCTGCATGTATATTCCGTAGAACGGAGTACCAAAAACTGGAAGGATTTTCCTCCCAGAAACCTAGGATCTTCCTTTCTAGGGGATTTAATCTCTTTACGAGATCTTCGCACCTTTTCTTATTTGTTAATAATTCCAAGAGTTTATTAAGGGGTTTTTGTATAAGTTCTGAGTACAATAAATTATCAAGGATACTTCCTGTTTTGTTTATAATTTCAGGGGGGGTCAGATATAAATACCTTTTCATAGTTATCACCTTTTCAGAATAACTAAATGCTCTGTTTTCATCCTGGAATCATTCACACCTGAAGCAGGATTTATTTTTGTCTCAAACATAGCCCTAGAAACAATTTTATCAACAAAAGTCACAACATGTTTCCAACCAATAGCCGTTAAATGCTCCCTAACAATGTCATCGATAGGAATAGGTTTGTTGCGTATTTTTGCAGGGCCCACAAAGATACACATATATTCCCTTACTCGCTCACCAAGTGAGCTAAAGATATTCAAAATGGCATGAAAGTATCGATCATATAGTCGCTTTAAGTGAATTTCCTTTATTTGCTCACGAATTTCATGATAAGACTTTGAGAAGATTTTAATTTCTGGTACATCCCTATAAGGAATTTCTTTTCTACTCAAAGATTTTATATAGTCCTCACTGTAACCAAGCCAAAATAGTTCTATTTTAGTTGTTCTTATATATTCTTGAGCTTGAAGATAGGGAGGAGAAGTTATCAAGATATCCACATCTGTTTCTAAGGATGTATTTAAAGTATCAATACCTGACAGTATACGAAAATTCACCTTTCGAGGTTTGAGAGATTCATTCTCTCTCAATTTCCTTAAAAGATGTTCAATTTCTTTCCTAAGCATTTCAAAAAACAACTTTTTCCAGTCAAGTTTTAAAAGTTCTTCGACTTTCTTTTTCGCATATTTAGATCTATACAATTTATAAATTTTCTCATCACAATAGGAAAAGTACTTTGTCACTTTTAGAAGAGGTATTGTTAGAACCAATCTTTCTTTAGAATTTTCATTTAAAGAATGAACAAACCCCCAGACTTTTGAGAGCAGTGGGAGGAATTCATCAGGAAACCAGTAGTGTAAATTTGTCCATTTTGGTACAAATTCTTCATTTGATGAAGAGATTCTTCTCAGCAAATGATCTATATTAACCTTGGTCGGGCTCATAGTGGCTGTTTTGTGTATTATCTCAATTATTGGATTTAATTCCCAAAGTTCATAGTCATAACCATAGATCCTTGAAACTAATCCTACAGTTCCATATCCTGCAAAAGGATCAAAGATTTTCATACCTGGTTTTGCTAGGTTTTTCAAAACGAATGCTATAACTTGAGGAATGAATTTTGCAGGATATTTATATATGCCAAAAGAACCATACGTCGTGGAGGGAATATCAAAGATCTGATTTCTGAACAGTATAGGAATTTTTTTCTCCTTATTGTTCGTGAAGAAGAATATGCTAGACAATTTTTTCACCTCTTATATGTTTATGACCTTCTCTTGAAACAGACATTATAACTCTGATCAGTACAATGGCAATAACATTTTAGGTATCACCAGATTTATACTTAGTAATCCTCCCACAGGTGGAATTCATTATATCACATCTTTCTTCTGAATTCCTTGGAAACCATCCCACAGAATCGGCGAGAAGACATGTAAATAGAAGGGGGGGTATATAGAAACTTGAGAAGAAAGAAAAAGGACCTTCACGGTCAATTTCACGGGATATGTAATATATTGTGCAAGTGTTAGTATATACTTTCATGGGGAAACCTTTAAGGCTTTAGTGATTAAGAGAAGGTGGGATGGGTGGAAACAGCACTGATCAGGGATGACTTGGACAGATGGATAAGATATTTTACGAATTTACTCAAGGAAAATACAGCGAGAGCGTATGAAAAAGATCTCACAGACTTCCTTATAGCAGTCTCAGAGTTCAACATAAAGACGGTTCTCTCGTATTTTCAAGCTCTCGTGGCGAAGGGTTACTCCAAGACGACTATAGACAGGAAAAGGGCGTCTCTATCGAAGTTCCTCGATTTCCTCGTGGAAAATGGTGTTATCCCTACAAACCCATTGAAGACGAAAACCTTCGCCATGTTCTACAAAAAAATCGTTCAAGAGATCGAGAGTCAGAGAAAAAAATCAAGAAAACCAGAGCCTCGATACCTCAAATGGGAAGAGGTTGAAAGGATGCTATCATCCTGTCCAAACACCATCGAGGGAAAGAGAGACCGCCTTATCATCCTCCTTGGCGTTTATGAAGGGCTCAGAAGATCTGAGATAGTGAACCTCACATGGGATGATCTCAGAGAAGATGGACTTGGGACAGTCCTTGTGATTCGAGGAGCGAAAGGGGGAACCGACACAGTTGTAGTTCACGAAAGAGTTTTGAG
>Ga0190313_1001254_pt1 | contig 13807 bp, 15 predicted proteins | sample 4870071011_MG_FD_169989 | JGI IMG/M metagenome (GOLD analysis project Ga0190313, IMG submission 169989) | Hydrothermal vent sediment bacterial communities from Southern Trench, Guaymas Basin, Mexico - 4870-07-10-11_MG | ecosystem: Environmental > Aquatic > Marine > Hydrothermal vents > Sediment ...
ATTTCTCTGTGTGCTCCTCAAAGCTGCATGCAGGGGCAATTCCGATTGTCATGCCGCCTGCTTCTTTTGCTCCCTTGATTGCTTCAAGCGGGTAACCAGTGCAAGCGCCAGAGTATGAAACAAAGCCTTTTTGGGCTGCAATTCCTCCAAGCTCGCGAGAAAGCCTTGCTTGTGCTGGCTCCATTTCACGCTCAGCAGAGCCAATGAAGCCAATAGCTTTTTTCATAACTTATTTGAAGCCAATATCCTTATTAAGCTTGGCGAGCGCCCTGGCTGCTTCCCCTGCAAAGTCACTTGAACCGGTTTTTTCATAGGCAAAGTTTATGCCACTCGAGGAATTGATACGGGCAAGGTGCAGAGGGTAACCACACTTTTTTAGCACTTCAACTGTTTGCTCTGCTGAACCACCCTGTGCTCCAACACCCGGAATCAGCAATGGCACAAGAGCCTTTTTTTCTATGTAAAAAGAGCAGATTTTTTTAAGTTCTTCGAGGGATGTGGCGCCAACCACTGCTCCAGCACCATTGCATTCGCTGTGCCACGCTGCAATCTTTTCGCTTACAACCATGTAGAAAGGTTTTCCTTCAACCACAAGGTCCTGGAATTCAATTGCCCCGGGGTTGGAGGTGCGGTTCAACAGGTAAAGCCCTTTGCCGCTCTCGCTTGCTTTTTTTATGAATGGAGCAACAGAGTCGCGCCCGAGAAAGGGGCTTATGGTGAGCGCATCAGCTTTCCAGAAATCAAATGCTTCAACCGAGTAAGCCTTGCTTGTCTTGCCAATGTCACCGCGTTTCCCATCAAGGATTAATGGCACTTCCGTGTCCTGAAGCATTTCGATTATTTTTTTCAGTGCTCGCAAGCCGGCAAAGCCGTACTGGGCGTAAAAGGCATAGTTGGGCTTGAAGGCAGCCGGCCAAACATCCTCTGAGTCAAAGGCTTCAATCATTTCAGTGTAGAATCTGACAATGGTGTCCTCGGCATCTTTTCCCTTCACAGGAATTCTTTCAAGCACCGGGTCCAAGCCAACGCAGGCAATGCTCTTTTTTTCCTCAGCGCTCTTCTCTAGCAATTCAGCATACTCCATTTTACAACACCCCATTTGTCACTTCTTCGTTTCTTTTACTCAAACTTTTTCTGCAGTTTCTTTCCATTTAACTTTAACCAGTTTAGATTCACCTTTTTCTTTTTCACTCAAACCCCATTTTCTTGCCCCAGTTTTCAGGGCTCTTGTTCCATTCAAGGGCAATGCTTTTTTCTTTTTCTGAAATGTACTTTTTTTCAGCTGCAACTTCAATCATTGTGGAAAAATCCGTGAGCGCGTGGAGCGAGATCTTTTCAGCTGAAAACCTTTCTTCAGCGGCTGCCATGTTGTACGTGAAGATTGCAACTATGTCGTTCACTTCAACTCCTGCTCCGCGCAGGGCCTGCACGGTGTTAACCGAGCTCCCGCCAGTGCTTACCAGGTCTTCAACCACAACACCCATCCATCCCTTTTTCACGAGCCCCTCAATCTTGTTTTCTTTCCCGTGCTCTTTTTCCTTTGAGCGAACGTAAACCATTGGCTTGCCAAGTTTTTCAGCCAGCCATGCAGCGTGCGGTATTCCTGCAGTTGCCGTCCCTGCAACCACCTCTAACTCTGCTCCTTTTTCTTTCAACAGTGCGGCCATTCCCTCAATAATCCTGTTTCTCTTCCCAGGGTAACCCATCAAAAGCCTGTTGTCCGTGTAGATTGGGGAGAGAATACCGGAAGCATACCTGAATGGCTTGCTTGGCCTTAGTGTAACAGCCTTTATTTCAAGCAGTAATTCCGCAACTTCTCTTTTGTTCATTTTACCACTCCTATTTCTTTCCCTTTTCCTGAAAAAACCTGGCCAGCCTCATACCTCAGTTCACCTCTCAAAAAGGTTTTTTCAACAAAACCTCTAAGCCTACGACCTTCGAAGAGCGACCAGCCGCACTTGGAGAACAAGCTGTCAGAGTTAACATGCCACTCTTTCTTCAAGTCAATTACTGCCAAGTCAGCGTCAAACCCTTTTTTCAAAAAACCTTTTCCATTTATTCCAAACAAGCGCGCTGGGTTATAAGAGCACAGCTCTACAACCCTTTCGAGCGAAACCAGTTTTTTGTTAAAAGCATCTAAAAGGAGAGGCATTGTTGTTTCAATGCCTGGGATTCCTGGAGGCGAACTCCAGTAACCTGCTTCTTTTTCACTGCGGGTGTGTGGGGCATGATCCGATTCAACGATGTCAATCTGACCATTGTTCAACGCAGTCCAGAGCATTGCCCTGTTATGCTGGCTGCGAAGCGGCGGGTTTACCTTTGCAAAGTTCCCTAGCTCACGCGCATCTTTCTCTGAGAGAAAGAGGTGGTGGGGTGTGACACCGCACGAGACCATGCCGGACCTCTTCACCTCTGAAATCAGTGGAATGCTTTCAGCGCTTGAAATGTGGCAGAAGTGAAGCTTGTTTCCTGTCGTTTCTCTTAACCTGAGTGCCTGTTTCACAGCCTTTGTTTCCGCTTCAGGAGACCTTATCTGTGCATGGTACTTGATGTCATTCCAGTTGTTTTTCCTTGCTTTCTCAGTGTTTTCCCTTAAAATATTCTCGTCTTCCGCGTGCACCATCACAACTCTGTTGTTCTCTCCTGCTTTTCGGAAAACATCCAACTGCTCTTTTCTTTCGCTTACCAGGAGGTTTCCAGTGCTTGACCCCATGTAAAGCTTTACTGCCACATGCCCCTGCGCCTTGCCAATTTCACTTAAGTGCCGGGAACTCGCCCCCAAGTGCAATCCAAAATCCACTCCAGCAGTCCTTGAGACAGTTTTTCTTTTTTTCTCGAGCAGTTTTGAGGTGGAGGTGCTGGGCTTGTTGTTTGGCATGTCGCAAACAGTTGTAATGCCGCCATGCAGTGCTGCCCTGCTCTCATGCTTCCAGTCTGCTTTCCACTCCATGCCTGGAACGCGAAAGTGGACATGCACATCAATCATTCCAGGCAACACCAGTCTGCTGGAGCAGTCAATCTCTTTTTCGCCGGACAAAAGCTTTTTCACAGCGGAAATTTTCCCGTTTTCAATGCCAATGCTTGCCTTGACAATTTTTCCGTTTACTATTGTCGTGCAGTTTTTCAAGACGAGTTCTGGTTTTTCCATGCTTTACACTTTGGCTTGTTGGAGTGAGAAGTGTGTGCTCTCAGGCCTGGCTCTCTCATGCTTTACACTTTAATCCTTGAAGCGATCTGCTCGTGGTTCATTTTTTTCTCGCAATAATAGCACTTTGCGGTAATTGGCCTTTCTGTGATTGAAAACCTGCTGGGAATTCCCTCAATGTTTGTAATGCACTTGGGGTTGATGCATTCAAGTATTCCTCTCACTTCCTTTGGCATTGAGAGCTTGACTTTTTGTTTCACTTCCCCTTTTTCAATGAGATTAACGGTTGCGTTCCTTGAAACAAGCGCAACCTTGTCAAGCTCTTCTTTTGAAAGAAAGCGGTTTTCTATGAAGACAAGATCCTTTACCCCCATCTTGTGGCTTGGCACGCGTATTGCAACTGTTACCGCCCCACTGCCCTCTCCAAGCACCTTTAAAACCTTCAGGGCTGTTCCGGCTGGAAGGTGGTCTATTGTTGTGCCCTTTTCAATTGGTTTTAAGTACAGGCCTTTTTCGAGCTTTTTCACCATTTTTTAACACCTTTCAGCATTGAGAGCAATGCTTCTCTTACTGGCACGCCATTGCGTGCCTGTTCAAAGTAGAGAGCGTACTTTGTTTTGTCCACTTCTGGCTTTATTTCGTTTACTCTTGGCAGCGGGTGCATTAGCTTGAATGAAGGCTTTGCGCCTGCGAGTGTTTTGTTGCCAATTACAAACGAGTCCTTCACTGCTTCATACTCTGACTCGTCCGGAAAGCGCTCGCGCTGGATTCTTGTCGCATACAAAACATCAAGCTTTGGAATGAATGGCTCAAGGTCCTGGGATTCCTGCACTGAAAGCCTGCCGCTTACCTCGTTGGTTATCTCTTCGGGCATTGCAAGCATTTCAGGCGCGATGAACACAAGCTTCATATCCTCGAAGAGTGAAAGGGCAACTGCAAGGGAATGAACGGTGCGGCCATACTTTAAGTCTCCGAGCAACCCAATTGTTAAGCCTGATATTCTCCCAAATGCCTTTTTTATCGTGAAAAGGTCCAGCAACGTCTGGGTTGGGTGCTGGTTTGCTCCGTCACCCGCGTTTATTACTGGAACCGGTGAGACTTCGGCTGCTCTTCTTGCAGCTCCCTCAATGTGGTGCCTTAACACTATCATGTCAGCGTAGCCTGAAACAGTGCGAATGCTGTCACTCAACGATTCACCCTTTTTAGTGCTTGAAACATTTGCGTCTGCAAAGCCGATAACGCTTGCCCCGAGGTTTTGAATTGCTGTTTCAAAACTCAGGCGCGTGCGAGTGCTTGGCTCAAAAAACAAACTCGCAACTGTTTTGCCTGCAAGCACCTTTTTCTTTTCAGTTACAGGCATTGCCTCCATTTCAAAGGCCTTCGCGAGAACAGCCTCAATGCCCTCCCGGGAAAAATCGTTTATTGAAACAATGTCAGTGAGAGAAAAATTAGAACCGGGTTTTTTTCCCTGTGTTTTCCCAGTCAATCAAACCCGTTATCATGTAAAGCCTGAAAGGAATTTAAAGATATCGCCAAAAATATGCCCTGGCAATATTTCCAAGCCTGTTTTTTTGAGCCAAAGCAAAGCAATTATCAAAAAACTTGAATTATGGCCGGGGTTCGAATTCTCCAACAAGCCTTCTCTCTGAAATCTCTCCACGCAGGTTCTTTGACATGAGTTCTGCTGCTTTTTTCTTGTCGAAATTGCCAAGCAGCCACGCGAGTTTTATGAAAGCTGTTTCGGATGTCATGTCCTGAAGGAAAATCGCTCCAAGGGATTTGAGGTTGCGTGTGTTTGTGTAAATTGTTTCGTGCACCCTGCCATAAATGCACTGGGTTGTAACGCACACAATGCAGCCTGAGTCAATTAGGTTTTTGAGGGCTTTTTTGTTGCCAGCGTTTTCCCTTGTGTTGATTGGCATGTGCCCGATGCCTGTTGCTTCAAGGATTAATCCCCTGAAGCCGTTGTTCCTGTAAAAATCAAATTCTTCTGGGAACATGTTTGGCCTGGCTTTGAGGATTCCAACTCTTGGCTCGAACTTGTCTTTTAGCACGCACTCTTTCAGGGAGGACTCTCGCGGGTAATCTGCCCCAGTAAAAGTGATTTCACCGCTTCCATAGTCTACTTCCGCGATTGGCTTTGAGTTGATTGCCTTGAATGCATCTCTTCGCGAGGAGTGCATTTTTCGGGCGCGTGTTCCCGGCAGGATGCTGCACCTCGAGTCAGAGCTCGTGGAATGCATGCAGAGTGCAACACCAGCAAAGTCGCTTTGGGCAATAAAACGAGCAGCGCAAACCAAATTCATGCCGGCATCCGAACTCGGCCTGTCACTGCTGCGCTGCGAGCCAACAAGGATTACTGGCACCGGCAGCTTTTCAAAAGCGAAGGATAGGGCTGCTGCAGTGTAGTGCAAGGTATCAGTGCCATGCGTTACAATGACACCCCCCGCGCCCTCTTCAACCTCTTTCTTTATTGCACGGCCTATTTTCTGGTAGTGCCTGAAAGTTATGTCCTCGGACATTATGTTTTCAACAAAAACAGAACGAATGCTTGCAACTTTTGACAGCTCAGGGTACATGGATACAATGTCTTCTACATCAAACCCAGCTATTACCCCGCCAGTCTTGTAGTTAACGCGGCTTGCAACTGTTCCGCCAGTGTGCACAATGCTGACGATTGGAAGAGAAGAATCCGGTTCTACTTTCCTGGCAACTGGTTTTCCAATGCTCTTTTCCTTGCCAAGTTTTTTAACTGACTTTATTTTTCTTGTTTCAATTCCTGCGTTGTATCCTGAGTCAAGTTTTAGGTCAAGAAAACCACGCGCGGAGGGAATTACTGTTCCAACAACACTGCCGTTGACTGTTTCAACTCTCACCCTCTCCCCAACTGAAAGCTTGTGCTTTTTTAAAAAAGACTCTATTTTTGGCATGCTATTCCCTTGGTTTGATTAGTGTTATAAAGGTTTTTTAATGCTTTTTTAATGGTTGGAATGAGACTCGTTGCACTGTATTCAGGGGGAAAGGATTCAACCTACGCAATCTGGAAAGCACAGAATCTTGGACACGAGATTGATTGCCTGCTCACAATGCTGCCAGAAAGAAAGGATTCCTACATGTACCACGTTCCAAACCTGCACTTGACAAAGCTCGGCGCGGAAGCAATGGGGTTCTCGTTAATCTATTACAACACAACTGGCAAAAAAGAAGAGGAATTAGCCGAGTTAGAGGAAGCTTTAAGGGACTTGAAGAGGGAGAGAAAAACAGGGGGAGTGCTGAGTGGAGCAGTGGCTTCGAGCTACCAGGCTGACAGGATTGCAAGCATTGCAAGCAGGCTTGGAGTGAAATGCGTGAATCCCCTGTGGGGGAGAAACAATGCTGGGTTGCTTGAGGAAATGGTTTCGAACGGTTTTGAGGTAATGGTTGTGGGAGTTTACGCTGGAGGCCTTGATGAAAGCTGGCTTGGGAGAATAATTGGAGGAAAGGAAATTGAAGAACTAAAAAGGTTGAATGATGAATTTGGGGTTTCCCCACTGGGCGAGGGCGGCGAACTGGAAACGCTTGTTGTTGACTGCCCACTCTACAACAAAAGGATCGCAGTGAAAGAAGCAGTGAGGGAATGGGATGGCTCGCGTGGAGAACTCAGAATAGTGAAAGCCGAACTTGAAGAAAAATAACTATTTTTTCCTTGCCTGGATTCGAAACTCCCATTGCAAGAGTTTTGTGAAAATCATTGTCAGCGCGCTTGCCAGGGCGAAGAGAAAAATCAGCTCTGGCCATTTCTCTGCCTGGAGAAAGTAGCGCTGGAAGTCAATCTGCCATATTCTCAGGGAAGAGAGCACAATTACCACTAACAGGAATGTTAGGGTGAAAAGCAGGGTTCTTTCAAGGAATGAGAGTTTTCTGTTCATTGACTCAGCCTCTCTGAATTGTCCTCTGTTGCTTAAACATTTTTTCTATTTCTTTCACGGTTGTTGCCTCTTCTGGCTTTCTGTCCACGCGCAACCGCACCATGCGGGGGAAACGCAGGGCGAGCCCACCCTTTCCCCTGTCTGCAGCTGAGTGCACCGGACTCCTTGTGATCTCATCTGCTCGCACTTCAATAACATACTCTGGCTCAACCCAAACATCTGCTTCAAGGCCAGATGCAACTCTGGCTGGCTTCTTTTTCACTGCTTCTTTTTTCAGCATTGCTTCCAGTTCAGCTAACTGTTTTTCACTCATTCCTGTTCCAATCTTTGCAATTGACTCAAAGCGGTCTTCTTCTTCGTTGTAGACTGCTACAAGCAGTGCCCCGAGGCCAAATTTCACCCTGTGTCCCTTTCCCTTGTAATAGCCAATTATTACGGTGTCTATTGTGTCAGAGAGCTCTCCCTTGTACGAGCGCTTGAGCTTGATCCATGCGAACTTTCTCGCTCCGGCAATATATTTTTCGTTGAGGTCTTTTGCGATTATTCCCTCCAGCCCCTTTTGAACGTTTAACTCGAAGTATTTTTCAAGCTCTTCGCTTTTGTCGGTTATGATCATGTCAGTAAGCCTTATCACTTCACCTTTTCCAACAATCCTTGAGAGTTCTTTCCTGCGCTCCCTGAAGGGCTCGTCCATAAGATTCTTGCCATCCACAAACATGACATCGAACACAAACAGCTTCAGTGGAAACTTTTTTGAGTACTCGCCCACGCCATACTTGCGCTTTCGCTGGATTGTGATTTGGAACGGAAAAAACTCCTCGCTTTCCTCAGAGTAAGCAATTGCCTCCCCCTCAAATATTGCTTTCTCTGGCTTGATCTGTTCCCTTACAGCTTTTACGATTTCTGGAAACATCTTGGTCATGTCCTCCTGGCTCCGAGAAAAAATTTTTACCTTGAGAGAGTCCTTGTGAATCTGCAGCCTGAAGCCATCGAGCTTTGATTCAACCGCGCACTTTCCAAGCTTTTTTATTATCTCTTCCGCGGACGGAAGCCTTTCGGCAAGCGTGGGCCTTATTGGAATTCCAACCTCGATGGTTATGCCATCAAGCCCCTTAATGCCTTCCCTGGCGAGCAGCCCAGCAATCCGCCCAAGGTCGGAGTGAATGTTGTACTTTGCCTCAATCTCTTCCCTCAAGCGTGCCCTGAGCTGCCTGTGAAGCTCCTGGCCTGAATATTTTTCAGAGAGTTCCTTTTCGAGTTTTTTTTGGCTTGCCCTGAACTCTCCCATGAGGTTTTCAGCAAGCGCGTCCATTATTGTTGGGTCCCCTGCCCCCAAGCGCAGGGAATCAAGGGCTATCCTTGCAACAAACTTTGCCTCCAGTGGTTTTGAGGAATTGAGAAGCTCTGCAAGCAGCCGCTTTTTTACCTCCTGCGAGCCAGTGCCCTCTGCCCTGGAAATCTTTTCAAAGTTTGAGAACACTTTTTCAAGCGAGAGCGCCTGCGAGAACAGGGAGCGCTGCTTTTTTGACTGCACTAACTGCATTGCCACTAAACCGAGGTCTCCTTTTTCTCTGTAGAGCTCTTTAATCCCCTGCTCTGAGTGCCCTGTTGTTTTCGCAATCGCATCAATGACAAAATTTTCACCCAACCCAAGCTCTCTTGTCTTAAAAGGAGGACCAAGCTGTCCCTGGCAGAGGTAAACAATTTTTTCAAGCTCCGCGGGCTTTGCCTTGGCAAAGAGGACAGCGAGCTTTTCGCTCATCGCAATGCGCGAGCTTGTCTTTTCTATTTCCTCAAACGCTCTTGCGATTTCAAGGAATTCCATGCAATTAATTTAGCTGAAAACCTTATATATAAGTTTGTGGTGCTTTCAAAGAAAAAGAGAAAGTGAAAATCGCGCTTACAAGTTTGGATAAATTGCCAGAGTAAAAAAACCTTGGCTTAAAAGCCAAGGCGTTCCCTTTCGCCATAACAAGGCTTCATCTCCACGCTGAAGCGAGAGGCATTCGCCACGCCAATTTTTTAGCAAAAAGCCAGCTGAAAACCTTATATACTAGTTTGGCGTTAGGTTGGTTATGCAACAAAAAGCCATAATGCTCACAGTATTCCTCTTCTTTCTGCTGCTGGGTTGCACAAAGCAGGCACCCCCAGAGAACTATTTTCCAATTGAGAACGCGGAAAAGCTCGAATACAGCTACGTGCTTTCATCCAGTGCCAATGGCTCGCAGCACGAGGAAAAAGGCATTCTTGTAATAAGGCCGGGTTCAACAAAAACAATTGGGTCAAAAGAGTGCACTTCTTTTTCTTTCGAGTTCAACGGCGAAAAAGACCACTCCGAGTGCTATTACAGCACAAAAGACGGGGTAATGCTTGCAGGGCGCGGGTTCGGGCTTGAAAAAATGGAGGTAAAACCGGCAATGCCACTCTTAAAAAAGCCATTCACTGCAGGAAACACTTGGAGCTGGGTTGGAAAAGAGGGAAGCATTTCCAGCAGTGCTGAATTCGAAACAGACGGAATTGAAACAATAACTCTTGGAAGCCAAGAGCTTGAAGTGTTAAAGGTTTCCTCAACAGTAAAGCGCTCGGATGGAGTGGAAATGCGCTCAACAAAATGGTTCGCTGGCAGCCTTGGCCTTGTCAAAGAGCAGACAACAATCACAAACTCCAACTACCCGGGTCAAAAAATGGAAGTAAAAATCGAGCTTAAACTTTAATGAAAAAACCTATTCAATTCCTTTCGGTTTTGTTTTCTTGAGAAAGTGGTCGTAGCCGAACCTTTCCAGTTTTTTTCTCTTCCCGTTTTCCTCGAGGAACACGCCACTGCCCCTTATTATTTCTCCAACCACAAAGCCTTGCACTTTTTTCAGGTTCTTTGGCGGAACAGTGAACACTAACTCAAAGTCTTCGCCGCCGAAGAGGGCAAAGTCAACTGCATTCATTCCAAGCACGCGAGCAACTTTCCTCACCTGGCTTGAAACTGGAACTTTGCCTGCGTAGATTACTGCAGCGCACTTGCTTTCAGCGCAAATGTTTCTTGCCTCCGAGGCAAGCCCGTCGCTCACGTCCTCCATTGCATTCACAAAGCGAGCAAGCCTCAATGCCTTCTCAGGCTTGGCTTTTGGCCGGGCGTGTTTTTTTTTCACGCTTTCAAAGCCCTTCTTTTTCTGCAAGTAAAGGTTGAGGCCAGCACAACCCGCGCCCAGCTCGCCTGAAACGCACAAAAAATCCCCTGGTTTGGCTCCAGAGCGGTAAACTGGCTTTCCCTGCACGAATCCAAGCATTGAAACATCAACTGAGAGCTTTTTTCCGTGTGTGATGTTTCCTCCAACTATTTCAATGCCGTGCTTTCTCGCGGCAGTTTTTATTCCTTTATAGATTCCTTCGATTAACCCGGCTTCTGTGTTGGCTGGGAGAATTAGCGAAACGAGCGCGAAAGCTGGCTTTGCATTCATTGAGTAAACATCAGAGGCATTGATTTCAATTGCTTTCATTCCAATTTCCCGCGGAGAAAACCATTCAAGCGAAAAATGATCCCCTTCAACCAAGCAGTCAATTGTGAAAACAACAAGCTTTCCTCCAATCCTCAGAACAGCACAGTCATCCCCAATGCCTCTCACAACTGCCTTGTTCTGTGGCTTTCCAATTATGCTGTTCAGCCTTTTGATTAATGCGAATTCTCCTCCTAGTTCCTCAATTGAAACCATTTTTTGCTCTCCTCAAACTTTTAAACCTTGTAATTTGCTCCAGTTTTATTTCATTAACTGAAACTTGTTTCCTTTTGCCAGTCACATTTTTTTCCTTAGCTTTTTCGTTTCCTTCATTGGGCAGTACTGCCCGCACATCGTGCAAACCCCTCTCTTCTTGGTCACTCCTGACTTTTTCCTGTACTCACACGCCCTCTCCCTGTCCAATGCCTCCCTGAACATTCCAGGCCAGTCAAGCTCAAAGCGCGCTTTTGACATCCTGTAATCCCAGTCACGTGTTCCCTTTTTTCCAAGGGCAAGGTCTGCTGCGTGCGCTGCAATCCTTGAAGCAATCAAGCCCTGCCTCACACTCTCCTCGTCTGGCAGGCCCAAGTGCTCGCTTGGGGTAACATAGCACAAAAATGCTGCGCCATAGTAAGCGGCAAGCGCTCCGCCGATTGCAGCAGTGATGTGGTCATAGCCTGCTCCAATGTCTGTCACCAGCGGTCCCAGAACATAAAAGGGAGTCTTCCCAGCATACTTTTTCTTCAAGTCCATGTTCTTCTCCACCTCGTTGAGTGGAACATGCCCTGGGCCCTCTATTATCACCTGCGCGCCAAGCTCGCGAGCCCTCTCGGCTTGCTTTGCGACAACTTTCAGCTCTTCAATCTGCGCCTTGTCTGTTGCATCATGAATCGAGCCAGGCCTGAGGGCATCCCCAAGGCTAAACGCAGTATCGTACTTTTTCACTATTTCGCACAGCTCGTCAAAGTACTCCGCGTAAGGGTTCTCTGCGTTGTTCGCAAGCATCCAGCGCGCCATGAGCGCTCCTCCCTTGCTTACAATGCCAGTCAATCGCTTTTTTACGAACGGCAGTGTTTTTCCTGTAATTCCTGAGTGAACTGTCACAAAGTCAACGCCGCTCTTGCAGTGTTTTTCCACTACTTTTAGAAAGTCGTCAACTGACAACTCATCAAAGTTCTCAAAGGACCCGGCCTCATAGACTGGCACTGTTCCAACAGGCACTGGGCAGTTTTTTATGATCCTGGCACGGTTCTTGTCAATTGCTCCATAATTGCTCAAATCCATTACAGCATCAGCGCCATACTTTAACGCTATCCTGAGCTTTCTCATTTCCTTTCTGAAATCATAGTCAAGCGGGCTCGATCCAAGGTTCACGTTAACCTTCGTGCGAAGCATTTCCCCGATTCCAAGCGCCTTCAAGCCAAGCTTTAAGTGCACGCGGTTGGCTGGAATCACAACAGAACCATCTTTTACCCATTTTAATATCTGTGCCTCAGTGAAGCCCTCTTTCCTTGCAACGCGCTTCATTTCCCTTGTAATCTTTCCCTCTCGAGCCATTTCAAGCTGGGTGCTCATTCAAATACCTCCAATAATTTCTTTGAAGCCTCTTCCACGTTCTCGCTTCCAACAATGCTGGAAACGACCGAAACCGCGTCAGCACCGGCTGCAATAACCCTGGAAGCATTCTTGGCATTAATGCCGCCAATCCCCATGACAGGAATTGAAACTGTTTCCCGCACTTTTTCAACCATCTCCAAGCCAACTTGCATTCCAGCATCCTTTTTTGTGTCAGTGTGAAAAACAGGCGAAACAGAAACATAGTCTGCTCCGCTCTTTTCTGCGTTAACCGCTTCCTCGGTGTTGTGAACCGTGACGCCAATTATTGCATTGGGAAGCAGCTTTCTCGCCACTTCCAATGGCAGGTCATCCTGGCCCAAGTGCAGGCCATCAGCGCCAACGGCAAGCGCAAGGTCAGCACGATCATTCACAAAAAACAATGCCTTTCCCGCACAGATTTCCTTCAATTTCCTGCAATCCTCGAACATTTCCCTTGCGCTCTTCTCTTTTTCCCTGTATTGAATTGAGGGAATACCTGCAGCGATTGCCTTCCCAGCATCCTCAAAAATGCTTTTCCTTGTAAGTTTCGAATCAAGCACGAGCATTACGCGGATTTTTTCCTTTTCAACCATTTTCCTCTGGCCTCGCATTTTTTGGGTTTAGATCTGAATCCAAGTTCATCTCTTCAATTCTTGCCTTCCTTAAGCTTTCTTCCCTGAGAACATAAAGCGAGTCAAGCAACTCGGCTTTGAATTTTGATGGCTCGTTGGCTTTTGTTGCTGCAATCTCTCCAGCAACCCCAAAAGCAGCAAGAGCACAAGCACTTGCCTTTAGAGAATCACCCTCAACCGCGTTGAACGCTCCCAAGAGTGAGGCAGCCATGCAACCAGTTCCAACAACCCTGCCCATTAGCTCATGGCCGTTTCTCACAACAACCGTCCTCTCGCCATCCGAAACAATGTCCTCAGCACCAGTGACCACAACCGTGCAGTTTTTTGACACTGCAAGCTCCCTTGCAAGCTCACTCAAAGAACCCTCAACGCTCTCTGCTTCAACCCCGCGCGTTAAAGCCCCAGCGCCTGCAAGCGTTCCAACCTCGGAAGAATTGCCCTTCACCACCGCAAACTTTACCTTGTCAATGAGCTCAAAGCACTCCCTTGACCTGAACTTGGTCGCTCCAGCGCCAACTGCATCCAACACAACAGGAATGCTCAAATCGTTCGCCTTCTGGCCAGCCAGCACCATCGATTCAACCAAGCTGCTTGAGAGCGTTCCAATGTTCAATACAAGCGCTCCAGCCAGGGAAACCATTTCCTCAACTTCCTCTGGCGCGTGCGCCATCACAGGCAAGGCACCAGCACTCCTTGTTACCTGAGCACAGTCATAAACCGTAACCCAGTTCGTTATATGGTGAACCAGCGGCTTCCTCGAACGCACTTCACTCAAAACCGAAAAAACATCAAACACCAACAAACCCCCAATTGATTTAAAGTGAAAAGAAATTAAAACCTAACAACAATTAAAAAAACAATCCTTGCAAGATTTATATTCCAAGACAAGCATGGTTTAAAAAATAAAAAAATCACATTGGGGCCGTGGTGTAGCCTGGCTAGCATACGAGCTTTGGGAGCTCGCGACTCGAGTTCAAATCTCGGCGGCCCCGTTCGGCCTTTTCTTTCAAAAAGAAAAGGCACGCTGCGAAAAAGAAA
>Ga0190313_1001256_pt1 | contig 13797 bp, 8 predicted proteins | sample 4870071011_MG_FD_169989 | JGI IMG/M metagenome (GOLD analysis project Ga0190313, IMG submission 169989) | Hydrothermal vent sediment bacterial communities from Southern Trench, Guaymas Basin, Mexico - 4870-07-10-11_MG | ecosystem: Environmental > Aquatic > Marine > Hydrothermal vents > Sediment ...
TCCTCGAGCTATGTATTTCAACTTCTCTTTCGATGATCGCATGGGGCCCCACCTCCGAGCCTGAATCAATCTTAACGCCTTCTCCGATACATACTGGGGGTATTATTTTACCCCTAATATCTGCGCTCGGACTTATATAATTGTCAGTAAGCAACGTTTTAAGTGCGGATATGTAGCCCTCAAGGGAGCCTATATCAAACCAGTATCCACTAAACTTATATGCATAGACATCGTAATTTCTGGATAGCCACTCAAAAAAATAGCCAGGAGCATCGGGATTTCTACCTTCCTTTAAATACACCTCAAAAAGATCCACCATGTCTTTAGGTATCATATATATTGCCGTTGCCGCAAGTTTCGATTTTGGCTGCTTAGGTTTCTCCCTAAATCCTATAACTTTGCCACTTTCATCCACGCTTACCTCACCTAGTTTTTTCATTACTTCATATGACTCAACTTCGTAGACTGCCACTATGGGACAATTTACTTTTCTGTAGAAATCTATGAAAGCCCTGAAGTTTAAGGATGGTATGTTGTCCCCCGCAACTATTAATATATCGTCGGTCTCGTATATGCTGAGTATTCTCTGCAAGTCATAGTTTATTCCGCGGATAGCACCGAGTTTTTCCTCCTCAGCTCTTGTGGGTTCTATTATCAGCTCAAACATAGATTCTGGTTTAGCATGCTCGCTTTCTTTTACCCACTTCCCAAATATTCCTTGGAAGGCCTCATTCGTAGAGATAAATATTTTCTTTAGACCCTCTATATTACCTATTCTCTCTATGACGAATTCGATTATTCTTTTTCGCCCAAGAGGGAGTAGTGGTTTGGGAAAATCCTTAGTTATTGGCCAAAGGCGAGTAGCGAAGCCCCCTGCGAGTATCAGCGCATACATCAGCAACACCTACAATTCACTCTTTATCGCTGTTATCTCCTTTATATCAAAGGCACTTAAACCTTTTATCTCAGCGAGAAAAACTGAAAGGATATCCGCAAAGATCGTTGGTATGAGTAGTGTTCTCCAAGAGAATCTCCCTCCATCAGTGATCAAAAATTCATAGAAGTCTAAATGAGAGATCTTTTCCTTAACTATATCAATATATCTTCTCATGAAGCTATCCTCTGACTCTCTACGTAGCACTATGTTGAAGATATTTCTTCTGTCTATCTCCCGCAGGCCAACAATGAAGTTATGTGCACCTTCTGGAAGCTCAAAATATACTGCAAAGTGTTTTGCATTTTCGTTAAATTGTGCGATAAATCTCTTAGCTACTGGTGTTAGAATGCTTTCGGCTATTATGATTGCTGTTCTTCCTTTGATTCTATCTGCGAGATCACTTATATTTCTACACATGTCTTCATCGCTTAGAGATTCAACATATTTAGAGAGTTCTGTGTTCCTAAGATCTTCGAGGCTTTGTTTTAGTCCAATGATTTGTGAGATAAGCGAGAAGGCCAGTGCAAGCCCATATGGAAAATGCGACCTAGACGCGAAGCCCTCAACAAGCTTTATGTGAGGAACCATTTTTTTCCGTGCCATTTTTTCTATCTTGCCACCAACCGAGAAGACTAGCATTAGGCTATTCTTTGATACCCCTTCACATTGTTTGGTAATTATATCTAATGCTTTTAGTGTCTCTAGCGTATTTCCCGAATAACTATAGAAGATGTATATATCATATGCCCTTCGACATAGAGTTGGACTAGGAACACTGCGGTATACATCGACTATTACGCATCTATTCGTTGTAGGTGAATTCTGAAGGTAATTGGCAATGTACTCCCCAATCAGAGCTGATGCACCCATACCAAACCACGCAACAGCGATGCGATCCTTTTTTCTTAGATCATCCGCTATATCCTCAGATTCATATCTTTCAACGTACTGTACGGAGTCCAAAATCCCCCTTGAAATCAATAAGGGAAACTCTAATATCTGTCTTATCATCTTCTTATTGTCTTCCTTAGTAAAGAACTCCTCTAGCGTGTTATGCATCATTCATATCCCCCTATCTATTCAAAAAACGGTGCTATGCTTAGAGTAAATGAATAACAAGATAGTTTGTTTACTACCTGGACATTTAGATAGGGTTTACCTACGCCTCAGGTATGCCTCCTTAAGAATGTTTAGCCAACTTTTTAGAAGATCGCGTACAGAGGCGTCTTCCTTAGCTCGCTCCACGAGTCTGGCGATTGTCCATTTTGGGAATAAGAGTTTGTATGTCGGATCTACCAACAATACATATGTATCGTCGAATTTCACAAGTATATTTTCCTCTCGAAGCTTTTCAGCTATTTCTTGTTCGCTTGGAGATAAATTACTTTTTTCTATAGCACCCTCCTGTCTGAACCGCCGTAATAAGGGATATATCTCACTATTGCTTAGAAGATCAGGTATCTTTTCTGCATCTGACTCCCATGTAGAAATGTAATCTGATACATATTGAACATAGATTTGCTTTATCGCTGGAAATCTTTTAGCGATTTCTTCGAATTTCTCTGGTTTTTTCCGGTAGAACACAACATCCGAAATTAGATATACCCTTTCTATTAAAGCCTTCTCATCGAATCTTACTTCAAGTATTCCCAGTGCTGATAAGACGTATACGTAGCTTATCAATAGATCGCGCGTTACTGGGTACGAGATTTTCTCCCTAACTTTCCTTACTAACTCGTCGATTGATAGCACACCTTCTTCGATCATCGTAGATAATATCATCCTTGCCTCTGAATCTCTAAAGATATCCGCAATCTTAAGTTCTATGGGCATATCCGTATATGCCAATATCTGCGACCAGATTTCCTCCCATTCCTCATCGGTCGCAGGAATTTCCCCTCGTCTAAATAGTCTAAGAGCAACCCTTACGAGAGCCCCCCTGTAGGCCTCTGGGTCCTCCCCTTCTTCTAGAATCAATCCTACAAGTTGCCTAAGTTCCATACCAGAGAAATAGCAGACGAATTTCCTGTGTGCATATAGATGTGAAAGAATGGCACGTTCTGGGTATTCTACTATGTAGAAACCTTCTCGAGGCTCTTCTTCTTCTCTTAATATCAATCCAAAGACATCTATCACCAAATTGTAATCTAGATCTTTCTTTGGATATGCCGCTAGGAGTCTAGGCGCCCCGCGAGCTACCCATTGACTTACAAACATCGTTTCAGGTATATTAATCCCCTCTAAAACCCTTAACACATAAGTAGATGAAAAATGTTAAATATTAGTTCACACAAAAAATATGGTGGCTACTTAATATACGACACAAACTCTTTTAAATCCTATAATATGTTGCCTAAAGTTGATAACCTTTCGTTGATTAATCTGATTAACTCCATATATAACCGTTGTGTTTGCATGGAGAGCAATAATCGTTTGGTGTCATTATGAAGCTTGTCGGCATAAGCTCTGACCGTGTATCTATTTTTGATATAGATAATGACGGCGCTGAGGAGCTTGTATATACTAAACTTTCGAATATAATTGTTGAAGATCTGGCTACCGGCAAAATTAAACGCAAAATAAAAATTAAACCAAAGGCAGAGAAACAAAAGGAGGAATACGAACTTAGGAGGTATAGAAATATATCGACGGAAACTACCATAGATTTCCGCGATATCTCAAGTTTCGCTGGAGATGTCGTTCTTAAATTGGTGATTAGTGATGTCGATGGTGATTCTAAACCTGAACTTGTAGTTCTTAGGGTGGATGGGATCCTCGCATGCTATAATCTACATGGTTCGGAGAAATGGTCTATGTTTTTGGATCCATACATATCGGACATAGCCATAGAGGACTCCGGTGATATAAGGGTTGTAGCAGTTTCCCAATATGGCTACCTATACACAGTTACAGCCGATGCTAAATTCTTTAAAAAAAGCCTAGAGGAACTCCAAGGAACGCCTTTATATGTAGAGAGCTTGTCTCCATCTGAGGATATCTATGCAATTTTAATGCGGGAAGGCATATTATATGTAACTAAGCTCGAGGTCGTAAGGGAAAAACTTAAGAGGATAGTGCGGCTAAGCAAAGTTGCTACCATTAACCTACCCAAGCACGCAGAGCCCTCATCTATGCACGCACTAGATTTGAATGAGGATGGAATAAAGGAGATCATAGTTGGGTTCTCCGACGGATCCATACTTATTGTGAATTGGAAAACGGGGGAATCTTGCGCTAAAGCAGGTCTTTCAGATAAGATAAGCAGAATTTTTTCGCTCCCTAAGGTTGAGAAACCAATAGCTATAGTCTTAGACTGGTTTGGTAACTTAGCCCTCATCCAGAGTGCGGATGATATTGAGATCATTGAGGCTTCACCACGAAAGATACTAATGGACATCGATGGTGATTCTATCGAAGAGGAAATCTCCATATTTACTAAGAATTTACGAATAAAGAAAGCAGGTAAACTTATCAATGAAATAAGGGGTAAAAGTTATATTTCCTCTTACTTCGTCGACGATATTAATAACGATGGAAAGTCAGAAATCGTTGTTGCATGGAACTCCAGAACGATCACAGTATATAGCAATTCTGGTAGAATACTAGATTCAGCAAAAACATCGGCGATTCCTCGCTCAGTTTTAGTGAGAGATATCGATGGAGATAATAAAAAGGAGATAATTGTTTGTAGCAATGATGCCGTTGAAGTCTTTAGAACAACTTGAACTAACTTTCATCATTTTGAGATGAAACATCAGCTGATTCGGTCTCACTAATAAGCGATTCTACCAATTTTTCCGCTGATATCATTCGCCTCTCCTTCAGCCTATTTAAGATAATTTTTGAGACAAAAATACCTACGCTAGCTACAATAAGTAATGCTACTGCGAATAACGGAAACTCAGACCCTCCCTTTTTATCTTCGTTATTCTTTGAGCTCCCACTATTACTAAGCGTTGTGTTCGTTGTCTCATTTAACGCACAACTCTGCTCTTCATGAACCACAAGAAAATACGATGGTCGCAACGTATCAGAGTCATATAGTTGGATAGAAGCATTCAACACTATTTTATCTGCATAGGACAATACAACATAATAGCTCATGTTAATCTTAAGGAAAATTGAGAAGACTGATTTTGCGTTGACCGTGATGTTAAGACTTCTTTTGTCTTCCGCTGTTATTTCACATCGAAGAGAGCTATCAACATCATTTAAGATCACAATCACACCAGCTTTAACATACAGATCTAAAGTGTCATTCGTAAGGGTTACATTATTTAAAACATTTCCCATAACATCCTTTACTGTTATTATTAAGGATGAACCTGATGATGCCCAGAATTGAAGAATGCTTTCGCTTATATTCATTGTTTTATTAAGAGTTACCATTAAGAGCCCCTCTGGAAATGGTTTCTGTAAATAATAATCTATTATGCGTATGCATTTCTTCTCAATAGCTCGAGTATATTCATTTAGAACACTAGTTTCGCTGCTCATACTTATATATTTCTGAGAGTTAAATAAGAGGTCTCTTACAAACATATATAGAAGATCACTCCTAATACGCTTACCATTGATTACTAGTATTCCTACGTCGAATCTATAACTTATGGTAGAGCCACCAATATCCGGTCTGTACACAGTAGCAGTCTCCTTACTAAGGTCCACGTATACTTCCTCGGATCCAATTCCTTGCTGTCTAAGCGACATCTCAACGATATTTCCATAGATCGTTAGATTGAAATACAGATTGACACTAAAGATATCACTAACAATGGGCCTCATCCTCCCCAAGATATGAGCCAAATCGATGCCAGCTATGAAGACTTTCATCGAATCGGATAAAGAACTTAGAGGCATAATTATACATACATAATTCTGAGAATAATCGACTGTGAAATTCCATATATCAGTCCTACTAATAATTGTCAATCTACGAGCAGGGCCATCATATCTTATCCAGCCAACCTCATCTGACACATACTTCACAGCGAAACTTAACATCGACAATGAAACTCTAAATATGTTTGATATGTTTGCTAATTTGCTAAGCAGCTCGTTTGTAGTTAAATTCAGCTGTATGAATTTTATGCCAGAACTATCCACATAGTCTATGCAATTATTCTCCAAATCAATGTTGATAGTTGAAATATTTCTGTATATAGTGTTATTAGTGATCTCCGCCAATAAATTATCTAAATTATCAAATTCTTCTACTAGCATATCTCTGTTCAATGTTTCGTTTAGTGTAACTTCCATTCTTGAGAAGAACCTGTAGATATGTGAGGACAGCTTCGAGTAATTCGCTATGAGCAACAAGATATCATTTCGATATGTATCTACATACCCCAAATTTTTATATTCATAGTAGAATATCAGCTCTGCTGTACTTGATAATATACTCTCGAGCAGTGAGCGACGAGAGGATATGTTTAGTCTTAGAATACCCGGTATTTTCAAATTGAACACAACGATACTTGTATTTCCTTTGGTTGGTTCTCTCAAATCTAAGGTATATCGACCCAAAGCAACTAATACATGCTTCTCCGAAAAAGCATTTACGTTTGTCTCTTGACTACTATTTGTTTTCGAAATCAATACAATTTTTGGTGAAAGCGCATCATTATGTAGCACCAGCAAAGTAGCGTTAATGGAAATATTTACAGAGAATCCATGCAAAGTACTAACATTTGTCTCGTATTGGAGCAAAAGCTTATTAAAAGCATCAAATAAATTAATGCAAATCTTTGAGAGAGGAGGTACCCAAATTGTGCTTCCATTTAGAGGCTTCCATCCGCTCACTGTCTGATTATATGTTAAATCGCATATTAATTTTTCGCCACTAATCTCGCCTATTACTAGAGGCTGCTCTGCCTCTTGCCTCCATGATTCTAAAGCGACATCTAAAAGAGTCATATTTCTCGACGCAAGACCGAAGAACCATCCATCATTAAGAAGTGTTGAGTTGACATCTACCATTATATCTGGATTATAATCATCATAGAGGAACTGTAGGTTCACATGCAATTTGCTTTTAAGAGGAGATATTTCGAAAGATAATACATGATCGAATGGATAACTCAGGGATTTATAGCCCGCGAAGAGTATCTCTTCTTTTCCATAAACTCTTTGGATGACAAGAATCTCTATTAAACCAAGATCAGAAACATTACGCAGACTGAGCTTAACAAAACTACCATCATTAATATAAATTGGGAAGTAATCAATCTCCCAGCAATCACTATTCTTAATCGTTGAAACTACTTTCAGCTTTCCTGATAGCCTACCACTAACATGGTTTGAAAAGATAGCTTTAGCATAGATAGGATCCTCAGTGTCATATAGGTCAATTTTTACGACATCATAATCCGCATCATACCCCACTGAAAATTTTCCCTCCCTCACTGACCACAAAGATGCGTTTGACAATTCCGCAAAGCTGTTTCCAAAGTAAAGAGCCCGTGTGTCATTATGAATATCAATACTCGCACCACCATAGCGTATATATATTGGAAGACTAGATAATGCATCTATCTTTGGTAGTTTTATGTAAAATACTGCGGTAGTCCCATCCCACTTATATAAATAATTCTTAAGCTTCACAGTACTATTTTTGCTTGTTACGTAGAATGATAAATCACTCAGATCTTCTCTGGTGGCTAAAAGATTTATCCAGCTATTGTTAATTATTACTTTTAAAGATGCATCATAGACATCATATGGATTTGCATTCACTATTTTTATTCTGTTTTCGAATATTGGCGCATCTTCATTAAGAGCCAATACCCTATTACTAGTTACCATGTAGAGGGAATCCACATATCTAGGGTCTATTTTTTCATCTCCGCAGTAAAAATTCACTTCAAGTTTGAGGTCCCCTGGATAGTTCCAAACATCATATCCTATGAATGAAAGTTGTAGGTCTCCATCACCTAGAACATAAATGCACGGTTCAGAATAGTTCCAAATGTGTGGAGGGCCATAGGCTCCTTCTAATCTCATGAACTTTGTCATGTTCTCAAAGACAATTTTTGTTCCTGAAAACACCCCATTTACTCTAAGCTCATATCTAAGCACGCTCGAGGAGACAAATTTGCAGGCTAGCCTCAGATTTTTTGAGACACTTACTCCTATTAGGTACGATATTGTTATGTTAAATGCGATAGAAGAAAGAAACCGAAGCCGAATTCTTAGTTCATTTTCATCTGAAGTAAAATTATATATGTTCCTTTCGGTCGAGGTATTCATATTAAACTCTAAAACCTGCTCATAAAGTTCAGTAGTTTGATTATAGATATCAACATAGACTGTTGAGCTATTCGTACTATTACAACATAAAATTATTTGGCCTGATTCTCTGAGCTTGAAATAGGCTATGAAGGATACTTCATAAGCATTTGAGCGATTCTCAGCTATTAGCAATAAGCTCTTTCCATCATTCTTATGTAAGTTTGGTGTGATCCCTTCTATTAAATGCCCTTTCTTGATATCTATGTCGTATGGCCTTAACTCATAATGGATCCTCAAAAGGTAGCTAACATCATCATTTTCTTCGCTTTGAACATCCAATAGCGTATTTGCATCATACGCAGATTCTTTTTTGATTTCTTTCTCGATGGAATTAGATAACCCGATACTTTCACTTAATGCTCTGTAGTGATCACCTAGAATGGATATTCCTATTGGTGCGTGTAGAATCAATATTACAACTACTATAATACAGATAGTTTTTTTCACAAAAGTCAACAATTGAGACCCTCATATTACCATTCAGAAGATTTCATCCGAAAGATTATTGGTCATAGGTAGAAGGATATGTGCAGGATACTTTCCCACATTGTATATAGCCCCTAATTTAGCGATTTTTCTTAAAATAATACTGGGTGATAAAAATTGCGTTATAGTGTTGCAATAAGTGGTGTAGGTGGTCTAGGAATACTCACGTTGGGAAGATTAATTAGCCTTGCTGCGATCCACGAGAACAAAATTGCGATAATGAGCGAAATACATGGACTTTCTCAGAGATATGGAAGCGTCTTCGTGCATGTAAGAATAAGTGATGGAGAGATACTGGCACCTACTATACCCATGAGAGGAGCAGATCTCCTAATAGGACTAGAACCGATCGAAGGGCTTAGAGTATTAGATGTCATAGGGCCGGATACAACAATTGTTCTTAATACGAATATGATCCCTCCACCAACAATAACTTTAGGTCTCTCCGAATATCCCCCTCTAGACGAAGTCCTGAAAACACTTAGAAGAATTTCTAAGCGATTAATAACATACAACGCGCTTGACCTTGCCGGGAGGCTTGGTGAGCCTAGACTACAGAATACCATACTACTCGGAATAGTCTCTGAGTTGCCAGACATTCCAATATCATCAAACGCATTTATTGAGGCAATCAAACAGATCTTCTCTCGTCGGCAAAGAGTACTTGATCTAAACCTAAAAGCTTTTGAAGAAGGAAGAAAAATAGGCAGGAAGCTTTTATCGGACTAACTAACATTTCCTCTTTTTATATGCAGATAGAATCCGGAGTAGATTATAAATTGCATAGAACCTAGACTTATCGAGATCACGTCTAATGAAAGTAGATATGTAGCCTTCACCGTAGATGTTCTCAATAATCAAACGCACTACTGGTTTGCCTCTAATTACTATCATAGCCTCATTATCTCGTGAGATCACACTAGGATCCATCTCGAATATGAATTTTATATGAGCCACCAAAATCTTAACAAGCTTCTCAAATTCCAAAACCGATGTAGAAAGTCTAGATACTATTATCCATTCTCTCAACGTCTTTCCAAAGTCCCTCTTTCTTGAGAATTGCTCTGGCAACTATGACACCTGACGCTGAAGATTGAGCCAAACCTCTTGTTATTCCAGCGCCGTCACCACACACATATATACTATTCACCCCCTGGATCTCCAAATTCTCATTAACACTTACTCTCGAAGAATAAAACTTGGCTTCGACAGCATAAAGGAGAGTATCATCAGAATAGATGCCTGGAGCGATTTTATCAAGAACCTCAAGGAATTCGAGTATACTTACGAGATGCCTATGTGGTAGGGCAAAGGAAATATCACCAGGAACGGCATCTTCAAGCGTCGGTTCAACTATTGACCTAGCTATACGTTCCCTCGTTGAGCGCCGGCCCCTCTTAAGATCTCCTAGCCTCTGAACAAGTATTGATCCTCCTGCGAGCAAATTTGCTAGACGTGCAATATGCTTACCATACGCTATGGGATCCTTAAACGGCTCTGTGAAATAGCTACTAACAAGGATAGCAAAGTTAGTATTAGGACTCTTCCTAGTACTATATGAGTGCCCATTTATGGTAATTACATCCTCATAGCGCTCCTTTATAACGAAACCTTTGGGATTAACACAAAATGTTCTTACCATATCATCATATGTCGGAGCTACATAGATAAACTTTGGGTCATATAGAACATCCGTGATTTCACTAAAAGTTTCATATATAGTTTCGATCCGCACGCCTATGTCCACGGGATTTATCGCCATTACAACACCTAGCCGTTTAAGTTCATTTCGAAGCCAATGGGCACCCACTCTTCCAGGAGCAAGCACCAAATAACGTGCAGAAAACTCATCTCCACTTTCTGTCACTATAATCCTCTCACCATCTTTAAGAACAACCTTCTCTGCTCTTGTTTCCAAGTATATGTCGACATATGAGCTAAGAATATCAAAGATTCTCTTTAAAACATGCACAGTATTATCTGATCCTATATGCCTCACGCGATATGGAACAAGACGAACATGGTAAATCCTAGCTCTACTTATAAGTGCTTCAACAGCATCCTTATCTGGCTCAATTAGCCTTGACTCTGGGCTTAGCTCTCCCCAAATGCTATCGATGTATTCCATCAACCTAGCAAGCTTTTTCTCGCTTACAATATTGCTTAGCCATCCACCTACATGCGTGGAAATCGTTATTTTACCATCTGCAAATAGCCCTGCCCCGCCCCAACCCTTGACATAATCACGAGTTCTAAGTCTCTTGTTTATATCCCCACCTTGTTCTATGATAGCTATCTTCAGTTTATTTTTTGCATGCTTGACTAATTCAAGAGCTACAAATAATCCCGCTGGCCCAGCACCAACTATTACGACATCATAGTAGTACTTCATTAAAACACCTAACCCTACCCTAACCATTTATGCTGGTATAGTAGCTGAAACTCTAACAAGGATAAATAATTCGAAGTATTATAGCTATATTCTTGTGTGAGTATTGGTGTTAAATATGGCAGCTATTCTGGGCGAGGCGGGAGAAAAAAAGTTTCTGCTCGGCAACGAAGCTATTGCTAGAGGACTCATAGAAGCTGGAATAGGGTTTGCAGCTGCATATCCCGGAACGCCATCTTCTGAGATTATAGACACCCTTCTACAGGCTAAGGTTCTAGCAAAATTTCAATATCATGCAGAAATAAGCGCAAATGAGAAAGTTGCCTATGAAGCAGCCTTTGCTACATGTCTTGTGGGTATACGCAGTTTTACCGCTGCAAAGCATGTAGGAATAAATGTTGCTGCGGATGCAGTAGCAACATCTGCTTATATAGGGACTAACGCTGGGTTCGTCTTTGTAAGTGCTGATGATCCTAATTGTTGGAGCTCCCAGAATGAGCAAGATAACAGATGGTATGCACGTCTATTTGGATTAATTATGCTTGAGCCCTCCCTCCCATCAGAAGCAAAGGAGATGGCTAAGATCGCCTATGAGATATCAGAAAAAATACGATTACCCGTTATGATGAGGACTACTACTAGGGTCTCACACATGAGAGGTGTCGTTGAACTTGGAGAAATACCACAGTCAGTTAAGACGAAAGGTACATTTGAAAAAGACATATCACGATACGTAGTGGTACCAGCGAACGCACGAAGAAATCACAAATTACTGCTAGAGAGACTCCAAAAAGCCGCTGATTTATCAGAAAAAACAGATTTGAATTTCATAAGAACCATTGATGGGAAAATCAAAGACAAAAAACTGGGAATAATTGCTTCTGGAGTAGGATATCTCTACGCAGTCGAAGCCGCTGAGAGGCTCGGAATACATGCTGAGATTCTTAAATTAGGATTCACACATCCTCTCCCTCGAAGAAAAATTGTGGAGTTCCTTTCAAATGTGGATATTGCCTTGGTAGTTGAGGAAGTTGACCCAGTTATGGAACGGGAAATTAAAGCAATGGCATATGATGAGGAACTAAAAATACCAATCCATGGCAAAGATCTTCTTCCGCGTCTATACGAGCTATCAGTTACAAAAGTAGAGAAGGCCATATCAAAAATATTTGGCATCCCCTATACCGAACCAGAAATCTCTGAGAAGCCCCCCGAAATACCATCGCGTCCACCCGTCCTATGTCCAGGTTGTCCGCATAGAGCATCCTATTATGCTGTAAAGATGGCTCTTATGCGTGAAAAGATAAAGCCCGAAGAGGTAATATTCCCAACAGACATCGGATGTTACACACTTGGAATAAACCCCCCATACAACATGGGTGACCTACTCCTATGCATGGGCAGCTCTATCGGTACATCAAATGGCCTCGCAGGATCCACTGATCAACTAGTCATTGCTTTCATAGGAGATTCGACATTCTATCATGCTGGAATCCCTGCTCTTATAAATGCTGTCTTCAACAAACATAGAATTTTCGTCGTTGTTCTCGATAACAGCATAACCGCGATGACAGGGTTCCAGCCGAACCCATCAACTGGTATTACTGGTGTCCTTGAAAAAACGAAGAGTATACCGATTGAGGATATTGCGAGGGCAATAGGAGTTGATTATGTTGGAGTTATAGACCCCGTAGGAAACATAAACGATGCCATAGCTAAACTTCAAGAAGCAATCAGAGAATATAGAAATGGTAAAACCGTCCTGATAGTTTCAAGATCGCCATGCGCACTATACAGCCTCCGAGTTAGAGGTTACACTGGTAAGGGAGGTAAATACTCCATCGATCAAGATAAATGCATTAACTGTGGAATCTGCTACAAACAGTTTAATTGCCCAGCAATACTCTTCGACACACAGAAGAAAAAACCATATATCAGACCTGACATATGCACTGGATGTGGAGTTTGTATGGATATATGCCCCGTCAAGGCAATCAGACGTGTAGATGAAAAGAAGTGAAGACTAAAAACTCCCCACCTTTTTTTGGTTTCTTTAGAACAACGCCAGAAAACGTATCTCGCGACACAATTGCAATTATTGGATCCAAGTGCGTATCGAGAAGTATACATCCACTCTTCGGACAACACAAATCAACTGAGGTTCTTAGAAAGCTTTCATATGAGCTATGTACACATAATCTCCAAGCAAGAACATCACTGGAGAATCACGACATCGTCGACTTAGGGGACTTCAAGCCCTCCGAGATCACCAGGGTCGTAGCCGAAACCCTCAAGAGAGGAGCAAAAATTCTAGTGATAGGAGGCGACCACACAACGACATATTATGCACTACGAAATATTGATACACAACATTTAACAATCTTCGATGCTCATTTAGACCTTGAAGAATGTAGCGAAAAATTCCATCACGGATGTATTGCACGAAAATTACTCGAAGAGAACAAACTTTCGATAAATTTTATAGGACTTAGAGGATACTCAACACTCAAAGATGAGATAGAATTCGCAGAGCTCCTCAAGCAACGCATAATACCTTGGCCAGTCAGTAGGGAGACTATGCGATTCTTCATTTCACGAAGCAAATTCATATCTATTGACTTGGATTTCCTAAGCCCAAAATCATTCCCAGCCGTCCGCGTCCCAGAAGCTCTTGGTCCTGATGTAGACAGTTTCC
>Ga0190313_1001257_pt1 | contig 13793 bp, 9 predicted proteins | sample 4870071011_MG_FD_169989 | JGI IMG/M metagenome (GOLD analysis project Ga0190313, IMG submission 169989) | Hydrothermal vent sediment bacterial communities from Southern Trench, Guaymas Basin, Mexico - 4870-07-10-11_MG | ecosystem: Environmental > Aquatic > Marine > Hydrothermal vents > Sediment ...
TAGATAGCCATATCCCTTGCTTTATTTCTTTTCATTCCCTTCTTTATCACAGCTTCTTTGTCTATTGCAAATTCTTTACATACTTCCGACACAACGGCTTCCAGTGTAAGTATAGGCCTTAATTTTTTTAATTGTGGAATTTCTTTGTCTTCTTTTCTGGATAATAAAAATGTTTCTTTTATCCAGTTAATAAAATCCGGATCTCCTAAAATAAAACCACCAATTAAATTTTTATGCGAAATTAAATCAGACAGGATTTAATTTCAATATTGATTATTTAAGATGTGACCCCCTTTTACCCCCAAACAAAGTTTCTTTGAATGGCTGGCAACACAATTTCATTGTTGTCAATCTGTGTCATTAAACTGCTTATCATATTTTCGCCTCATTTTTAACATATATAAACGCCATTAGCTTTGGCTACTTTTTTTGAAGTATAACGTCAAAATGAGCTGACACAAAAGCCGCCTAAATTTTTGAATTTGCCAAAAATTGGCTCGGCTTTTGTGGTCAGCTCCATTTTTTTGTTATGTGTTGACGTTCATCCTATAGATGTGGGTATCGTCGATAAAGACACCATTTATAGTGTTTTTGGAAAACCTTATGTTAGAAATAGAATCGCCAGTCGATATAGCAAATTTGAGTAACTGAATGAGCTGATTATCGACATCTGAAACACTAATGTCGTTTAGAGAAATAATATTCCCATCAGCCTCCTTATTGGCATCAACAATACGCTTATAATATTTTCTAGGTCCTTCTTCTTTTACCAGAGGCGAAGCTATGATAAATTTCCAGGTTTTTTCCTCAGGTAAAAACATCCAAAAAGCTGCTTTAACGCGACAGGAAGAATTGTCTAATTTATCTATCAATTTAGCCCCTGCCGAAATCATCTGCTCAGAGAGCAGTTCTGTTACCAGTATTTCTTTAGCCATGCTAATATCCCTGATTTGTTATCTGTAATTGCTTCGTAGAGATCTTTTGCTTTATTTTCTTCGACAAAACAGTCATATCTGGAAACTTCCGACCAATCTTTAGCCACTGCCCAATTTAGTTTGAAGTTTTCATCTATGTTTTCTTGTTCGGACAATTTTTGTTTTAATCCCGCCACACCAACCAATTCAGAAAGCTTATGAGTATGGCTGGCATTTGCAAGTCGCTTATCTGGAAAATCAAATGCCTTAACTTGTTTAGAAATACAGGCCTTAAATGCACATTCGAGCGCATACCCAATCAAATAATATGCTCCTTGAAAACACTCTGAGTTCAAGAGCACATCTGCCTCTTTTATTCTGATTTCCACCAGATTTTCTAACTCTAATTTATTCATGTACTCACTTTTTTCCAAATTTCCTTGATCACATAACGAATAGCGTTTTATCAATCGTCCCGGTGTAGGCAAAGACTGCCAAGTTGCAAAACTCTAAAACCCGAAAACAACATTTACGTTGTTTAACATAAGGGGATGATTGATAAAATGTTGTTGAACTGAGCTGCTGGGTTTTTGCTTATACGTTGATTATCTATGGGGATTATATAACAGGCTGGATATAATTTGCAAACTTGAAAAGGTGTTTTATGTTATTTGAGCGTTTTGTCATGTAAAACATTAACCTGGTTTGGATTAAATTTGCGTTAAAATTGGTCAATTTTCTATTCTGTTTCTGTAAATTATGGCTGCTAAACCGCAACTGTCCTGTGATACTTTTGGAGCACCTTTTTTAAAACAACAGCCGATCTTTAAACCTGGATGATTTTACGAGGTATTCCAGGCAGAGGGCAGCTTGCTGCTTGTAATAAACTTTCCTTTTTTACATTTAGGACACAGGGTTATATCTGTTCCTGTGAGCCTGAGCATCATTTCGAAAATGGTTTCTTTTATTTTTTCAGGCATTTTTGCATTCGGATTAATGAGTTTGAAAATAATCGGTATGCTTTTCTTTTTGTTTGTATGGGCAAGAAAACCATAATAGCGAATTTTGACGAATCTTTCAGGCAATACATGTAATAGAAAACGATGAATAAATGTTTCGGCAGCAATGGTTGTTTCTTTGATTTCATTATTGTTTTTTCGATCTTTATAGGTGAAAGTCACTTTGCCGTTATCAATAGATTTAATTCTGTTGTTGCTGATAGCAACCCTGTGCGTGTATCTGCCAAGATATTCCAATACCTGCTCAGGTCCTGCAAAAGGCCGCTTGGTATATGCTATCCATTGTTTTGCCCGGACCTTTTTGATAAGCATTTCAAAGTTTTTTCTTGTGGTATCAGGCGGTAAATTCAATTCTTTTTTTTCAAAAGCCTGCTTGAGCTTGTCAAGATAACGCTTTTTGAATTCTTTAGATAAAGATCCAATTTTAAAAAGATATTTTTTCTTTTTCCTGGCGGGCTTCTATTTGGTTTTGTCAAAAGAAAGCGCACCTGCAGGAATCAGACAATGAAGATGAAAATGATCAAGCAGCAACTGGCTCCAGGTATGAAGCACTGCTATAAACCCTAATTGCCCTGAAAGACGCCATTGCGGGTCTTTTGCAAAAGCTTGCAATGTCTCTTTAACACCATGAATACAATATTAAAACATACTTTCCGATTGTATAAAATTATATTATTAAGATCATGCGGCAGGGTAAAAACATTAAGAGAAAAGGAGGAGAGAAAAGGGGTCATATCTTAAATATTCAATATTGATTATTTAAGATGTGACCCCCTTTTTTCACTTAAATAATTTCACTCCGTTATCGGTCGCCTGCGTATTTAAATACGCCTCCCTCCCTCTGGCCTTGTGCCAAATTTTAAAATCGGGTAATTATCTGACAATCTATGAAACAGTCTTTAATATAAAAGGAAATATTATTATGGACAAAACATCAATTGAACATCTTTTACCAAAGGAAATGGCTTTAAAAGCTGAAAATATTGGTGTTATTAAAGCAAATATGAATCCATTGTCCACTCTTTTTTTATCAATTCTGGCCGGTGTGTTTATCTCACTTGGTGCAGCTTTTTATACTGCAATTATCGCAAACAACGGAATAAATATCCCCATGGACTTCTCCTTTGGAATAATAAAATTTGCAGGGGGTATTGCTTTTTCTCTGGGGCTTATTCTGGTTGTATTGGCAGGTGCTGAATTATTTACAGGAAACATTTTACTCATTATGGCAGTAACAAGTAAAAAACTTTCTGTGCCTAAATTATTGGGAAATTTATCAATTGTATTTGCAGGAAATTTCATAGGGGCAATTGTTACAGCATATTTTATTTTTCTTGCAAATACCCATCTTAATCATGACGCTGCTATGGGTTTATCTACCATACTTATTGCTTCAGCAAAATGTAAATTAACTTTTTTTGAAGCTTTAATTAGAGGTGTATATTGCAACATGCTGGTTTGTCTGGCAATCTGGTTGACCTTATCCGGCCGAACCGTTGTGGATAAAATTATAGCTTTGCTTTTTCCCATAGCCGCTTTTGTCACATTAGGGTTTGAACATTGTGTAGCCAATATGTATTTTATCCCTGCCGGACTTTTTCTTAAGAATAGTGGGGGAGATAAATTATGGTCTTTCATTGGTAAGACGCCATTGTTTTTTGAAAGTTTAACGTGGACTAATTTTTTTAAAACAAACCTCTTTCCTGTTACAATCGGCAATATTATTGGAGGCTTGTTAATAGGACTATTTTATTGGGTCATTTATTGTCATTCTGACCTTATGAAAAATGAAAAAAGGAATGATTTATTAAAAAAATATATTACGAAGGGAAGGCGAATTTTTAAAAGATTTAGAGTAAAAGGTTCTATTACCCTGCACCTTAATTCCCATACAACTCATGGAGAAATAATTAATATAAGTGAAGGTGGTGCTTTGTGTATATTTAATGGTAAGGATATTCTGCAGGGTGAATATGAAAAATTATCAGCCGATTTTGAATTTGCAGATAGTAAAGCAAGAATATCAGGAGTTGAGATTGTTGCCGTGAGAGTGGAGCCATACAATGAATTAAAAAAAAGTTCAAGTATCGCTTTTAAGTTTATAGCTTCTGATATTGCTACAAAGAAAAATATAGCCGGCATAATTGATCAAATGAATAATAGAGCTTGAGTGTCAAATTTTTGATCGGCTTCATTTAAAATATTGAGGGCACTATAGATTTTCACATAAATAATTTCACCTGGTTTTCGGCCAAAACTGTTTAAAATTAATTGTCTGAAAATCTATAAATAAGTGCACCTGCAACTTTGCTTTATCCGTGTTTAATGCCGCTGTTTCTGTCCGCAAAGTACCTTTTTCCGCATGCGCAAAGACAAAGGTGTAACCTCCAGAAGTTCATCTTCCCGTATAAAACTCATGGCCTGTTCTAATGTTGTTGTTCTGACGGGGGCAAGGATTACGTTGTCATCTTTTCCCGATGCCCGCATGTTGCTAAGCTTTTTTTCCTTGCATGGGTTTACAAAAATATCCTGGCTTCTGTTATGTTCACCTACTATCATCCCCTGATATACGGGCTCACCAGGTTTTATAAAGAGTCTTCCCCTCGGCTCCAGGTTAAACAGGGCGTAAGGTACGGCTTTTCCTATACGGTCGCCCACAATGGATCCTGTAAGCCGGCTTGGGTATTCCCCTCTAAAATCTTCGTATCCGTCAAAAAGGGAATTCATAATTCCTGTGCCGCGGGTATCTGTGAGAAATTCGTCCCTGTATCCGATCAGTCCCTTGGAAGGTACTGAAAAATCTATTCGTACACGGCCTTTTCCATTGTTCACCAGATTGGTCATTTTTCCCTTGCGCAGGGATAGTTTTTCCGTTACTACGCCAAGAAAACCTTCTTCACAATCTACCATTAAACGTTCCATCGGTTCTAATTTTTTTCCGTTTTTATATCGATAGATAACCAGGGGACGTCCAACGCTGAACTCATAGCCTTCCCGCCTCATGGTTTCGATGAGTATGGCAAGCTGAAATTCTCCACGGCCCTTGACCAGGATGCTGTCTCTCTCTTTTATGCTCTCCACTTCAATTGCTACATTTAAAAGTGTCTCTTTTTGCAGACGATCTTTTAGTCTGCTCGATTGAACATATTTTCCTTCTTTTCCGCAAAAAGGTGAATCATTGATTGTAAATTCCATGGATACTGTTGGTTCATCAATTCTTATCCTTGGAAGGGGCAGGGGATTATCACTGTTGCATATGGTATCGCCTATTTTAACATCTTCAATACCTGATAAGACCGCAATCTCTCCTGGATTCACTTCGTCTACATCTTTTAATTCCATTCCACGGTAGACTTGAAGTTTTGATACTTTAAGCTCCATGGATTCACCATTTTCACCTATGCATATCAGGTTATCTTTTGACTTGGCGGTTCCGCTAAAGATTTTTCCTATGGCTAATCTTCCCATATAATCTGAGTATCCCAGATCTGAGACGAGCATTTGAAATGGTGTGTCAGGATTGTAGGATGGGCAGGGGATCTCCTGGAGTATAGCATCAAAAAGTACATGGAGATTTTCTCTTTTCTCATCCAGCGATTTTGCTGCAATACCATCTCTTCCTATGGCATAAAGTAGAGTAAAATCGAGTTGGTCATCTGTGGCATCCAGATCAATTAAAAGATCGTATATTTCATCAAGGACTTCGTCTGGTCGGGCATCATGGCGATCGATCTTGTTAATAACAACAATTATTTTAAGATTTGCTTCCAGGGCTTTTTTCAAGACAAACCTGGTTTGGGGCAGGGGACCCTCTGAAGCATCAACCAGCAAAATAGCACCATCGGCCATGGAAATAGCCCGTTCAACTTCTCCTCCAAAATCTGCATGTCCCGGAGTGTCGATGATATTGATTCTCACATCATGCCAGAGTACGGAACAGTTTTTTGCCGAGATGGTTATCCCACGCTCCCGTTCAAGATCCATGGTATCCATGACTCTTTCATCAACTTTCTGGTTGTCTCTGAAAAGGCCGCTTTGGCGGAACATGGCATCAACAAGGGTTGTTTTTCCATGGTCAACATGGGCAATAATGGCAATATTTCTTAAATGATTATTTTTCTCTAAATGGTGCATTTTTTGATATCTCCGGTGTTAAATATTGTTTTTATATAGACTTTGCTAAAGAATAATTCAGGGAAGGGAGAGGATGATACTGTAGTATGTCTTCGGTGTGATAAGGGACTCAAATTTTTTGATAGTCTATTTTCTTGTAAAAGAAAACATAATCATTAAATAGTAGATTGCAATTTGTATTAAGGTATATCCGTATGCTGACCCATATTGAATTCAGATTTTAAAAGATTTGTCTTTTGTTTGATTCTTCCTTCTAACGGTAATATGCGTTAAGGAAAGTCAGGATTGATTGGCCCAAGATAAAACCAAGCTCAATATTATTTTGCAGATAAAAATTACGGACAAAGAAGATCTGCACAAGCAGATATTAAGGAACGAAAATTTTATAAGTTGAACGAAACAGCTTGTTTTTTGGCCCATCTACTTCGTTGCATCAAAGGCCGAATGTATAGTATGCAACCTTTAATGCGCCTTGTATATGGGCCAAAATCCTGCGCTATTTCTGCTCAACTTATTTCATCTCCGTTCCTAAAGCAATTTTTGCAGGTCGAGTTTTTTGAAATATGCTGGTTTCAGGTGCAATAATTTTCAGTTTTTCAAATTACCACAGGCCGCCTATTGTGCATCTAAATCTTTTATTATGAGATTCTATTATTTTTTGGAGTCTGTTTAAATGTTCTTCAGTCTGTTTTTCCATATCCCCATAGGGCCAATCCTGACTAAGAGCTTCATATTTTGCCACGGGGAACATATTAAAAGGTAATAAATCAATCCCTTTTACCTGGTTTAGCGGGTAAAGAAATTTGGCAGTTTGAGCAATATTTTCTTCGTCATCATTAAATCCTGGAATTAATGGTATGCGAACAATAATTTCATTTTTAAAATCATTGTTAAGCTTTTTAAGATTTTCATGAATCAACTCATTGGGAACCCCTGTACCCTCTTTATGCTTTGCGCTATCCATGTGCTTGATATCACACATGAGAAGATCGCAATGTTTGATTACTTTCCAGACATTTTCATAGCTTGAATATAAAGCTGTTTGAATCGCCGTATGTATACGCTCTTTTTGACACAGGCTAAGAACCTCCGTTGAAAAGTCAGGTACAAACAGGGGGTCTCCTCCGGTAAGTGTTATGCCGCCGCCGGAGCCATCGTAGAACAATTTATATTTTGCAAGCTGTGCGCATAAATTTTCAGCAGTAATTTCGTGTCCTATTATCTCCATGGCATGTTCCGGGCACGCCTCCACGCATTTGCTGCAGTTTATACCCAGGCATTTTGTTAAATCAATTCTGAGTTTGTCATGCAAAAGAATAGCATTAGCAGGGCATACCTCTTTGCACTTGCCACAAGCTTTACATGTAACTTTATTGAACCAGATTACAGGCTGCTGCTCAAGCAATTCAGGGTTTTGACACCACTTGCATCTCATTGAACAGCCTTTTATAAATACAAGGCTTCGATTACCAGGCCCATCGTGTACAACACATTCCTCTATTTCCTTTATATATGCTTTAATTGACAATTTTTCTCCTTTGCAAGTTTAAAGTTTATTTTTCAGGAATCAGAGTGAATAGGTATAATTACGAAAAGTTTACCCCATCTCATGGGTAATAGGGTAAATTTTTCGTAATTTTTCAAATAATAAAATTACAGTCTGTGGTCTACACGATCAATAACAGCCTCCTGCATAAACTTCGGCAAAGGAACAAAGTAAGCACTATAGCCTGATACCCTGACGGAAAGCATCTGATTTTTCTCAGGTTCTTTTTGCGCTGCAAGCAATTGGTCCTTTGAAAGGAAATTGAACTGCATTTGCGACATGCCAGCCATAAGTCCGCTCCATGTATAATCAACCAGTTTATCAAGGCCGGCGTTGCCTGCACAGGTAGCATAATCAAATTTCTGATTGTATATATATGCCTTGAATTTGGCCTGATCAATCTTTAAGGCAGATTTAAACCTTGCCCAGGGCCCACTTTTGTCAAATTCAGCATGGGGATTAATCCCGCCGTCGCATAATGCCTCGCCACGTTTTCTACCATTGGGTAACGCTCCCACCATGGGTGCAGCCATGAATACCCAGCTTATGGGAAGCGCGTTGAGAAAAACAGGCTTACCCCTTGCGTCTTTATTCCTCAAACTTATTTCATAAACATCTTTGGTTGCCTTGACCATCATATTATCAGCAAAATCATTATCATTGCCAAATTTGGGTGCATTTCTGAAATCTCTTCGCATTTCTTCAAAGCCTTCCCAGTCTGTTGCAATTGCTTTAATAAGCTGGGGTAATGTATATTTTTTCTTTTCATAAACCCAATATTTTAACCCGGCAAGGGAATCAATGGAATCCACCCATCCGTAAATGCTCTGGAAGCTCAGCAGGGGGGCCTTGCTATATTCAACTATATCATCCCCTGTTTCCATGCATCCGCGATATAAGAGGCTCAGAAATGGCCGACGACAGGTCTCTTTCCATTTAATGTTACATTTATTTCGGAGCCGTACCTCAGTTCTGACAATCCATTCCCATTGTTTAAGCCAGGCCTGATAAAAATCTTCGAAATTTTTAAAATTGGCAGGAGCGCCTGTTTCTATTGTTTTAACCCATTCATATCCAGTCTCCGGGTCTTTACCATTAAACATTGCAAACTCAAGCGCTTTTAAAACATTAGGGTAAAAAGCATCACGTTTTGGGGCACCTTTGGAATTAATAGTTGACCCTGGGCTGTTGCATCCTACAACTGCCCAGTTTCGTGCTTCCTCCAGAGTTATTTCAGGAGCATACATGTCCATCATGCTTGGTATGGCAATTTCATCATTTCTAATGGAAGGGTGCCCCATCCCTGATCTGATTATTTCCATAAGTCTTTTAAAGTCAGATTTTTTAGTTTTGGTACACCAGCGAAATTTTATATCAGGGAAATGGAATCTGTAACCATCAAAAACATCAAGAAATAATAATGTTAAATCAGTTGTGGCATCACTGCCATCTGTGTTTTGGCCTCCGATTGTAATTACAGAAAAATCCCGGGTTCCCTGTCCTGCTTTTTCAAGCCCCCCAAACCTGGATGGTATTCCAGACATTTCGTGAAATTTAGATGCATAGCATGCAATTATTTCACCTGCTGTTATCCTGTCGAGGGTTTTTTCTTTAATAACATCCCTTTTATACCACTGCCAAAAAATACGATCAGGCAAAAAGCTTAAAGTATGGGATACTGTTTCAATACAATATGTAAGTAAAAAGCTGAACCAGTACAATTGCATGGCCTCCCAGAATGTACGGGGAGCGTTTTCTGCTATCCAGTCACAGTTTTTTGCTACTTGTTCCAATATTTCTTTTGATTTTTTATCAGGCATTTGGGCGATTTTTTCTCTTGCTTCAACAGCATGCCTTTTAATCCATTTTATAGCAGCTTCAGTAGCTCTGATAGATGCTTTTGCATTTTCAATTTTATTTTTTAAATCTATCTCTTTTTCACCTGATGCTTCTTTAAGTGCCTCATTATACTCATCAAGTTTTTGCTGTTTTAAATTTATAAGCCCTCTATAGCCTATCCTCAAATACCAGTCATGATCAGGATTTGCCCGCAGGCCAGTGGTACCGTTTGGCTCAAAAAATCTTCCTGGCTGCTGTGGGTTGTAATACATCTGATATTCATAGTCGGTCATGTCATCTTTAACTCTAAGGGCCATGTTAAAGTTATCTGACAATTGTCGCAGCCTGGTAAAATCATCATCACTGATATCAACTTTTTTAGTATTTTTCCACGCTTTGATTTTGTTTGTGGTAACGTTATTTGCTATTTCAAGATTCGTCCAGGAAACGCTTAAGGCATCCCAAATGATTGCATGCTGGTCATTACATGGCAAGCCTATCAGCATATCGTGGGGCCTGATAAGAATTTGCTGTTCTTCCAGATATTGTTCAAGTGACGCCGCAGACAGGTTAGATAAACTGATATCCGGATTAGCTTCAAAAATATCATTCATTATGAGATTTTTTGTGACATCAAAATACCAGTCAGGGTCCCCATAATAATCAGGTTCACTAACCTGAATTTTGTCGGAAATGTTCCAGCGAAACTTCCACATTTCAGGAGTGACAACCGACCACCCCCGGCTAGTAGGATTGCCGGGAGCATCTAAAATAACACCAGCCTCTTCGGGTTTAAATAAGTAGTCTGCTTGTTTCATCCCTTTCTCCTTAGATAATTTTATGTCAATAGTGATTAAAAAAACGGTTCTTGGCAAAATGATTGCGTGGTGAAGAATATATTTGTGTTCGTAGTCTAAAAAGAATGATAAGTAATAACAATATCTCATAATTATTTAATATAGATATATTGTTCAGAGAAAGTGAATTGCAAAAAGACTGCCAGAGTCTGTTGCGGGGAAGTAACTTGTTGTATTGATTTAAAAAAAAATATTATGGAAAAAACAGGTTTTATATAGAATTGTATAATCGGACATTTTTTATTTTTTTTGTGACATTTTGTCTTGTCATATGTGGATGGGGAAAAGGTTATAGCACGAGGATGACACAAATTTACAAAGATAATTAGGTACCTATTCAGCGTGGCTGCTGCTGTACATATTAGCTGAATAGCTAATAATCAAGGGGACTTGCCCCCTGTTTCAAAATAACATGGTTGCAATCCACCGCGACATGGTGCATCTATATTTTTTGGCGATGATTCCGTTTTCAACCGGAAATTGTTGTATATCAAAAAATAAGCAAAAGCTTTTAGATTACAATTAGTTAGAACCCCATCTGCTTAGTTTGTTACTTAAAAGCCACAAGTTTTAAAAATACAGATCAAACAGATTATCTGATGCCTGAATCTATCCAACTTTGTTCTGATAACGTAGTGGAAGCTGTTCTATTTGTTTACGTCGTGCCCGTACAAAACTAAAATTTTTATCGATACCCATGTTTTAAAGACCTGGTATACTATCATTGTTCCATACTTTAAAAACCTTAAATAAGGAGAATTTAGAAAAATGGTAGGTATTACTTCTTACGGAGCCTATATCCCTTTATATAGACTCCCTTTAATGGAAATCGCCAAGGCATGGAATGTTCCTCCCAGGGGCAAGGGAGAACGTTCTGTGGCCAATTACGATGAAGATAGCCTGTCAATGTCTGTTGGCGCCTCTGTTCACGCTCTTTCCGGAATGGATAGATCCCTGATAGACGGGTTCTATTTTGCTACAACAACATCTCCCTACGCAGAAAAGATGGTTTCCACAATAGGGGCGGCGGCCCTTGATTTTGGTCCTGAAACAAGAACGTTGGATTTTACCAACTCATTAAGATCAGGAACCGGAGCCATGATTGCGGCTATTGATGCCCTTAAGGCAGGATCATTAAATAATGTTCTGATTGCAGCAGGCGATACACGGGCAGCTCAAACCCAGGGGGATATGGAGCAAACCTTTGGTGATGGCGCCGCAGCTGTTGTCATTGGAAATACAGATGTTGCCGCAGAGATAGTCGATACTATCTCCATGTCTGATGAAATCATGGATGTCTGGCGCCCCAGTTCTGAGACCTATGTCAGAGCATGGGAGGAACGTTTTGGATTTACAGTCTCATATTCCAAGCTGGTACCCAAAGCTGCAAGTATGCTTCTTGAAAAAAATTGTCTGGCTCCCCAGGATCTTGCCAAAGTAGTTATTACTGCTCCAACCATAAGGCGGCATAAAGGGATGGGTAAAGCACTTGGCCTTACCCCTGAGCAATATGAGGATTCCATATTGCCCAATGTTGGAAATACAGGGACTGCACTCCCTTTGATGATGCTTGTCCAGGCGCTGGAAACTTCAAAGGCCGGGGATAACATTATGCTATTGTCTTATAGTAATGGCTGTGATGCAATGCTGCTTAAGGTAACAGAAAATATTGAAAAATTAAAAAATCGAATTGGAATTAAACATCAGCTGGAATCTAAAAGGGAGCTCCCCAGCTATCAAAAGTTTTTGACCTTTAAAGGACTGGTACCTGTTGCCCCTGTTGCCAGACCGGACAGGACTCCAATAGCCGCTGTTACTTTATGGCGACATAGAAAAGACTATCTGGCTTTATATGGATCCAAATGTACCGAATGTGGTGCTCAGCAATATCCTCCCCAAAGAGTTTGCGTAAAATGCCATGCAAAGGATAAACGTGAGATGGTGGGGCTCTCTCAAAAAAAACTCAGTGTTTTCACATATACTCAGGATAATCTTGCAACAACTGTTGATCCTCCTGTTATTGTTGGTGTTGTTGAATTCGAAGGAGGCGGAAGAGCAGCATTTGACATAACAGACCGTGATCCCCAGGAGGTCAAAGTCGGCATGGAAGTAGAATTTACTTTTAGAAGACTTTTCTTTAACAGAGGGATCCATAATTATTACTGGAAGATTAGACCATTACGATAAGGAGGATATTATGCCTGGAAGTATAAAAGATCGAGTTGCCATAGTAGGTATGGGGTGTACAAAGTTTGGTGAACGCTGGGACGTTTCAGCCGAAGATATGATAGTTGAAGCTGTTTATGAGGCATATGAGGATGCAGGGATTGATCCCAAGGATATAGATGCGGCGTGGGTGGGAACCTTATGGGGTCTCACCGGAATGACCATATCAAAACCATTGAAATTAAATTATATACCAATCACAAGACTTGAAAATGGATGCGCCACCGGATCGGATGCAATACGAAATGCATCTTATGCTGTGGCTTCCGGGGTCTGTGATATTGCCCTGGCAGTGGGTTATGAAAAATTAAAGGATCAGGGCTACAGCGGCCTGGACCTTCCATTTACCGCATCAGCAGGGGGAATGGCAGATGATGCGGCCGGTGTTGCACCTACTACAACTGCGCCTGCCATGTTTGCTGTTATGGCAACAAAATATTTTGAAAGGTACGGACTTAGTCCAGAAGAAGGTAAAAGAATGCTGGCCAGAGTCTCTTACAAGAGCCATCAAAATGGGTTGTTGAGTCCCAAAGCCCATTTCCAGAGCAAAGTCACCATGGATCAGATCATGAATGCTCCAATTATATCATGGCCCCTGGGGCTTTTTGATTGTTGTGGTGTAAGTGATGGCGCTGCTGCTGCGATAATAGTGCGAGCTGATAAAGCTAAAGAATTTCGCAAAGATCCAATGTATATAAAAGCTCTCCAGATATCCACAGGGGGTGAAAACCGCCTTAGAGATGATTACGACCATACCCATGTTGAAGAGATTTATCAGTCCGGATTAGCAGCCTATAAAGAAGCCGGCATCACCAACCCCAGAAAAGAGATAAGTATGGCTGAAGTCCACGATTGTTTTTCCATAACAGAAGCTGTTTTTATGGAGGATCTGCAGTTTAGCCCAAGGGGAAAAGTAAGAGAAGATATTGAAAACGGGTTTTTTGATCTGGACGGCGGCCTCCCCGTGCAGCCAGATGGAGGTCTGAAGTGTTTTGGTCATCCCATAGGTGCTTCAGGGATCAGAATGCTCTATGAAATGTATACGCAATTTCAGGGGAGGGCAGGTAAAAGACAAATCAATGATCCCGTTATAGGACTCACCGGCAACATGGGGGGTGAACCTCCTGGATGCTGTGTAAGTACTATTATAGTAGGCGCTAAGCTTGGTTGATGAAGATATAATATTCAGCTGTGCTGATAACAGATAAACTTCAGCATTATACCTGAAGCCATACACATCAACTGAATAGTTACATGA
>Ga0190313_1001258_pt1 | contig 13793 bp, 15 predicted proteins | sample 4870071011_MG_FD_169989 | JGI IMG/M metagenome (GOLD analysis project Ga0190313, IMG submission 169989) | Hydrothermal vent sediment bacterial communities from Southern Trench, Guaymas Basin, Mexico - 4870-07-10-11_MG | ecosystem: Environmental > Aquatic > Marine > Hydrothermal vents > Sediment ...
ATTTCTTGTGCATTCTTCCATTAAAAGACCTCATTGATAAAGCATATTCAATGGATAAACATTTTCAACATAAGGTATTCAAGGAATTTGGTATACACGTAGAAAATCCTTTTGGTATTTGGATAACCACATAAAAAGTTCATGAATTACTTGCGTTACTTACTTAATATCAGAAAAAGCCTATTTGTTAATTGACAAGAAGTCATAATTATGAATAATCAATATTTCATAAACTCTTCTACGGTCTCATGATAAAAATAAAAGGATAATGTAAACATAGTTTCATAAAAATCCTTATTTTCTCGATTTACTTCAATTTTTGCGAAGTCTAAAGGTCATTATAGAATTCTCTTTTTAAGGAAGTTGAAGAATTCAAAAATATTGTTAACCACAATGTATATATCCTCAGTAATTCATTAATTCGAAAGTAAATTAAATTTCATAATACAGATTATGGTGTGAATAACAATGAGAATTTTATTATTAAGTGATATTCATGGAAAGATCTCTTTACTATGGAAAATTCTCAAGAGAGAAAATTTCGATGCGATTTTCATTGCTGGAGATTTCACATATTTTGAACATCTTTCGTGCATAAAAAGAATATTTAAGAAAATGCGAGAAATAACCTCATCACCAATCTATTTCGTTCCAGGAAATTGTGATCCTCCAGACTTAATTACATTCAGTGATGAGAGTCAGAAGATATTCAATGTTCATGAAAAAGCAATTCCATTTGGGGACAAAGTAGTTGTTGGATTTGGTGGTTCAAATATCACACCATTCTCTACATTGATAGAATTTCCAGAAAATGTCATTAAAGATAAACTAACAAGCATTTTAGAGAAAATTAATCCAGACAAAACGTTATTATTAACGCATGTTCCACCTTACAATACACTTGATAAAATCTATTCTGGAGAACATGTTGGCAGTACTGGATTACGAGAAATCATCGAGAAATTTAATCCATTAGCTGTTTTTTGTGGTCATATACATGAAGAACAAGGAGTTACATACATTGGGCGCACAATAGTAATTCATCCAGGGCCAGCAATGAAAGGCTATTATGCCATTGTTGAGATAAATAAGGATAAAATTGCACCTATTCTTAGAAAAATATAAACCAACGTAAAGCTAAGATAAATTTTAATGAATAATTACTACGCGAGGTAATTATAGACTTGAAATCCTGCAATTTTGGCTTATGAGTTTTAACGAATACTAAGTGAAGTATATGATAAGATAATGATTTAAAATTTGATAAAGAGAGAAGTACTCTGAGTGAAGGTGAACTATTAATGGTCAAGAAATATGACATTTCTCGAATGCGTCAAGGAATTTCTGCAATTATTGCTGGCATTTTATTCTTTATTGTTGGCTACAGAATAAGATTAGGCTTTATTGCAGTAGCTATTTTAGAAATGAAGGAGGAGGGAATTATTGACCCAGCACTAGCGCAAGGAATTCTCCAAGTTATATTCTTTATAAGCTTTCTAAGCGGAATTCTAGTAATTATTGGAGGCATTTTGCATTTGTTAAAAAGAAAAAAATTCATAGCAAATACTCTCATCAGTTTTGGTTCTGGATCAAGCATCTTTAACTTGATTCTATTTATGATTACTACTGGTCCTCTGGTTAAATTGATTTTATTGAGAAAAGTTGTAGTTAATGCTGTTGAAATTGGATTTGAATATGTTTTAGTAACATTGGCTTCAATATTCGCATATATTGCTATCATTTCGGACCTAATTGGATTCACAGTTGCATTCATTGCAGGGTTCTTAACAAATTTATCTAGCTCTATAATGGAATTAATTGTTCTTATAAGATTTTTGGAATTTATCGGTATATGCAAACCACCCCCGCTCGTTATGAATGTCTTAAAACTCCTAATGTTATCTGGAGCATTGATGTTTTTTGCAGCTTTATTTTATGGAATAAAATGGTACAAAGTGGGATATTGGGTAGCAATAATTGGGATGATATTCTTCATATTTTCGTACATGATAATTCTACTTGGAATAATTAAGGGAGTAGCATCATTTCTTCAATTCTTTTTTGCTACCATTGGATTATTCACTGGAGTTTCTTCAGTAATTTATGGAAAAATAAAAATTCACACTAAATGAATTTTGACTTGGGTTAGAAATTTCTTGATGCATATTTATTACAAGAAAAAACATCATTAATATTCGTAAAAAGGTTCATGATGCTTGCAATATTAATTAACTCAAGATGAAGAACTAGTATATTTACTGATTTTCTCAAATAATGTCTTACTTGAAAACAAGTAGGTATATATCTCACTTGGGGTTAACTTCCATGCAATTTCATATGCTCTATTGTTCTCATCGATTAAAATGGGGTAATAAACCAGTATTGTTTTTTCTACTTTAAATTCTTCAATTGATCTAAAAGTAAGACCTAGACCTTCCTTCATAAGTAAACCAAGAAAAGCACTTCTTACTATACGCTCTTTTCCAGCCATTCCCTCTTCTATGAATCTAATTAGTTCTGGCAAGAACTCATCTAACTCTTCTTGAATAACAGATATTGCTTCTTCTTTTCTATAATATGTAACTCCAGCTTCATAAATGATGTCTTGGAGATCAGAAATGATTTTTTGTACAGAGGCAAGTGGTTTAATTAATGGGATTTCTAGTTCTTTCTCATTGATTAATTGAACACCAAGTGCAGAAATATTCTTCGCTAGTAATACTCTAAGTGGTTTAAAGTTTGTGATATCAGCAAAGAATGCATCAATCAATATTCGATATTTTCTTCGCCTAATTGTGTATGAAATTAAATACATTGGAACATAAAATCCCAACTTAGCTTTAATTTTTTGATATCCTTTTCGAGCTTTTGCGAACTTAACCATGATTTCCTCATTCAATTCGCTCACGTTAATAAATTAAGAATACAAAATACAATAGATTTTTCACACTATAAAAAAGATTGCCTTTAATCAATTATGAAAAAATCAATTGATATTATTATTTTTTGGAAAGGTTTGGAAAAATGCCTAGGAGAATGCGATGGGGAAAAAGATGGATGCAAATTGAACCATGGATGACAGAAATTGCACAAATATTTAAGGTTCTTTCATGTGGGCCAAGATGGGCAATCATCAGAATATTAAGCACTGGAGAAAAAACAACAGGAGAAATTTTTGATGAATTAGTATCAAAGTACGCGATGAACATGCCTCGCTCATTGCTTTATTATCACTTAGACGCACTTGAGAAAGCAGGAATAATTGAAGCAATTGGATATAGAGAAACAGAGAAAGGAGGGGCTCCTGAAAAAGTATGGAGATTAAGAATTCGTAAAATTGTTATTGATATCGTCTCCGGAGACATCAAATTTGAATGAGCTAGTTCTTTAATCCTAACTAGCATTACCTTATGAAGAAATTCAAGAATAAGCTTATTAGGAATAATAATTTCCTTGCTTCAGTAGCGGTATCAATTGCTCGCGACTTAAAATTCCAGAGCGTTATCTTAAAATCAGTAATTCCGAATATTGTCACAGGAGAGATCTTGAACTTCTTGAGGAACGCCTAATTAAGTATGTTGATGCTAAAGTGGATTCCATATTAATTTAATTCGTGGACTAGATAAAAGAATTGACGCATTGGACGAAAGAATTGATTCCCTAGATAGAATAATTGATGCACTAGACAAAAGGATTGGCTCCTTAGACAAAAGGATTTCGATGCTTCAATGGGTAATGATAGGCTGGCTATCCTTAATAACAGCAGTTCTCGGAGTAATAATCTCAATTTTAATGTGAAATACCTTTATGCTCGCATAACTTTTGTATCCTATCTGAAATATCTGCTTTTTGATTATTAATTTGATTTTTGATTAATAGTCAGCGTGAATTTTCACACGGAACTATGAAGATATACAAATCATATTCAATACTATTCAATTATAAATTTGTTGATTAAGTAGAGCAAAAGACTAAAAACATATAGAAATGCAGAAGAATAATCACAATTTAATAAAGCAAAAATGTTAAATCAAAAGCCTACAATCGTTTAAGTACTCGTTTGAACAGAATCATCACGGACAAAACTATTATCACAGCAATAATTATTATCACAAGAAACACATCGGGAAATGCTGTAGGTGAACCTTGCTGTTCCTCTTCTGGAGTTTCAGTAGGAGCTTCTGGGGAAGGCCTCAGTAATGAAAATGTTCTAGGATCGACAAGAAGCAAGGCATTTGCATGACCCATGCAATCACCAGCGTAAGCGTACCAGGAGAATTTTCTTCCAGATGTTTTGAGAATAACAACAGAATTTCCAGTTACAAAAGCAATTTCAATGTAACCATCGCCATCAAAATCGGCTGCACAGGGCGTTCCTATGATTGCCATTGGTTTCTCCATGTAATCTGATAAGTTGAATACTTCAAGCAATGTCCCATTTAATCCATCAAAGAATAATAATGATTCTCTTGATGGAACAATTAAGTCCAAGACATTGTCCCCGTTTGCATCAACTAGGATTGGCCTCACATTGTACCATGGTGGCCATGGGATTTCTGATTTCCACATTATTGTTCCGTTGTCGTCGATTCCGACCGCATACTCCCATGTTGTGCAGAACATTTCGTCTTTGGAATCATTATCAGCGTCTCCTAAAATGATTCCAGTCGTGAATGGATACTCACCAGGAAGCTCAATCCTCTTCACAACATAACCACTTATGTTAAAAACTCGAATAATTCCAAGATTCTCTCTTACTATTTCTGGTACAAAATCACCATCAATATCTCCACCATTGCAGCTTCTTATAAGCTCGAGACTTCTTACCTTATGCCTTCTAATTACAATAGGCTTTCCATCAGTCCCATTTAATATAATGAAGAATAAACTGGCTTCTTCATTTATGCAAATGCCGCTCATCACCATGATATCAAAAGACTTATCATTATTATAATCAACTATTACTGGCTTGCTTTCAATGTATCCAATAATATCGTCACTAGCATTAAGATAATCTATCAGAAAGCTAGTTAGATTCAACTTCCATGAGAGAGTTCCATTTAAACCATCGATACAATAAACGCTATCATAATTGAAAATTATTATCTCGTAGAATTTATCATCATCCACATTAGTTACAGAAAAACTATTTTGCTCGGATGTAACTTCGTTAATTTCATTATATATCCAATCTATTTTTCTATTAACGTAATCGTATGCTACAACATATTCCTCCCATGTAAAGAGGACGATCTCAACGTGACCATCATTATCAATATCTGCAACACAAGGCTGAATATCAATGCTGGATCCTGGATGAATATCAGATAAATTAATAAGCATTTCATAACTAAGATTAGTTGGATCCACCGCAAATATTTTTGCGTGAAAAGTTGGGAAAACAATTTCAAGAATATTATCGCCATCAATGTCAGCTGGAACTGGGGAACCAGATGGGAAATCATTAGTCAAATTAAGCTTGACAATTCCAATAAAACTAATAAATGACTCATTTTTTTGATTGCTCTTGACCTCAAAGAAATTCGTTTTTAAACCAATCACAATCAGCATGAGCAATAACACTAGGAAAAATTTCTTCAAAATAAACACCCACCTAAGAATTAAAAAATAAAAAGCCTAATAAGGCGAAGGAGGCGGAGGAGGATAGTCATAATGCACTGGAACATTAATTAGAACTAATGGAGCACTAGTGCTGTCAGCATCAATTGGATTCATTTCCATGTCTGGATGCTCTGTATTCCATTCATTGATTATCAATGATTTTGCCTCATCAAATACATCTTGCAAAGCCATGTCTGGGTCATTTTCTAGCACTCTAACGAGAAAGTAATATGTGAAAACTCCCATGAAATCGCCAACATCTGGAAAGTAATTTGAGTACGCTAAGTGACTTGTGTCTGAAGCCATTGCAACATACACTTCATCTCTTGTTTCAGCTATTTTGCTCATTCTCCCTATTTGACACGCTTCAAAGTAAATAAAAACATGATCACTATCAAGCCATGTTGAAAAGATCTCAGCTAATTCGTCTGATGTTACAGCCCAGCCATCATGGAGAATGATGTAAGAAACATCGTCGCTTGGATCGTATCCTCCGTGGCCACAGAAAATGAAAACTACATAATCATCTGGTTCCTCCTTTGCTAATAGTTTCTCTAAAAACTCCCAGAAATTATCTGAAGTAGCTCGGGTATCAGTAAGAATTTCATATTGCGGTGCGGACACACTTTGATATCCTTTTTGCTTGAGGAAGTTATACCATCGTTCCGCAGATTGAACTGCACCTTGAATGTTAGTAATGGGATCCTCGTAATCGTTTATTCCAATTATTAAGAACCATCCTTCTATGACACCATCTGGTGATTGATGGCCTGGATTAAAGTCTACTGGAACATATGTGTAGCCTTTTATTGATACTGTTTCAAGAGCATATATTTTCTGAGGATTCGTTGAATTTATTATTAATAGCGATAAAAGCAAACAGCAAACAGTGAAGCTAATGTTCGTATGCGCATAATATCACCTATAATATTTAGTGCAAAATAACTTAAAAGAATACATAATTTCATGATTATTAACCTTTAAGTTAAGTATATAAAATAAAGTTTGAGATATTTACAATGGTCTTCATTTTTATCCAAAATTCTTTTTTGGTTGTTAATTTTGATTAATAGCTAATGTGAACATTTAATATAGTCATGAAATTCAAGGTTTGGTTTAGTAGTTGAATAGCTAATAAAAACGCAGAAAACTTACAAAGCGTAAGAAGGTAATTAAGAGTGTTCGAGGATTTATATTGAAAACTATCGTAATCCAAACATATCTAATTAAAGATGAGAAATCACAATTTTCTCGCAATTATATATACCCCAGAATACTTTATTCTTACTCCATATTTCCACGCTAACTTAGGAAATTCTCCTTCATCAGGACTAAGTGTACTCTCTCCAATAATTTCAAATAGTTCAATTTCAAACCCAAGTTTCTCAAGGAAATCTCGATATCCAGTTTTATTTAATGCAAAGCTAATATCATTAATAATTTCAATAACACTAGGTAAATTCCTAAAGTTCTCGAGATGCGTGATTCCATCTGCAATATAAAGATAACCTCCAGGACGAAGAATACGATAAACTTCATGAAAAGCAATGTAGTTCATTGGTATATTACCAAAACCTCCAGAGCTTACCACAATATCAACGGAATTCGTTTTTATTGGAATTCTCGTAGCATCAAATGCGGCAAATGATGTGTTTTTAATATTTTTCTCATGCAAGAAAATACGCCATGCACCAACTACGGTAGGTTCTATGTCATTCATTAATATTTTAGCCTCCTTATTGAAATATAATATTGATGGAGTGAATCCTCCGCCAAGACCTGATGCAATGTCAAGAATAAGCTTATTTCTTTTTGCAACTTCTTTTGCCATTTGAACATAAAGAGAATTTTCTTTCTTAATTATAATCTGATAAGCGTCTTTCCAATTAATTTCAATCCATTTCAGTTGATTAGCAAAAAACCCACGCGAATCAAATTTCTCAAGAAGTTTGATGGAATTCTCATTAAAGGGTAGACTAGTAAAGATAGGTATTCCACATCGAACTGGAAAGCGAAAAATTGAATCCTCTGTCACTAATTCTCCATTCCACCATGTATCATTTAAAAAGTTTCCCCTGTATTTAAGTTCATAATGAAGTACTGGAACAACGAATTTATTTTGCCAATCACGTATCATTTGTGCTTCCCATTAATTATATAATTAAATCATACCGATAATTATTTAATTTGAGAAGGTGAAAATAATGAAGAAGTCTCGTGTGAAATACACAACTATTTCAATTAGGAGCGATGTAAAAGAAATTCTGGATAAATTCAGAAAAAATAAGGATTGGAGTCAATTTCTTCTAGATCTTCTTAATGAGAATCAGAGGTTAAAAAGAATTCTTGCGGCTAAAAAAATGCAAGAGAGATTTAATGATCGTATAGAAAAAGCAGTGCTTGAGTCTGTCAAAAAACTCAGGAATGAATTAAAGTTTCGTGAGATTGTATGAAGATCGCACTTGATACAAACGTAATTATCTCGTTGGTAAAAGAGAGAAAACTAGATTTGTTTGTTTCTAAGTATGATGCTTGCGCACCAGTTGTCGTTGAATATGAATATATTAGAGGAGAAACAAAGGCGGGAATTGACATTAGTGAATCAAAGGAAACATTTGAGAATACTTTTGAAATACTTGAATTAAATAATGAAAGCGTGAAAATAGCTAGCAAAATATGGAGTGAGTTATCAAAGAAGGGAAGATTAATAGATGAAAGAGATCTATTAATCGGTGCAATTTGTATTGCTCATAATGTTCCTCTCTGGACTCTAAACATAAGTCATTTTTTACGTTTGCTAGATTTTGGGTTAGTTCTAGTTGAAATTGATTTAAATACGCTTAAAATTATTAAAATACATAAAAAATAGTCATTTTTGCACAGAAATAATTATTTATCATGATTAATTTGTTAATGAAAACGATTAAAATTGAAAAAGAAAACTAGTGTATTCTCAATGATATTACCATTTATTAATATTTTTGCAAATTTACTTTTATCGAACTCTTTAGGAATTAAATTTAAAATATTAAATATACGGGTATAGCACCCGTAAAATGGTGCTTTACCTATGAAAAAAAAAGGATAGTTGTTGCCGCCATATTGGTTTTAATAGTATCCTCAATCTCATATTATTATACGAGCACTTATAATTTTGGGAACAAGAGGAAAGGACTCCTAATAAGATTCTCATCACCAATACCACTGAATTGGACTAGGGTTGAGGCGCAGGTAATAGCAATAGCACCAGATGGTGAAGAAAGATTATTCCTAGGATTCTTGAACAAGAGCGAGTTGTTCCTAGATTCGACGAAAGGAAAGTTCAAGAGTGTTATTGATAAGTGGTTTAATGTTTTTGGTAATGAATCTATTAAGGACTTCGAAACCTGCTTGATAATTGATTTTTGGATTTTCTTAGAGAACAATACTGTTCTTGCAACGAAACCGTGCTTGACAATTCAATACAGTCCTTATTATGCAAGAACTAATCTCATTATTAGGGAGCTTGGTTTAAAATTTGAGAAGAATGGTGAGGATGCTTAATCCAAAGAAGCTTGTTGTTCGTGATACTGTTCACTGGATTTACACGTATTACACTTGGGAGATTATTCCAGAGTATTCTTATGAGTATAATGGCAAGATTCCAATCTTAATTATTGATAATTCTGATCCAAATTCGGCAGCGCTTGATTGGGGCATAAAAATAGTGAGCCTATACAGATTGGATTGCAAATTAACAGTAGGATATTCTTCTACAGAATTCCTTGGAACAGACATCGAGCTTTATGTGAAAAGCGCAACATATTCAAAGAAACTCAAGTTTTCACAAGAGCTTACTGATATTCCTCATATTCCTGGTGAGACCTGGTATGTTTACATTTATGCCACAGCCTGTTCTTACTATGAGAAGGAGTACAAGGTGACAGTGAGAGAGCCAGATGGCGTAATCATAAGCAGGGAGCCAACAGGAAGATACAGAGTAAGACAATACATAAAAGAAATACAAGTCTCAAGAAGAGACAACAAGACCATAATTGGTGGAAGAACAAACAATGGTGATGAGTTCAAAGAAATAATGAAATGGCTTTACAAAGGATCGAAGGAAGACAAATTAGAAATAGCATGGACATCACTAAGTGATGGAAAGCTAGATGTGGTGAGTACATAGATTTTGAAGACATATTTGATCACTACGATGTTTACAATACTTACTGGAGCATAGGATTGCCAATTGGCGCGATCTTCGCTGGAATTGCTGTCGCATGTGGTGCACCATTAGAATTCGCTGAAGCGCTAGCTGGATTCTATGTTTCATTCAGTTATAGTACATCTCTCTATATTACTGGTGCTATAGAAAATCTCGGCCATGAGGAAGAAGGTGGTAATGATGTTTCTCTCATTGTTTACATTAGGCTTAGCAAGTATTGTTACAATGTAGATGAGCATGCTTTTAATGTTCCAGTGGGAGTAATGTTTAGGATCGAACCATACTCATCACAATCTCCATTGCCTCCAGCAACGTCAACACCGTATAACCTACCATAGCTCTATTTTATTTCTTTTTATTATTAGGTCACTATTCTAATAATTTTTTTCTTTTACTCATTTGATTTGAGAATTTTGCAGAAAACTTAGAAATTTTGCTTGAGGAAAGAGAGATCAAAAATAATTTGTATCTACTTATAAACGATTTGAGACAGAATTTCGTGTATATTCTTTTTATTATTCTCAATTTCATTCTGCAGTAGTTTAATTTTCCTGGATCTATTCGAATATAGTCCAAACTGGTTATTTTTGATGCAATTATTACTGAGAAGAATCTTGTTAGAAAAACGGGCCATTACTGCATACCCGTTGGCATCGAACGTATTTTGTCGAATTTGAATCTTAGATGATTGATAAATATCTATTCCCAAGTCATTTTTAACAAACTTGCATGATTCTATTTGAATTTTGCCTGAGTTATTAATTACAAGTCCTTCTTGATTCGTAGAGAGAGTGCAATTAAGCATATGATTGCTTTTACAATAGTCCATGAAAATTCCTCTATGATTTTCCTTGAATTCACAATCTCTTATAAGTACTTTACTGCTTTCAAGGGTTTTTATTGCAGAATATGCGTCAGTGAACTTACATTTTTCGATTTTAATTTTCTTGGAGTTTATTATAAAAATCGCACCCCAGCATTTTTCAAAAGTGCAATTTTCTATAATAACATTTTTAGAATTTATAATAAGTATTGCCACATATGAAGCATTTCGAAAAACTACATTACTTATAGTAATATTTTTTGATGAATATACATCAATTATTGGTTTTCGCTCAACACTAAGAATACTATATGAAAGACACAGTTCATCTAATTCTACAGACTTTACTTTGTTAATTCTAAAAACAGGCACATCTTTAGATTCTATTTCACAATTTTTTCCAATGATTTTAATGTTGCTCCTAAGAAAAACTGATTTTTTCGTTGAATAAGTCCCACGAAGAATAATTATTGCGTTCTTAGGAGCATGTTCAATAACTCGTCTTAACCTGTGAAATTTTTTCTCGGAAAAAATAATTTCACGACGCATCTCTTATTTCCTAGTAAAACGAAACTAAATACGAGAAATTGAAACAACTTCGGCGCTTACGCCTTCTATTTCACTGATAATTTTTTCAATTTCGTCAGCAATTCCTTCTTTTTCTGGAACAGTCACTAGAATACGCAGCTTATACATTCCATACACAAATGGTTCCTTCCTATAACTTTCAAGACGCGCGTAGTCAGGAAGTTTCTGCTTGATCTTCTCTACAACTTCATCCAAATTAATTTCTGGATCGTCAGGAAGAACTTCGATTTCTAATGCATTCCTTGCACTCATAATTTGCACCTTACTGAAGAAATAAAAGAATAATAAGATATAATAATGAATATATTGCCGCATATCTGTGTTTATTAAGTGCACACATTGAAGTGGATTCGATATTTTGTATTATGCAGAAATCAAAATAAAATCATATGGTGATTTCGTTAAATGAGTGTAATATTTACAGTCCGTACTTGTTAACAAAGTTAATGTTATTATCGCTGTCTTGATTACAAAGAATAGAATCACTAAGATTTGTATGACGCCATTAGTGCTAAAATTTTCTCTCTTAGAGCTATTTTCCTGAGAATATTTTGCAGTGATCCATAAAAGAATAATGAAAATACGATTATGATTATGATCCATGTCAGAAGAGTATAATTAATGGGTGAAAATATAGTTCCAACGCGCTCGAAGAAAATGATTATAATAGTTTCCATGAATATGCTTAGTAAGAAAAGTTTAAGCATAGTTTCTATTAATAAGTCGGCACCAATGTAAATTTTTGCATTTATTTTTGAAACAATTTTCGTTTTTCTCGTAATTATGAGTAGAATAAAAATACCAATAATACTTGCAACAGAGAGAGAAAGAATCATAGCTAATAAATCACAGAATAACATACTGTATTCTAAAATAATCGCCGAAAAAATGACAAATAATGCTGGAATATCCAGCAAAAGAATTGCTCCAGAGATTATTGCAGAGGCACAGAGAGATAATGTATTTTTATGCATATATGAGATCTCTTTTTTATTTTTCATTTTAATTGGAATAATTGATAAAATTAAGAACAAAAAGATTATTACCAATGTAAGTAAGTTCATAATGGTTATTGTAATGTCAAAATCTTGGATAACTAAATCGAGGTCAAGCATTGATGAGTTTTTATTCACATAAAGATACACGGCATAAAAGAATAAACCATATAAAAATGGCTCTAATAATCTATTATCTATACTAGCTACTTCAAATCGAGTTAACATCATTTCCTTGATAATATCAAAACGCTTTTTAATCTCATGATCAATTATTGGTATATTACGTGTTATTAGAAGAATGCCCAATTCAATCTTGCCTTCGAAATTATCTGAAGTCTTTATTGGATACCATATGTGATCAGATTTGAACTTAATTATAAGAGGCTGAACATTCTCAGCTTCATCGCTAATTTGAACTATATCAACAAGGAAATATTTATATCCTCTCTTTATGTAATCTCTCAAGATTTCCATTTCCTTCCAGTCCAAAGTTATGTTTAATCCATTGGATAATGCATAGCTTATAATCGCATCAGCAAAAGTACTCTCATCAACTTTCAAACACGCGATGTGATGTATTCCAAGCGTTTTTTCAAACACCATGATGGTCGATATATTCTCAGACGTAGATCCGTCTAAAATTCCCTTACCTATTCCAAGAAATCCTGCATGCGTCTTTCGTCTAACTATATTCATTATTGCTTTCAAACTTGATTCATCTGCTAATTCAACCGTTGGTACTGATGGAAGAGGCAAAATTTCTATTGCTCTTGTTTTAGATAACCCCTTAAGAGCAGTTCCAAGAAGCAGTACTTCATAACCATTATCCCAAGCAATTGCAGCAAGTTGATATGGTTGCTGAATCACAACATTAGCTTCTCCAATGGTCATTTTATCTGCATGCATCGGAGGGATAATAATGACTGTTAGAAATAACATTAAAATGACAATTTTACCGAAAAAAGCGACGGAGCATTTTATTATCCCTATTTAAAGAATTCTTTAAATTACTTTTAAAAAGGTACTCCAAAACATGTCATTTGCATTAATTATTCGCATAACCTCTAGGAGTTGTGATATCTCATCTAATAATCTCTTTGCTTCATCAAGTGAAAATACTTTTATATAAGTGACATTCTTTACAAATAACGTTACCAAGTTCAAATAATGCTAAATTAATTGTATTATTGTTTAAAAAGTAAATCTTCTAAATCACGCTTATAGGCAATAAAAATAGCACATGCATCAAATTAAAGAACTCATGCATGTTCCCGCATCTTACGAATACTCCTTATAATGTGTTCTTCTGGAATTTTATCAAGTATATACCTTATTTCCTTTTTCCTTTTTTAATTAACGCAAGCTTCTTTTTTAGAACTGCCTCCCTCAATGCATTTCTTACAACCTCAGAGATATTAATTCCTAGCTTATCAATTTCTACCTTCAACTCATATGGAATTTTCGCAGAAATAACAACATACTTCATAAGTTTTCATCCAATAAGAATAATAAAGGATATTTTATAAAATGCAGGGTTTGTTCATCGAGTATATAT
>Ga0190313_1001259_pt1 | contig 13781 bp, 13 predicted proteins | sample 4870071011_MG_FD_169989 | JGI IMG/M metagenome (GOLD analysis project Ga0190313, IMG submission 169989) | Hydrothermal vent sediment bacterial communities from Southern Trench, Guaymas Basin, Mexico - 4870-07-10-11_MG | ecosystem: Environmental > Aquatic > Marine > Hydrothermal vents > Sediment ...
GCTTAAAGAACACCTGTATTCTCTCACCCACGCTGTATACCGAACCACAGCCCTTATCGACCCACAAGTCAACGGCCTTCCCCAGCACCGTGACCTTCTCAGCCCAAATGAACCAGCCTACAGTGAACACGAGGCCAGTGATGGGATCTATCTTGACGAGGTACACGTAGGGAGTGTACCCCACAACTCTGACGTAGTCGCCAGGTGATACACTATACTTGACTCCCTTGGAGGGCACTATGATTACGAAGCAGCGCCGCTCGGGTAGGTATAGGTGGAAGGCCATGCCCTTAATTCTAGTGACGATTCCCCTTACATCGCGCCTCTCAACAGTTTGCCCACTTGCTAACAAGCGCTGTGCAGAAGAGCTACAGCGAGCAGGGCTATGAGGAGTAGAGAGACAGCTGACAGCCGCCTCATCTACACCCTCACTCAAGTTTCTAAATAGAAATGATAACGTAAAAATTTAGCGTGTTCGACATACCATATACGAGAATGTCATTTTTAGTGTGTAACTGCCTGGGAAGAGCCACTTGTAAGTCATGTTAAGCTCTCTAGCATGCTCGTGTAAGTCTAATCTTCCTATCCTCGTGCTGGGTAGATCTGTGACGCAACAATCGTTAACCAGTAAAGGCTATCAACCTCGGAGCGGCATAGCTCGAGCCATAGCTGCGCGGTTTCTAGCTGACTCCTGCTGGAGCGTTAATAGCTAAGGCGGGTACTTCATGTACGTGAAGAAGCTGGCACTCTACGGGCTGGAACTGCCCAGGATTGAGGGCCCAGTTAACCTGGCTAAGATCATAATTGAGGCTGCGAGGGAGGATGGCCTAGAGCTCGAGGATGGAGACGTAGTGGTCGTGACCTCTAAAGTCCTTCTGAAGTCTAAGGGCTTACTGGTGAATTTGAAAGACATCAGGCCTGGCGTGCGAGCTAGACTAATCCATAAGTTTACGGGGAAGGATCCCGTGGAGGCGGAAATAGTGCTTCAAAACAGCGAGAAGGTATACGCAGTAATCCCCACAGGCTTCCTAAGGGACCGCTTAAGCGAGATAAGTAAGGATTTAGAAGCTGCTAGGAAGGCGCTTGAGAGTGTAAAAGCAATGATGATCGTGAGGATGCGGAATGGTATAATAGCCTCTGATGCGGGCGTTGACTACTCCAACGTCCCCCCAGGCTACGCCATAACTAGTAATCACGACTTCGACGCGTTGGCTAAGGAGCTGAGGGAGGACATTAAGAGGATGACGGGAAGGGATGTAGCAGTGGTAGTCGCGGACACTGAGGTCTTCCTCTCCAACGGAAAGGTGGGCTCTATTGACGTGGCCGTGGGCTCGTCTGGCATAGACCCGCTGGCTAGAGAGTTCGGTGAGAGGGACATGTACGGCAGGCCCAAGTTCGGGGGGCTGGACATCGTGGTGGACGAGTTATGTGCCGCTGCCGCTCTGCTGATGAAACAGGCAAGTGAGGGAGTGCCAGTTGTTATCATTAAGGGCCTAAAGTACAGGAAGAGCGAGAACGGCGTGAAGGATGTGCTAATAGCTGGGCGAAGAGGGACGGTATCAGTGCTTGTTAGGATCCTCCTCTTAAACATCCTCCTCAAAATTTTACACATACTGTGAATTGCCACTGTGATGGCAGCATCCTTGATACAGGAGTCGCTGGACGGGATGCTGCGCCTTTATATACTCCATTAGACATTCTCGCACTCGGCGGTGGAGAGATTGCCGGACTGCATACTTTTCTTTGAGGTCCATCAACCATATAGGCTTGACAGACGCTTCAAGGCTAAGCTAATCAAGCACTCAGCAGCTAGAGGCCGTGTCCGGATTAGAGATTTAGAGACCCTCTACTTAGACCAGGACCTGAATAGGAGGGTTATTCGGCGAGTCGCTGAGAGATGCTACATTCCAGCCACCTCCCTATTCTTAGAGCTATTGGATGAGTACGCGAACTTCAGAGTATCGTACAGCTTCTCAGGAATCTTACTGGAGCAGGTCGAGAGGTGGGCTCCCGACGCCTTAGAGCTCTTTAGGCAGGTGGCTAAACACCCTAGGGCTGAAGTAGTAGGTCAAACCTACTACCATTCACTAGCCTGCCTAATAAGCGAAGAGGAATTTAGGAGTCAAGTGTCGGAGCACAAACAATTACTTAAGACCTTGCTGGGCTACAAGCCTACAATTTTTGAGAACACGGAGTTCATATACAATAATCACGTGGCCGTGTTAATCCAGGACATGGGGTTTAAAGCGATATTCACAGAAGGAGCTGAAAGAGTCCTAGGCTGGAGGTCGCCCAACTACGTGTACAGAGCTAAGGGACTTAACCTAAAAGTACTACTAAGGAATTACAGGCTCAGCGATGATGTAGCATTTAGGTTCTCGTCTAGATGGTGGAAGGAGTATCCTCTGACAGCTGATAAGTACGCCTCCTGGCTCGCCGCCTCTCCGGGGCAGGTAGTGTGCATCTGCATTGACTACGAGACAATCGGGGAGCACTATCCAGAAGAAACCGGGATTTTTGAGTTCTTCAAGCATCTGCCTTCGGAGGCCTTAAAGTGGGAAAACTTACGCTTCGCAACTCCCAGTGAAGCCATAGAGAGGCATCAGCCAGTGGACGAGCTGGACGTGCCCCCCAGCCAAACGGTATCGTGGGCTGACCCTGAGAGGGATCTTTCAGCTTGGCTCCAGAACGATATGCAAAAAATCGTGTTTAACGAGATCATACAGCTGGAGCCGCTAGTTAAGGGGTTACGTGATCCGTTACTTACCAGACTGTGGAGGCTCATGACGATAAGTGACCACTACTATTACATGACTACCAAGGGAGGGGGGCCTGGCATGGTACACACGTACTTTAGCCCCTTCAGGAGCGCTGCGGAGGCCTTCATAACTACATGTATAGTGGTGACGGATCTCGAGCTCAGAGTCTACGAGCGTTACAGGGGGGCTGGGAGGCTGGCCCTCCTATGGCTGAGGAAACTGTCTAAAGATGAGGCTTTTACGTTTTGTACAGGGGAGGGGGTGCCACTCCCCATAGAGGCTAGGAGTGGGCTCGAGTTTATTAGTGCTATTAGGAAAGCTCCGGTTGCCAGCTTAGAGTACCACGTATCTCGAGGCGACTTCGCCAAATGGCTACGCGAGGTTTTAGAGGACTACGATGCAGCTGTAGCCGTGGAGGGGCTTAAGGAGCTTAGGGGCGAGGCTCTAAGGGCTAAGCTCCTGGAAATTCTCGAGAATAGGGTCAACACTGCCATGAGGACCCTACAGCTGGCTAACAGTTAGCTGAGCCCCACCTACTCAAGGAGCCTATATAGCCTTCTCCTGCCCTCCTCCAGCATCTCTATCTTACCCTCCCTGCCCAGCCAGCCAAGAGCACCATACACATCCGTTATTTTCAGCCCAGCTACCCTAGCTATCTCCCGAGCGGTCATGGGGCGACCTGAAGCCTTTAATGCCTTCCACACCTTGCCAGCATTAACCCCGAAGTATTCCTCCGGCTTCACAGGCTGTACACGCCTTAAGAGCTGATAAGGATAATGTCCCTTTAGCTAGTTTAGTGAGCTCCTAAGAGCACAGGCTGCACGTTCAAATGCCATGAAGGCACTGATATCGCTCTTCATTGAGTAGAGGATATCGGCCTGCGTTAACAACCTCCAGGCTCTAGCCATACTGCTGGAGAGAGCCTTCCCCATAAGCTCTCTCAGAATCTCCAGAGCAGCGGCTTGAAGAGGGCTTTCAGTTAGGGCTGAAACGTTCTTCCCCTCAAACCACGTAACAGGCTCCTGTACATTAAGCTCGTCCACTGGCTCGTATCTGTGCGCAGTCTCGCTAGGCGTGGAAATTCTCATCCATGGGTACCTGGATAGCTCCCTCGGCAGACCCTTCAAAAACTCGAAAACTCCTGCACCAGCTGGAATGAACTCTCCAAAAGTCTCTGCTGGAAATCCTATAAGCACGACTTGTCCCTCAATCCTCGAGACCTTAGCCGCGTAATCGCTAGCCTGTAGTCCCGTGGACAGGCCGAAGGCTACCTCGTCGCTAAGCCTGTAGTCTCTGAGTAGAAGCTTAACGCGCGACTTAGGCGCCCTGTACACATACGAAGGAGCCCGCCACCCGAGAACCCTTGGACAAGCCTCTGCGATTACCACATCCAGTCCTAACTCCTCACCAACAAGCCACGCAACTTCGTTACTGTAAAGCAAGAAAGGGTTTGCAAATACCCTGGGCTTCACCCCCACGAGCTCGATAAGCAACTTAAAGTGCTGCTTCACCTGCTCCACGAACTCTCCAGCATCTATCAGGCTGGCCACGGAGTTATAGTAGGGACTCGCTACAAGCTCTACCTTACCCTTACGTGCTAAGGCTTTCACCAGCTCTAATAGGTCCGGCCTCCAGGCCTCCATCTGTTCAAGCAAGGTTCCCGATAGTCTCAAAGCCAGCCTTAACCCCTTCTCCGAGACCAGTAACTGCAAGAGCGGCTTATAACACGTCTGAGCCACTCTCTCGAGGACGGCTTTATCCAGCTTCTCGTCGAGAAGTTCTTCAGCTCTTAGCAGCTTTTTAGGGGGAGCTCTCCTGAGCCTACGAGGCTGATGAGCATCTAAGTAAAGCACCAAATCCACGTAAGATATCATTCGGTGTCTGAAGTAAACTTATCGGGCCTGTCGGCCTCCCTCGATCTTAGGCCTGATCAATATCGGCTTACCTACTTGATGCTCCCTCCTCCACCCCCTCACCACTATTCTCATCACACCTCCCTCTACTCTAATGGCGTTAAGGCCCGGCTTTAGCTCGGTAAGGCTAGCTGCGCTATCCCTATAGATCGTAACTCTCACGGACTTCTTCAGGAGGTTCATTACATGAACAGCATGGCCTTTAGCTCCGACTATCCTTATTGACGACAACACGCCCTCTAGCCTGCTCTCCAGCACCCTCCTCCACTCAGCTGAGAACTCCTCATCAGCGAACTCTGCCCATATGTGGTCACTATTGACTACATGCATCAGAGAAGCGACATCCTCCTCTGTGACGCCGACTGCGTTCTGAAGAGCCTTGAAGCATTCATATGCCTCTACTACGTTCCTCCAAATGCTCTCCTGAATCCTCCTTCTCTCACTTAACCACTTCTCATACCCTCCCCTCCAGCTCCTAGAGGGGACGCTTACTAGGAGACGCGGCTCTATCTCGTCCACGACTTCACACAACTTTACGAGTCTTATCAGGCCCAGCTCTTCAGCTCTTCTCAGATAACCCAGCAACTTATCCAGTAGCACTGCTGCAGCCGGCTTAGGGCGTGGAAGCACCATCCAATTCTCGCCATCGAGAGCTATCGTCAAGACCTCAGCCTTATTTATGTGGGCCTCGGCCACTATTCGAATAGCTAAATCTCTTGCTCCCGCCTCAGCCTCCCCAACGTTATTCACGTTACTGTACTTAAAGCTCCAGAGGTCTGAGATGCCCGTGTGCCTGAAGAACACTTTAATGCTCTTCAGAGCATAGAGCTGGTATATAGAATCTTTTTCCCCTAACGCGCCAGCGAAGTGGTTAATCCCGTCTAAAACCGTATACTCGACACCCTCTCCCTCTAAGATGGGTAGAAGCTTCATGGAAAATGACATCTCAGGTAACCACGCACCCCGCGGCTCTACTCCCATAACGCCCTCCGTCACTTCCCTGCCCATCCTAAGTTCGTGGCTTAACAGATCTAGCCAGCCGTACGCATCCGCTATGTAGCCAGCTAGCGGGTGAGAGTAGAAGCTAGTTAGCACGTCAACGGCTCCACTTCGGGCTAGCTCCTTAAACATCTCGAGCGTTTCCTTGACCATTTCCGCCCTCTCATCGCTTGGCTCGACACATTCGTAGAAACCTCCTCTATCTATCACCACGCCCCTATCGAGCAGGTCGCTCCACTGCTTCAGCAGACTAGGCGATAGGTTAAGGCTCATCCTAATCCTCCACTTACCGAGAAGCTTAGCTTGGACATAGTAAGCTCCACCCTCGTAGTACGGCTTAAACTCGTGATTCCAGATATGCTCGAAAGCCCAGCTCTCCCTAATCGACCCATCAGGTGAGTAATTAGGCGCTTGGTGATCATGGAAGACTATGGCTATCCTGGGGGCATGCTCTAGCCTCTCAACAACGATGAACTTGGCATCCTCCACCTCCTCGCCAGCCACTACTCTGGCTATGTAAACTCCAGCCTCCTTTACCTCTACCTCTTCAACTACGCGCTCCTCGCTCAATACTCGCCTTTCTACCACCTCGCTCCCCCTCAGGATTACGAGTTCAGCTCCTCTGCTGGCCTCTATGGTCACGCGAACCCTCTCGCCCGGGAAGTAAGCTACGCTATCTGTGCTGACCCTAATAGCCATAGCTGCAGGCTGAGGTGAAATGCCTCGCTAAAATCTTTAAGGCGGAGCCCCCTACGTTAAGGGGGGTATGATTGATCGATCCGCTCAAGTTGCTTAATACGCTACACTCCCTCTCGGCAGTAGATGAGGCCAGAGCAGTGAGCCTAAACCAGCTCTCCAGGATCCTTGGAGTGGATCCCCGTGAGCTGGAGGAGCCACTGCATATACTCCACGCCATGGAGTACGTGATTATTAAGGGCACGCGTGTATACCTCTCTGAGCTGGGCATACTAAAGATCAGTAGCACGTTCTGCTAGCTTAGCCAGCTCCATCCCCCAGTAAAGCCTTAAGCTCTCGCCTCCTTAAGAAGTAGCGGCTGGTGTCCCTAGATGATACTGCACGTGACTACTGAGTTAGAGCCACTGAGGTGTGAGGGAGAGCTAGCTAAATGGGTTAAGAGAGTCGTTGAGAAGAGGGGAGGTAAGATCCTCCTCCTGGGTGCTGACGGGAGGTACGAGCTGGACGGCATCGAGGTTGTGGGTGCTGGAGCTACGCCCAATATACCGACATCTGACGTTGTGGAGAGAGCTTTCCTAAAGCTCTTCGCCTCGCTAGCTGAAGTGCCTTATAGGCTTGATCCCAGGGAGATAGATTCTATAGAGGGGCATGAGTGGCAGGGCGCGCTAGTCGCGTACCTGCTCGCACTTCGGCTGAGGAAGCCGTTTGTGTACTCGGTTTATACAACTGAGGCTGAAAGGCAGGGTTCGGGGGTAGTAGCTGAGTCCATCAAGAGCATAGAGGCCTTCCTGGCTAGGGAGGCTGACTTCGTCATGGCTAGGAGGAAGGGAGCATTAAAATCCTTGAGAGAACAGTACGGGATAAGCAGGGAGAAGCTCTTCAGCGATCCGAGTGGTAATGAGGCGAGTACTCCTGAAAGGAGCGAGCTTAAGATCCTGCAAGTATCGTGGGAATACCCACCTCACTTGATAGGAGGGCTAGGCAGGGCTGTGACGCACATCTCTGCTGGACTTGCTAAGTTGGCCTCAGTCTACGTCCTCACAATAGGGCTTCCGGGCAGAGTGGTAGACGAGCACCGTGATAATCTCCACATCCTGCGCGTAGACCCCTTCACTCTCAAGTCAACCGGCTTCGTGTCATGGGTCTACTGCTTCAACTTCCTCATGGTGGCTAAGGCACTATCCTCGAATTTGAGGCCCCACATAATACACTCACACGACTGGCTTACCGCGCCAGCTAGCATAGTCCTAAAGCACCTGCTGAAGACTCCCCTGATAATCACGATGCACGCTACCGAGTATGGCCGTAGCAGGGGCTCGATACTTACCCCCATGCAGCGCCAGATTCACTACTGGGAGTGGAGGGCCTGTTATGAGTCATGGAGGGTGATAGTATGCAGCGAGTCCATGAAGCATGAAGTCATTAAGGCCTTCTCCCTGCCCGCTGACAAGCTGCTGATACTTCCCAATGGAGTGAAGCTGAGTGAGCTAGATTCGCACACACCCTTAAGGGGGGAGAGAGATAGGTACGCGCTGCCATGGGAGAAGATAGTGTTGTTCGCTGGCAGGCACGTCTACGACAAAGGCGTTGACGTCCTCATCGAGGCAGCTCGCATAATACTCTCCAGGAGGAGGGATGTCAAGTTCGTCATAGCAGGGGACGGCCCCATGCGGTTCCACCTAATGTGGCTAGCCTCGGTATATGGGTTAGGTGAGAAGGTCCTATTTACGGGCAGGCTGAGTGACGAGGAGCTATATAGGGCTTATAAGCTTGCTGATGTGGTGGTCATACCCTCGCGCTACGAGCCTTTCGGCATTGTGGCACTTGAGGCTATGGCGTCTGGCAAGCCTGTGGTGGCTTCGAGAGTTGGCGGCTTAAGTGAGGTAGTAGTTGATGGCGAAACGGGGATACTAGTGCCGCCGGGGGATCCTGAAGCATTAGCTCAGGCATTAGAGACCCTGCTTTACGATCCAGTGCTAGCTAAGAAGATGGGGGCTGCGGGGAGGAGGAGGGTTGAGGAGTTGTACAGGTGGGATAAGGTGGTCAGGTTTCTAGAGAAAATCTACAGGAGAGTGCATGAGGAGTACTCTGTAAGTAGCTGGCTCACGCTGTTCGACAGCGTGAGCGCTAGCAACTAGGCTGAGTACGCCCTAACGATGTACTCCTTCAGCGCCCTGTGACTATTGAAATAGGATCCTATCATCGCGGCCGCGTATGCGGAGACTAACACATACCTCCTCCTATCCCTCGCGTATAGATCCAGCACATCTCTAAGCTTTGCATAGAAGCCCTCCTCATCCGCGGCCTCGTCATACGGCTCGCTTAGCGATACCACGTTCTTACCGAATAGCCAGCCATTATGACCGTCTACCACCCCCTCGAGGATGCCGCCATCCCGCGATGCTAGGGATGGAGTGAGGTTAATGGCCGCACGCATCCAGCTGGTTCCGCAGGCTTCAAAGGGGGGCCTGGGCGTGTGAAGCCACAGGTCTGAGCCCGCGGCTAGCAGTCTCTCCAGGCTCTCCCCGCGGCGCCCTAGGAATGCTATCCTGGCGTGTGCGAATGTAGAGAGGGCATCCACTATCCTCTTGAGCTCTTCCCTACCACTCGCATCCCTGGGATGCACCGTCCCGCTGAAAATTATCTGAAGATCGTATCTCCTCCCCAACTCCTCTACAAGCTCTTGCCTCCTGAGGATTAACGTCATACGCTTATACCCAGTTATCCTCCTTCTAGCTGAGGCTATGAAGCCCCCGACCTCAAAATCCTTATTCACGTGAGCTCTAGAGTTGATGTACTCGACGAGTCCCCGCTTACACTCTAGTTTAATTCTACTAATCTCCTCGGGAGGTATGGACGAGGCGTAGACTAGGCGACTGGGATCCTCACGCCATCCCCTCAGCCACTTATCGTACAATGCAGCTACCCTACCCTCCACCCACCTCACATGGTGAACCCCATTAGTTATGTAGTCCGGCTCGAAGCCAGGGAAGAGCGCCCTGTGCACTAAATGGAACTTTTGAGACACACAGTTGTAGTACCCCGCGAGTTTCATCAGCACTAGCGTCAGCCTCAGCTTGTCTGGGCTCATGCTCTTGACCTCTACAGGCACGTCGTAATGCTTCTCCACTAACCCGTAGGGATGCTCCTCGTGGCCGTGGGGCAGGGGGGTGTGGGTGGTGAAGACGAGCCTGGGCTTGACAAGCTCTGCCCGCCCGCGGCGCTTAAGTAGCTCAATAGCGAGGAACCCTCCGTGTGATTCATTTACGTGGAATTTCTTTACAGTCACTCCAAGCTTCTCGGCTAGCTCCAGCGCACCAAGACCTAAGATGAGCTCCTTGAGCACACGCTCCTCCTCGCTCGCTTCTATGTATACCCTGGAGGTCAAGCCGCGCAGCTCGGGGGGGTTCTCAGACGTGCGAGAATCCAGGAGGTAGACCGGCACTTCTCCCTTCCTCCCCCTTATCACGTGGCGCCACACGTTTAGTACTATGGTTCCGGACTCTAGATGCACTCTAAGCTTCAGGTCTACTCTCTCATGATAGTCGAGGGGGTCGTAGGGCTCGTCATGGCTAACCACTTCCCCGTTCTTAAGTTCATGCCACACGTACCCCTTATCGTGGAGCAGTGTAACGCCTATCATGGGGTAGCCCAGATCCGCAGCTGAGTGTAGGAGGTCGCCAGCCAGCAGGCCTAAGCCTCCCGCATATGTAGGGAGACCCCTTAGATGTATCTCCATTGAGACAAAAACTACGCATTCGCCTCCTTTCACGGAAACGCTAGGCACCGACTACTTAAATAGGTACTCTCAGCAGCGTGCGCCTCAGTAAGCTCTTCTCAGACGCATCTCTCTTTAAGTATTGACCATCCCATGGTCATTTAAGCTTAGGGCTAATCCTCTTGGTGATAGTGGGTGAGCGCCCAATCTTCGACACGCCGAAGGAGCTACAGAACCTAAGCTTTGAGAAGGGACTCCTATTCTGCATCTGCGATTTTAAGGGAACTATGCCCATGTTAAAGCTTTTAAAAAGAGGCTTGTAAAAAAGAGACATCGAGATCAGGAGCCTAGTGGAGGCTGACGTACAGGCCGCTACTTAAGGTTAGGGGCGAGTATTATACGCTTAAGGCGACTATAGAGTACAGTTTCACGCATAAGGAGTTCCGGTTTGGCGATAAGACCTCGCCACATGTTGTGGTGAGAGCAATAGCCTTAGGGAGGGAGTTCGAGCTAGTTAGGGTTTCTACGAGATGCTATGCACTAGATGTGGATGGCGATGGATACGTCGACTTTGACACAGGAGGTGTCTGGTACCGCAACTCCAGGGATCCCGACAAGCTATTCGAGAGGATAATGCTTAGTCCATGCTTAAACGTAGTTCACGATCTAGTAGCTACCGACATTAATGGAGATGGCGGCCTGAGGTAATCATGATGTCGGACCGCAACAATCTAAGGTGGTATGAGATACCGGAGGACCCGACTAAGCCCTGGATTAGGCGTGGTGTAGGTCCGGCGGTGCATGCTGACCTAGCGGTGGGAGTTGTAGACGGCGACGGAGATCTAGCATGTGGGAAGTAATGTATGGTTTGAGAACATCATGAGAACATCAATGGTGATGGTAGCGAGCGGGTTCAGCACCTGATCCCCATTAAGACGGTGCAGCTGCCCCCAGACCTTCCCTCCGCGGTGAATGCTACTAAGGCGTCGTGTGCAATGTAAATGGAGATGACAGGAACGACATAGTGTACAGAGATGCGGAAGCCTCAGGCGGGAGAGTCTGGTGGGTGGAGAATGTTGATGAGGAGGACAGAGTGTGGAGAGAACACGTGATATATGATGGCAGCGAGCGGCAGAGGCTTTCCACAGCCTATATGTGGGGGATCTTGACGGGGATGAGGATGTCGACGTGTTCTCCTGTGAGATGGAGGCGGTGCCCGGCGACCGGCCACCTCGCTGGTACATCTGGGAGAACGTTGATGGCAGGGGAGAGGTGTGGAGGGGGCACGTCATCCTAGACGCTAACCTCCGTGGTCATGAGGCCGTCGTGGGAGACGTGAGGGGCAACGGGCTTCCAGATATCATAGCTAAGCCCTGGGCTCTAAGGCGTGAGAACGCGCTAGGCGGCAAGATGTTCATATTCTTTGAATATATGTCAGAGACCTAGGTCTCTGACACCACCCTACGTTAAATCGCCTTTACTAACGCTCAGCAGGCATGGTAACCCTCTCGTAACCAATATCGTCACGCGATTAGCCTCTCACCTGCGCGCGGCTATGCGTGAGCTGAGGGATCCGCGTGTATGAGCGCTGGCTTTAGCCAGCTTTCTGAGGAATTTTGGGCTGGCGTCGCTGGCCTACGTATCGCCCCTCCTCTACAGGCTGGGGAGGAGGTGGTGGGCATCTACGCGTCGCTGAGCAGGGGCTTGAGGGGTGCCATGGGGGCCTCTGGCTTCCTGGTAGCTGGGAGGCGTAAGAGCCTAGTCGCGGGCTCAGCACTGCTCCTCACATCCCTCGTGCTTGCGGCTATGGCACTGCGCTCGACGCTCCCGGCCCTAGTGACTGAGATGCTTGCGGTGAACGCCGTGCTCTCCCTGTTCAGCGTAACCCTCAGCATGCTGCCTACCCTCGATAATACCGATTGAGGAGTTAGGCTCAGCGCTCGGCCTCCTCCGCAGCGCTGACACTATAGCCCTGTTACTGGCCACCCCGCTCTTCGGCGTGATGCTAGACGCGTACGGCGTGACGCCCGTCCTCTTAGCCTCAGCAGTTGTCCTCCTCCGCGCGGGTATAGCTTGAAAGACGCTAGGCGTAGAGCTAGGAAGATTTCAGATGATGTAAGCCTCTGGGAATACGGGGATACTCAGTGCCTTAAAGCCGTCGGAGGGATGGGGCGGCTGGTCTTGCTAACGATGGCTTCACGCCTAGAAGATATCTTCCTGGACAAGCCCACCAGCGGCCTAGACCAGTGAACAAGGCCAAGGTCTGGAGTTCATTTACGCGCCTAGCTAGGAGGGGGCACATGTCCTAGTCACGTCACACGACATAGAGGAGGTAGAGAAGTACGTAGACGAAATAGTATCTACAGGTTCATAAAGTAGATAGTATAAGTAAAGGTGTAGCGTAGGGAGAGCGAGCTCCTGGCTTTAGTATCCGCTTGATACGCGTTGAAGCGATCCTCTGGGACGGGCTAGCTTTAAGGAAACTACACCATCTCCTCCAGGGGATCGCTGGCATTGGAGGGGTGTAAAGCGCAAGATCGACTCTCACCGCCTACGTTGACGAACATCGAATCCCAGAAGTCATAGAAGCCCTACCAAAGGCTGGCATCACTGCCCAAGTGACTAGGGCGCCTAGCTTACCTCTTAAATTAATATTAATTTAATTTTGAAGAATTAAGGCGAGCTTCTATCTCGGTTCAGCGAATTAAGGGAGGCATGAGTACTCTGTTCTTTAACCCCCTGAGAGCTTAACCCTAAGTATGTTTGCTATCCCAGTTACTGCTCGCTTAATGATCTTCCCCTTACTCAATATCACGTCCCTAATGATCCTCCTAGGTGTTAAGTAGAAGGCTGCATAAGCCAGCTCAAGCATTTGCCGAATCTTCTTAGGACTCACGTATATATTCTTCATTACAACGTTTAATGTAGTGTAATCACTCCAGTTTTTACTCAATAATAGACCTTTACTCACTGCTATCTCCCAGAGCTCAGTACCTGGGAAAGGCGTTGCAACGGTAAACTGTGCGTAATCCAGGTTAAGCCTCATGGCTAACGCTATAGTCTTAAGCATGTCAACCTCTCTCTCATAGGGGAACCCTATCACGAAGGAGCCCAGCACTCCAAGGCCAGCCTTCTTAGCGCACTTAACGGCCGCCTCGGATTCCGCTACGGTCACGCCCTTCCTGATGAATTTAAGAGTCTCCTCAGACCCCGACTCTATGCCTAGGTACAGGGTATGGGCCCCAGCCCTCCTCATAGCGCTAGCAGTCTCGTAGTCGAGAGTATCCACCCTAGAGGACGCCGCCCACGAGATATCCAGACCCTCACTCACGAGGGCCCTAGCTATCTGCTGCGCCCTGCGCCTATTAAGCGTGAACGTATCATCTAAGAACTCCACCTCCCTCACTCCGTACTCCTCGTGTAGTATCTTAACCTCCTCGATTACCCTGTCAACGCTGTAAGCTCTCCATCTTCGGCCGAATAGCTTGGACGATGAGCAGAATATGCATCGGAAGGGACAGCCCCTAGAAGTGATCAGAGTGCCGAATCTCATGCCCTCGAAGTTGTATAACTCCATTGGCAACAGGTCAAAGGCTGGCGGGGGCAGTTCGTCAAGATTCTTAATTAAGGGCCTCGGTGGTGTTGACTTAACCCTATTCCCCTCCCTGTACGTTATCCCCCTCACTTCCTCAATCC
>Ga0190313_1001260_pt1 | contig 13764 bp, 11 predicted proteins | sample 4870071011_MG_FD_169989 | JGI IMG/M metagenome (GOLD analysis project Ga0190313, IMG submission 169989) | Hydrothermal vent sediment bacterial communities from Southern Trench, Guaymas Basin, Mexico - 4870-07-10-11_MG | ecosystem: Environmental > Aquatic > Marine > Hydrothermal vents > Sediment ...
CATTACCCCGTTAAGCATATGCTGGGAATAGGGGAGCAGAACAGTTTTATCCCTTAGAATTAATATATTTCCTGTATTGGTTTCTGATACGGTTCCATCCGGATTAAGTATCAACGCCTCGTCAGCACCTTTTGATGCAGCCCATTTTCCAGCACGGTAATAATAGAAATAGTTGAGGGTTTTATAATCCGCAAGGGGTGTCTGCCTGGGATCGGGATATACAGCAAGATTTAAACCCTGCTCCTTTTTCCCTGACAAACGATGAATATATGGTCTCGCCATAACAATAAGCGCATTATTAAACGGCGCTTCATTCCTGTCCCCGCTGGTGGCAATTATTTTTACTGCGGATATTTTATTTTCAAGACTGTTTTTAACTATAACCGAGCTGATAATATCTTTCCATGTCAGGTCAGGGGCTTTTTTGCCGAACAGATACTCCCATGCCAGATTAAACCTTGTCATATGTTCTTTAAGATATTGAGATTTACCCTTATTTACCCTTATTGTTTCAAAAAAACCTGCCCCGTATTGAAACCCTGGGTCAGAAACAGACACACCGGCATTATAGCTCTTTTCCATCTTGCCGTTGAGCCATATATAACTGTCGGCCTCATCTTTTTTCCCTTTTCCCTGAAAAACCTCCATAAGGGTTTTCCCCTTGTGGAGTGTTTCTTCAAATTCATCTTCAGGATTTGAATCAAAGACTAATCCTCCTCCCACGGAAAAAATAATTTTTCCATTTAAAACAGTTGCTGTTCTGATTGCTATGGACAGATCCATTGTATCATGAAAACTTATATAGCCTATGGAACCTGTGTATATATGTCTTCTGTTGGGCTCAAGCTCATCAATTATCTCCATTGCCCTTACCTTGGGACATCCTGTAATTGACCCGCCTGGAAATGCTGCTTTTATAATATCAACGGAATCGACTTCAGGGTCAAGCGTACCTTCAACAACAGAAACCAGGTGATATACATTACTGTAGGCTTCAAGCATCTTATGTTTTGTTACCTTTACGGAACCTGCCCGACAGACCTTCCCAAGATCGTTTCGCAAAAGATCTACTATCATTGAAAGCTCGGCATCATCTTTTATGCTCTGCTCAAGCTCTTTTTTCATCTTTTTGTCCTGTTTAAGATCTTTTCCCCTGGGCCTTGTGCCCTTAATGGGTCTTGTTTCAATCGAGTTGCCCCTTCGGAGGATAAATCTTTCCGGTGATGTGGAAATAATACGGTGATCTCCTGCATTAATATAGGCAAAAAAGGACGCAGGATTATTCTTAAACAGCTCTTGAAAAAGAGAAAATGTATCACCTGAAAAATCCATTATAAAACGCTGGGCCATATTAACCTGGTAAACATGGCCTTGAGTAATATACTCTTTTATGCGTTGAATGGAATCAATATAGTCTGTTTTTTTAAAATTTGATTCAAAGCCCTTTAAATTTCCTTTAAACCCTTCTGAAGCTTTCAAGCCTGAATTAATAATGGAAAAAAACCACTCAACTGTATCTTTACTGTTATTTCCAGCGCTGTCTTCAAATTCAGGGATATGGAGCCTTGTCTGATTTTTCATCTTGTCATGGATTAAAATAATCGAAGGTGCAAAAAAACAGATGTCCGGCAAAAGAAGATCATCCACCGATGTTTTGGGCAGATCTTCAATAAAATCTTTTAAATCATATGCAAGGTAGCCGAAGAGCCCGGCCGCAACCGGCCCATAGAGATCAAAACCAGAGAGATTAAAACCAGAGAGATTAAATGCATTTACCAGCTTTTTTAATATTGAAAAAGGATCATCATTAAATTTATATACGCCTTTTCCTGTTGTTATAGTCTGCTCACTGCCTTTTCCCTTATAGGTCAGCCAGGGTTTTACGCATAGAATATTATACCTTGAAGAATCAAGATCGCCTCCGCTCATTAGAAGAACCGTTCCTGGCATATTAGCAAAATGTGCAGCGATATCTATAAATGCATCCTTAATAGATAATGATTCTGTATAAACACCGGTTAATCTGTTTTTTAAAAATTCTTTCATCTTAAGCTTAATCCTCCTAATACCCCGAGACCAAGAAAATTTTCCACAATATTAAAACCATTTTCCGTAAGAAAACTTTCAGGATGAAACTGGACTCCATGAACTGGATATTCAAGGTGCGAAAGCCCCATGATAACACCGTGACTGCTGCGGGAAGTAACCGCCATAGAATCTTTTTTTTGTGTTTCAGGCAGTGACACCATTAAAGAATGATACCTTGCAGCTTTAAAAGGCGAAGGTATGCCTTTGAAAATACCCTGCCCATTATGTTCTATATTGCTTGTCTTTCCGTGCATGGGTAAGGGAGCGCAAATTGTGGAGCCTCCAAAGGCCTCATTTATACACTGCATTCCAAGACACACTCCAAGAACAGGTTTTTTACCCGAAAACTGTTTTATCAAAGGAACTGATATTCCGGCATGCTCAGGGTCTTTAGGTCCTGGACTTATAAGAATATAGTCAGGGTTGATTTTTTCAGCCCTTGGGATAGTGATTTTATCACTCCTGTGAATATCAATAATCAGGTCATAGCGTCTGAACATTTGGACAAGATTATATGTGAAGGAATCGTAATTATCGATTACCAGTAGTTTGGCCAAGCTTCCATCTCCAAAATAAAACAGGCAACAGCCTTTCCCAGTGAGTCTGGGTGGCTGTTGCCTGTTGCATAACTCAAACAAAAAACGTTTAATTCTAATTTAATCTAATTAGAACGTTTTTTTCTTATGAAATATTAATTTAAATAACGGTTACATTTACAGCGGCAGGACCTTTTTGCCCCTGCTCAATATCAAAAGATACTCTGTCGCCCTCATTAAGTGATTTAAAACCGGATGAGTTGATTCCTGAATGATGAACAAATACATCAGGACCATCTTCCTGCTCAATAAAACCATAACCTTTTTGATCATTAAACCATTTCACAATTCCATTAGCCATAGTGACAATCTCCTTTAAAAAACATTATAAAATTAATAATGGTTTCAAACTTCAGGTTGTTGCCACTTTAACAAAATGGATCTCCCCTTGGAACGAAACCGTTGCGTCATAAAAGACGCATTCTTAATAAACTCATTAAGCTTTCTTGTAAAAATTTTTTTTGCTACTCTAACATTGATACCTTGGGAATACACTCTTTGTATTTCGAGGATTACTTGAAGACTGACTACGAAATTTAGTGAAAGAGGGTGCTTTACAAGGGTCTCTTTTTATTTGATTTGGAACCTGAAAAATTTTATATAACACTATACTCTGGCTTTTAGGAAATGAAAAATCAGATAAATTATTTTTTTTATTTAAATTCAAATATGTTACTGCCACACAAAATATTTCCATCTTTTAGCAAGATAAATTTTCACTTATTTTTCTCAATAAGTTTGCAACCTATAATATACTATATAAACAAAAGCAACATTTTTTTATACTTTTAATAAAAAAATGTTATTTATAGTAATTTTTTTTTGTTTTAATCAATTCGCAGATCAATTCTATCTCAGATACATTAGTTTTCAGTTCTTTTCCCTCAAGGCTTTCTTTGAACAGAGAATCATATTGAGGTATTTTTGCAACTATCTTTGCCTGATCAATATTTGCATTCATTAAATCCGCTACCCTGTCATCAACCTTGTTCAAAATAAAAAAATTATCTATCCTGGCATTATCCGCCATTTTCGATATTTTTTCAGCCAGCAGGAATGAATCAAAGGAGGGATCTACAACTCCTAAAATTAAATCACATTCACGATCCACGCCTCTGCCAAAATGCTCCACACCTGCCGAAGAATCTATAATAACCACATCTTTATCACCCATTACAAGTCTGGAGAGTATCATCTTTGAAAGTACCCCCATGGGGCAGGCGCATCCCTCACCGGATTCATGAATTTTCCCGATTGCAACGAGTTTTATATCATTAGCCCGGGAAACTGTTTCCCCCATTATTTCATTGAAGGTTATTTTTTCTTTTAAAAAAGAATTATTTTCATCGGAAAAAGTATTGTTTAGGCTTTGTTTAAAGCTTTTTTTACCTCCAAGGTTATCCATGAGTATTGTGGGAGATTCAGCGCCCATTAATCGATGAAGGCCAAGGTTTGATTCATCTGCGTCTATTAACATAACATTAAAACCCTTTTTCTGCAGCGCCTTGGCAATTAATGTGGAGATGGTACTCTTGCCGCTCCCGCCTTTACCACATACTAAAACCTTCATATCTGTTTTTACTCCCTCAACCTAATTTAAAACCCCTTTTTTATCCATTTGAACTACTCTGTTGAAGCCGCTATAATCTTTTGTAAAAAAAACATTTTCATAATTATTTGCACTGCTAATCATCGCTTCCACAGCATTTTTTTGGTCGGATCCAATCTCAAGCAACAGACTCCCCTTATCCTTAAGATATAAATGTGCAGTAGATATTATCAGACCTAAAGAATTGAGACCGTCTTTACCGCCGTCAAGGGCTAAAACAGGCTCATACCTGTAAATTTCAGGCTCCAGTTTATTAATAATGCTGGATTTAATATACGGCGGATTCGAAATAATAATATCAAACCTGCATTTTCTGTTACTTAAAGGCAAAAACCAACTGCCTGAAAAAAAATTTATTTTTTTATTAAGATTATGGGTCCATGCATTCTTTCTCGCTAATTTTAAAGCCTTAATGGAAAAATCCGATGCAAAAAAAATATTTCCTGGCTTTTGGGCTGCAAGTGCAATAATTATTGCTCCTGAACCCGTTCCAAGTTCTATAATCTGCTTTGGTATATTATCCGGCTTGGACGAAATGATCTTCAAGGCTGTTTCAACAAGGCATTCTGTGTCAGGCCTTGGTATCAAAACATCTCTTGCAACTTCAAGCTCCATTGACCAGAATTCTTTTTTCCCTGTAATATAGGCAACAGGCTCTCTTGCAACCCTTCTTTTTATTAAAGTTTTAAAGTTTGCAAGCTCTGTTTTATCAAGAGGCCGGTCATATTGCAGATATAGATCAATACGTTTCAGTTTGAGTGCATGGGATAGAAGTATCTCGGCTGCAGCCCGGGGGCTCTCAATGTTGTGAGATTTAAAATAAGATGTTGTCCAGTTTAAAAGTTTTATTATTGTCCATTCAGGACGCAACATTCTGCAATGCCTGGGCTTGATAATAAGTTGTAAGACCGCTGATTATTTCGTTTAAATCACCCTGAAGAATATTTTCCAGCTTATAAAGGGTTAGACCGATTCTGTGGTCGGTTACTCTTCCCTGGGGAAAGTTATAGGTTCTTATTCTTTCACTTCTATCTCCGGAACCGATTTGATTTTTTCTGTCTTCAGACCTTTTTGCATTCTGCTCTTTAAGCATACTATCGAGAAGACGTGCTCGCAATACTTTCATGGCCTTATTTTTGTTTTTTAACTGGGATTTTTCATCCTGACAGGTTACCACAAGATTTGTGGGAAGATATGTGAGTCGCACTGCAGAATCAGTGGTATTTACACTCTGCCCCCCAGGACCCGTTGCCCTGTATACATCTACCTTTATATCAGCAGGGTTAATTTTAAGCTCCACCTCTTCGGCTTCAGGAAGGACGGCAACAGTAACCGCAGACGTATGAATCCTTCCCTGTGTTTCGGTGGTGGGAACCCTTTGTACACGATGGGTGCCACTTTCGTATTTAAAACTGCTGTAAGCACCATTGCCGTGAATTAGAGCAATTACTTCTTTTAAACCTCCAACTCCTGTGGCATGGTGGTTAAGAATTTCGACTTTCCATTGTCTGTTTTCAGCATATTTGCTGTACATCCTGAACAGATCACCGGCAAAAAGGCCTGCTTCTTCCCCTCCGGTACCTGCCCGTATTTCAATTATAACATTCCTGGCATCATTGGGGTCTTTGGGCATTAGCAGCTCTTTCAGCTTTTCTTCATAATCATCTGTCTGCTGATTAAGACTGTTTACTTCATCCTGAGCCAACGCTTTAATATCAGGGTCATTATCTTTTAAAAGCTCTTTGCTTTCATCAAGCTCTTCCATGAGCTGTTTATACTCTTTGAAAACTGTTACAATCTTATTCACTTCAGAATGCTCGCGACTATACTTCTGATATTTTTCTCTGTCCTGAAGCACCTTGGGGTCACTTAAAATTTTTTCAAGTTCTATAAAACGGTTTTCAACCCCTTGCAATTTTTCAAACATATTATATCTGTCCGTCAATTATTTCTGAAATTTAGCATACTTTCTGCGAAAACGTTCAATACGACCTGCTGTGTCAACAAGTTTCTGTTTTCCTGTAAAAAAAGGATGACAAGCAGAACAAATTTCAACTTTAATGTCAGGCTTGGTGGATCCTGTTTCAACAACATTTCCACAAGCGCACTTTATGCTGGTTTGAAAATATTCAGGATGAATATCAGGCTTCATATTAATTACCTCCTGCTAAAAAAACGTTTTTTAACATTATAAAAATTATGTGTTAAACTCAATTTTTTTATCAATTATAAAAATTAAGTGTTCATTGAATCCAAAAACTCCTTATTGTCCTTTGTTCCTTTCATTTTATCAAGAAGAAATTCAAGACTGTCCACAGGATTTAATGAGGAGAACAGCTTGCGAAGAATCCAGACACGACTTATTGTTGAGTCATCCATGAGAAGTTCCTCTTTTCTTGTTCCGGATTTTTTAATGTCGGTAGCAGGAAAAATCCTTTTATCGGCAAGCCTTCTATCTAATTGGAGCTCCATGTTCCCGGTGCCTTTAAATTCTTCAAATATAACCTCATCCATACGGCTTCCTGTATCAATAAGCGCAGTTGCTATAATGGTGAGGCTCCCTCCTTCTTCTATATTTCTTGCAGCTCCAAAAAAACGTTTTGGACGCTGAAGGGCATTTGAATCAACACCTCCTGAAAGAATCTTGCCACTTGGGGGCATCACGGAATTATATGCACGTGCCAGTCTTGTTATACTGTCTAAAAGGATAACAACATCTTTTTTATGTTCAACAAGGCGTTTGGCTTTTTCAATAACCATTTCGGCAACCTGGACATGCCTTTCTGCAGGCTCGTCAAAAGTGGAGCTTATTACTTCACCATTAACAGATCTCGCCATGTCGGTAACCTCTTCAGGACGTTCATCAATTAACAGCACAAAAAGAACAATTTCTTTGTGATTTTCGCTGATACTGTTGGCAATAGCTTGAAGCAGCATTGTTTTGCCTGATCTTGGAGGCGAAACAATAAGCCCTCTTTGACCAAAACCTATGGGCGCCATTAAATCCATTATGCGCATGGAATAATTATCAGGATCAGTTTCAAGGTTAATTTTTCTATCAGGATAAAGCGGCGTAAGATTGTCAAACAGTATTTTTTGCCTGGCGAGTTCAGGATCTTCATAATTAACAGCCTCGACTTTAAGCAGGGCGAAATATCTTTCAGTCTCTTTTGGCTGTCTGATCTGCCCTGATATAGTGTCACCTGTTTTGAGACTAAAACGCCTTATTTGTGATGGTGAAACATAAATATCATCCGGACCCGGCAGGTAGTTGTAATCAGGAGCTCTTAAAAAGCCGAAACCATCCGGAAGTATTTCCAGAGTACCTTCCCCAAAAATCTGCCCGTCCTTTTCAATTTTAGCCTGGAGTAACGCAAAAATAAGCTCTTGTTTCCTCATGCTTCCGGCATTTTCAACATTAAGCTTTACAGCCATTTTTGAAAGTTCACTGATTCTCATATTTTTGAGTTCAGTTATGTTCATTAAATTTTTCCTTTCTATATATTTAAATTAATTTTCGGAATACTCAATGTATCCGAAGTGGCTCAAAATTTTTATCTTCCTTAATAATGGAATAAAAAGATAGTTTTTTAATTCAGATAAACTGGAAAAAAACTGCCGACAATCAAAAAACCATAAAGCTTGTTAGAAGTCTCAATTAAGGCGGAATTTGTTATGGTAAATGAAATGAAGAATTATATTTTTTAGGTATTTTTTCCAATCGGTGGGTTTTATTACCTTTTTAAAATATTATATAATAAATTTTTTTTATTTTGTCAAGAATTTTTGTGACATGGTTAAAAAACAATCCGAGTTTAATGCCCTATTCTGTCAAACTCCGAATAAATTCTTCCACTACTCCTGTGCCCTCCTTGTCTATTAACCGGATTGTCTCTGAGCCGATAACTGCAATATCTACTTTGCCCTTAAGAAAATCTATGTCTGTTTTTTTTCTGACTCCAAAACCCAGGGCAAGGGGCAATTCTGTTGCTTGTCTGCATTGATCGAGATAGGTTGACAAATTTTTGGAAAAGCTGGTTTCAGCCCCTGTAACCCCCTTTCTGGCAACACAATATATAAACCCTTTAGCAAAAGAATCCAGGTATTTCATTCTTTCCAACGGTGTTGTCGGTGAAAAAATAAATATGGGCGAGAGGCTGTTTTTTTTCATTGCCTCTATATAGACCCTTCCCTCTTCAGGCGGCAGATCAGGGACGATTGCTCCCTGCAGGCCATTTTCTTTCATTTTGTCTGTGAACCTTTCAACACCGTATTTAAAGAGTATATTATAGTAAGTCATGAAGAGAAAAGGGATGTCAAATAATTCTGTTACTTCACGCGTAAAATCGAGGCACTTTTCCACTGTTGAGCCCCCTGCAAGAGATTTTTGATTTGCATGCAGAATTACAGGACCGTCGGCTATTGGTTCCGAAAAGGGTATCTGAAGTTCAATAAGATCAACACCGGCTTTAACCATGGATTTAATTGTCTTAAAAGAATCTTCAAATGTAGGGTAGCCAAGAACAATATGCGTCATTAAAAGAATATCTTTTTTTTCAAGCCTTTCTTTCAGGTACGACTCAAGCATTATACTCTCCTGCTTTTTTAATGATAAATTCTTTCCATTTCGGATCTGCAAATGCATCTGCAACAGTAAAGATATCCTTATCTCCTCTGCCGGACTGATTGATAATAATAATATCTTTTTTACTCATTAATGGCGCCTCCTTAAATGCCTGAACAAAGGCATGGGCAGACTCTAATGCCGGGATCAGCCCTTCTTTTTTCATTGTAAGGGACATGGCTTCAATAACTTCATTATCTGTGGCTGACTCGAATCTCACTCTTCCCTTTTCTTTTAAGTTGGCCAGGATTGGAGATACTCCTACATAATCCAGACCTGCAGCAACACTGTGGGTTTTTTTCATTTGACCGTCATTGTCTTGCAAAAAATATGTTTTATACCCCTGGGCTATGCCAATGCTTGCATCCTGGGAGGAAAGTCTGGAGGCATGAAGACCGGTCTGCAAACCCCTTCCCCCTGCTTCCACCCCGACAAGTTCCACGGGATCGTCCAAAAAACTTTGAAATATTCCCAATGCATTTGATCCCCCGCCAACACAGGCATATATACGGGCAGGGAGCCTGCCCTCTTTTTCCAAAATCTGTTTTTTAGCCTCTTTTCCTATAATGGACTGAAAAAAAGATACCATCTCAGGAAAAGGATGGGGTCCGCATGCTGTGCCAAGAACATAGTGGGTTGTATCCATATTAGATACCCAGTCACGGAAGGCTTCATTAATGGCATCTTTTAAAATCTGTGCTCCTTCCAGTACAGGAACAACTTCAGCGCCGAGACGTTCCATCCAGAAGACATTGGGACGCTGCCTTTCCATATCTACCCTGCCCATATAGATTGTGCATTTAAATCCAAATTTAGCCGCCATGGTTGCGGTAGCGACGCCATGTTGACCAGCCCCTGTTTCTGCGATGACTCTTGTTTTGCCCATGCGTTTAACGAGAAGCCCCTGGCCCATAACATTGTTTGCCTTATGTGCACCGGTGTGATTCAGGTCTTCCCTTTTAATATATATTGAAGCGCCTCCAAAATGGCGTGTCAAATTTTCTGCAAAACTAAGTGGTGTGGGGCGACAGGAATATGTGGACATAATATCCAGATATTCCTGCCAAAATTCAGGGTCATTTTTTGCCTCCATAAATTTTTTTTCAAGTTCATCAAAGGTGGCAACAAGGATTTCAGGCAGATATGCTCCGCCGAATCCATCGTAATAGCCCCTGTTAATCATTTTTTAATAACCTCCATTGTTCTTCAGAAAACAAACTGTAATTTTTATTAAGTGGAAATTTCAAGATCAGTCATAAAAGAGGGGTGGCTTGCAAATGTCTCAAAATATACTGCTATGCTTTTTTCCGTTTTGAATCTGCTGTTTTTCTGTTTTTATAAAATTTTTCTATCCTGCTTTTAATAAACTCTTTAAATTCTAAATCGTCATTACCAAAGGAAATTTTTATATCAAAGACCACAAGCTCTAAAGGCCATAAGATATCTTTGGGAAGCCTGGAAAAATCCTTTTGGGTTGTAATGATAAATTCAGCTCTTAACCTGTTTGATAATTTTATAATAGTTTTTATATCTTGTAAAGTATATATGTGATGATCGGAAAATTCAAGAAAATCTGTAATTATACAACCGGTATCTTCCAATGTCTGCTTAAAAGCATCATTCCTTGCAATGCCTGAAAAAGCATAAACCTTATGATTTTTTAAAAAACTAAAATTATCAGGGCTATGATTTCCATGCACGATTTCCGGTGTACTATTTTTTCCCCTTACTCTTTTGTTTATGTACGGAACATGAAAAGATTTAAAAACGGGTTTATTTTTAACAAGATTTTTTATCTTTTGCAGGCTACCATCATCATCCGCTTTGGATCTGGTCAGTATAAATGCATCTCCCCTTGAAATAGAGGAAACCGGTTCTCTCAAGATTCCTCTCGGCAAAAGGTGAGTATTACCAAAGGGAAGTGAGTAATCAAGAAGAAGAAGATTCATATCCCTTTTCAGTTTAATGTGCTGAAAAGCATCATCAAGAAGAATAACATCAGGAGTAAATTTTTCAAGAGCCGTCATTCCTGCCTGGAACCTGTTTTGTCCAACAAGAACCGGCACATCTTTTAATTTTGACGCCATAAGAAAAGGCTCGTCGCCGGAAGTATCGGAATCCATTAAAACAGTTCGCCCGTCGCTTACTATGCCTCCCCTTTTTTCAGCACTCCCTTTGTAGCCCCGGCTGATGATAGCAACTTTATAACCAAGACCACAGATAAAATGCGCTAAATATATGGTCATTGGCGTCTTGCCTGTGCCGCCAACAGTCAAATTGCCTATTGATATTACCATGAACGGCAGCTTTTTTTGTTTAAATACCCCGTGCTGATAAAAATAGTTTCTTATTTGAACCACACTTGTATATCCTAATGAAAGGAGGAAAAGAAGACTTCCAAGGGAGAAAAAATTCTGTTTCCCATTGCTGCGCATTATGCTTTCTACTTTTTTTTTAATGTATGTACGCCTCCACAACCTTTAAGGTTTTATTGATTGCGCCTTTGTTTGAGTTGAAAATCTGAAACGCTTTTTTGCCCATTTCATCAGCCTTGGCATTATCTTCTAAAAGTGTTTTTATTGCCTCATAAAGCCCTCTCGAGTTTTGGACACAAACAGCTCCGTCAGCTTCCACCAGCATCTTCGGAATTTGCGCAAAGCTGCCCATGTGCTTTCCGAAAATTATCGGTTTTGAAAAGGCTGCGGGCTCCAGGGGATTATGCCCCCCGCTGTTAACAAGACTGCCGCCAACAAAAGTCACATCCGCGAGAGCATAAAGTCTTTTTAAGGAACCAATTTTATCCACAACTATAACGTCAAGCGCTGTGGCAGGTTTTTCTGTTTTTATATCTTTCATTATAACTGCAGTAAAATGGGCAGATTTAAAAAGCATGGACACAGACCTGCCGCGTTTGGGATCTCTTGGAACAATAATAAGAAGCAGATCCTGAAACTTTTTTTTCAGCATCAAGAAGGCTTCGAGAATAACAGCCTCTTCCCCATTATGTGTGCTTCCGGCTATAATTATTTTCTGGTCATACGCAATATTCATTGAGCGCCTGGTTTCTTGTATCTCCTCCATGGAAACATTAATTTCTTTCTGATCAAATTTAATATTGCCGGTTAACTTTATATTGTCTAAAGGAACCCCAAGAATCTTAAAACGCATGGAGTCTTCAATTGACTGGGTACAAACCTTTGCAAATGATTTTAAAACAGGTTTTATAAAAAAAGATATACGCCTGTAACCTGAAAAGGATCTTTCGGAAAGTCTTGCATTAACAAAAATAACAGGCACATTTCTTTTTTTCATTTCATACATGAAATTAGGCCATATTTCAGATTCCACAATATGAACAATTGAAGGATCAACCTGGTTGCAAATATGTTTTACAGAAAAAATAAAATCATATGGGAAAAAAAAGATGGAATCGACCTTTTCCTTTAAAAGCCTGTTAGCAATCTCAAAACCTGTTTTAGTGGAAACGGAAAGTACAATGGGGTGATCACAAAAATTTTCCCTTAAACTGTCAAGCATAGGCATCGCTGAAAGCACTTCTCCAACTGAAAGTGCATGAACCCAGATAGGCTTTTTTGGGTTTTCGACAGCTTTTTTGCTTGTTTCTGTTAAAAAAGAAGCCATCCCAAGCCTGTGGAGTACAGTTTTTCTTCTTTTCTCCGAAAAAATAATAAGCGGAATTATAAATGGTGAGCATATTATAATAAGAAAAAAAAAGATCAGATTATATAAAATAATCATGTCTAACCCCTTTAATTATTCAGCGCCTATCAGTATAATAACACCTGTACACAACAAAACAAAATTTGCCGTCCATGCAGCAATTACAGGAGGAAGCACTTCTCCGTAGCCCAAAGATAAACAGAAGCTATAAAAAATCCAGTAAAAAAAAGCTATGCCGATTCCGGATGCTATGCTCACAGGCAGCCCTTCCCTGATTTTTCCCTTCAGGGATAGTCCGGAACCTGTCAAGCACATGAGCAGACAGACAAAGGGAAAAGCAATTTTCGCCCAAAGATCAACCCTGTAGATTGTTGCGTCATATCCTTCTGTTTCAACCTTTTTAATATAGGAGTAAAGCTCCTTAAAGCTCATCTCTTCAGATTTTTTTATAACTTTTTTTAAATCTTGGGGCAAAAAGCCTAGTTTTTCAACCTTTTTTTCATAAAAGTTCACACTATTTTTTTTATTTGCCTCAAAATTTTGCTCCAGCATATTAAATAAAATCCATTCTTCCTGGTTGAAAAGACCTTTTTGAGCATCAATTTTTTTTAACAGATTAAAATTATTGTCAAAAAAAGTTATAGTTAAACCAAAAGCTGTTTTTACTTCAGGATTATAATATTTGATATGTGTTATTCGTCGGTTCCCTTTAATCCAGATATTATTGTCCATTGATGCAGTAGCCGGGCCTTTTCTGCTTAACCATATCTGGTTTGATTTGTTTATGCATATGGGCACGACAGTTTCAGAAAAAAAGAAAAGAAAAATACTTAAAAACAGACCTATAATAAAAACCGGTTTTAACAGACACGCAGTGCTTGCCCCACAGCTTTTTAAAGCGACTGTCTCATTATTTCTTTTCATGATCCCGAATGTTATAAGAACAGCCAGAAGTATGCCAACAGGAGTGATTTGAGCAATAATAAAAGGCGTTTTAGCTGCAAAATAAATAATAACCTTTGAAAAGCTAAAATTCGCTTTTACAAAATTGTCAATTCTTTGAAAAAAATCAACGATTAAATATATGCCCACGACAAGAGAAAGCACAATGAAAAAATATTTAATTATATCTTTAATAATATATTTATGAATTATCAGCATATAAA
>Ga0190313_1001261_pt1 | contig 13756 bp, 15 predicted proteins | sample 4870071011_MG_FD_169989 | JGI IMG/M metagenome (GOLD analysis project Ga0190313, IMG submission 169989) | Hydrothermal vent sediment bacterial communities from Southern Trench, Guaymas Basin, Mexico - 4870-07-10-11_MG | ecosystem: Environmental > Aquatic > Marine > Hydrothermal vents > Sediment ...
CTAAAAGTAGACGTAGACGAAACATACGAAGCCAAATATAAAGGCGAACCAAACTACATATACTGTGCCATACTAAGAAGAAAGTAAAAGAACACGAACAACATAAAAACATAACAACAATAGGGAAAACAATAAAAGAACTAATAACCCAAGGAAAAATACCAACAAAAATAAACAACCGCACAAACAAAACAACAAACCTACTACAAAACATAACAAAAATGTTTTAACAATAATGCATTAACATGCGCATGTTGTATTTCTCTTTAAAGTTTGAAACACCAAACACGACAGTTAAGAAAATTTTAGCTATAAAGTCCATGCTCTTTGCTCAAATCCTGACCCGTATCAAAATCCACCAGTCTCTCCAGGTTACTATAGATGCTAGGATAGTTTCGCCTGAGATAATCAGCGTACTCACTAGCTTTAACAGGATAGTCTTTAGTAGTATACGTAACATCTATAACATACCATATACCATTAACTTCAACCTCAGGTACAACATGATCCCAACCAATAAATTTAACAACCCTAACCTTACATCCATACAAATCCTCAATTAACCTAGTTACACCCAATGCGAAATCAAGACAAGCACCAGTCCTACTAGCAACCGCAAGTTCAGCGATAAAATCCCTATTACTAATCAAGGAAAACATGGTAATAAGTAATTGACGTGGTTTAGGGCAAGGCCTCCTATATGTAAGGATGAAAAGGCTATCATAGTATTTGACGAAATACCATAGACACTCTATAGAGGGCCTTAAACCATCACATTTGATTACAGATGATTTCCTTAACTCAGTAATTACTTGCAAGTACTTAAAACTAACTATGGGATATAAGAGTAGTGAGAAAATAATGATCAGTATAGCCAATGCTCTAATCGCTTTAGTAACCTTCCTCACTATTATGGCGCTTCTAAAAACCCTTTTTATCCGAGAAAAATGCAAACATAATAAAGCAACACACGTGTTAATTAAAACAACAATGCACATAAACCCGCAGTGAAGAAGTCTAATTTCCACATCGGTTAAACCTCTAATAGAGCTGCAAAGCGTTAATAGAGAATTACATGGACAAAGCACGTTTAACAAATTAAAAGAAATTACAAACACTATGGAAACCAAAATCATCAAGAAATCTATCAGAACAATATTCTTAAGAACAATAATTAATTGACCAACTACTGCAGCATACTCCACTAAAACCCATCGTAAAATCAATAAAAGAAACAATACAGCACCTACAATTACTACATACTTTAGCAAGGCATAGACAAGCACATTAGTTAACACAAGAACGCTCATCAATGCATCTCCTGTAATAATTCCGAGAACTATGATGTATATTGTAAAAACCAAGTAAAATAGGTAGGAAAGGTGTTTATCTTCTTTAACATTCAAAGGATGAATGTCGGCACTCTTCGCTACACTAGAATGTACTTCATAGTGCTTCACGGATTGACCCCACTTATCTATATGCAAAACTTCAAAACATAGATATTGTAAGTTGATGTAGCGGACTTACTTTTTTAGCTTCTCATACTCTTCTATTGCTTGGGCTACAACTCTTTTTAAGATCTTGGTGTAGGCCTTGAATTCACTATTTCTCTCCTGCTCCTTTCTCGCAAGGTCCCCATAATCACTTATGGTTATTTTGCGTTTAGCTGCTAACTGTTGTTTAATCCTGTTTATCGACTCTAATATTTTGTCTAGGTCTCTTATTTCGTTGTTCAGTATTGCATTGAATATTTTCTGTTTAAGGATATTCTTTGCACGTGCATAGGTTTTTACATATACTTCACGGTTTACACTAAATCCTCTTTTCCCTCTATAGCCTTTCAAGTACAGTTCAACCCTTAGCATTAGACTCAGCATTTCTGTTGAAGCATTTACTAAGATTTCCACAGGCAACATTCTTTCCTTCAGCCATTTCTTCACCTCATTAACTATCGCTTCCACATGCTTGCTTAGCCTCCCCTCAATGTCCTTAAATATTCCAACATAGTCGCCACAAAGCTCCTTAGAGATCCTACATTCTTCCCTATAATCTTCTAATAAGGCTTCCACAACATCTCTTACCATTTCAGAAGTGTATCCTCTTTTTAAGACGTTCTCTACCCTATCCAGGACAAAATGAGCTAAAAGGCACTTTACACCTTCAACTCCATATTTTCTCAGTACATAACTGTAAATGTAAGGAAACTCCGCCTTGTTAAAACCGAAATGTATAGGTAATCTCTCATTAGAGGCTATGTGAACAAATACTTCCTTCTCAGTGGGAGGCTCCTTATCAACCAGATTATCAATTATTTGGCACATATCCTGGTTTAATCCAAGTATCTTATACACTTTAGAATGAATTATCCATGAAGGCACAAGCTCCTACCATAATTTTACTCTATTTTTCAATAACTTAAAGTTACCTAAGACCATAATAATGACTGAGTAGCAGAAATACCCAGTACTGCTGTATAAAGGAATCTTAGCAGGTAAGAACATGACCATAAGCAATAAGTTATGCTACTTAGACTATGTGATTAACCTTTTGAATACCAAACTACCTCTATCGAGACTTAAAGTGAAAATTCTCTACAGAATCTACGCTGATATAGGTAAGGGTCTCTCTTATGTACGGCCATGCTACGAGTGTTTCAAATATGGAAGAGGTTGGCCCTGTAGCTGCATAGAAATAGTCTTAGTTTCAAATAGAAGAGATGTTAAGTACTCCCTAATGCATGAATGGGGCCACGTATATTTAGGCGATAAAGTAGACCCTATTTTCGCCATTACAGTTCCCTGTAAAGGATCAGAGAAAACACTAACAACACTCATGAAAGACATTATAAGCCACTGCATCGAAGGCTTAACATGCGACACCATAGTAGACTACGTAGTCTCAAAACACATTGAGGAATATAGAAAACACATCACTAACACTATTAAGGAACAAATAGAAGGCCTAAGCACAATAGACGAATCGAGCAACAAACCATTAGAAGAAGACCCACTAATATGCACACAAATAGCATCACTATACGTAACAGCTAAAGCACTAAAACTAACAAACATCACCACCGAAGCAATTAAATGCTTCAAAAACTTCAACTGCACCATAAACATAAACCAACTTAATAGTATCGTAACCGCTCTACACCATGAAAAATACCTCCAAGCATACATAAAACTAGCAAACACACTTCTCAACAAATACTACGGGATCAAAGTAAAAACAGTAAAAACCACAGGCAAAGACCCCATAACAAACAAAAACATAAACTACAGATGCATAAAACTAACGAAGCTTAGACATTAATCCGCTCTCTAGAGTTATTCGACCATCCGAAATCATGGTTAGCTATAGCTAAAAATGCAGGTAAAGAGTTCGGAGAAATCTTGGCTGAAGAACAGGAAACACCCATATTCAAACCTGATAGCGAAGCCATAAAAGAAGCTATTAACGTTTTCCTAGGGAAAGTAAAGGAGTGCCGTGAAACAGAAGTTTTCAGAGGGAAAAACACATACACCAAACTCCTAGAAGGAAACGGGATAGTAGGAGAATACACAGTCCTAAACAACAACACAATACACCTAATGGCTACAAGAACAGAAAAACTATTCAAAAACGTGGAAAACACATACCACAATATGCTCGGCTTTCAGAAATAAGAGAAATAGAAAGATATCGAGAACTCCTAAATAGCGTTCTAAGCGAAATGAAAACCACGGAACCAAGACGGCGAATATACGCACCCATGATACTTATGCACCTTACCCTAACCAGGGATCGTAGAGTAGAAAAACACTATTCAAAGTCCTAAAAGCATTAAGGGAGAAGCAACTCACATGGACAGAACTAGTAGAAAAGCTGTCCAGAGAAGTCTCATCAGCAACAATAAGTAGAAGACTAAAAAACGGAATAAACCAAGGACTAATAGCAAAAACCCTAAGAGAAAACGGAAAACCAGCATACACCCTAACAGCAAAAGGAACAGCACTTCTAGAGAAGCTAAAGGAGAAAGAATAGTAATATGTAGTGGGGAATTATTGCCTTGTGCACTATAGATAAAAAGCTATACGAAATATACAAGGAGCTAATCACTAAGGTAAACGGCGATAAGTATCCTTTGCTGATTAAGAAATGCTTTCCAGAACTCATTAGAATATTTCCTAAAGAAATACATGTGTTCATTGGAGGCTTTAGGGCTAATCAAGTGCATGAACTTTGGGCACTTTTCAATTTCATTAGCTTCTTTGCTCCTAAAGTAAGAAGAGGCTATCATCCCAGACCATCATCTCGTAATAGAAAAACAGTATTAGTTGAAGAAGAAGGAGAACTGTGGATTGAAAAATTTGCACCATGCCCGCATGCTGGTACCCCGTATGAGATGTTGCAAACATTACTACCTATTTGCACATTGGAACTCAATAATGGGAAATATCTATCATTCTGGTATCAATGTTATTTACCACAATTTTACGATGTTAAGAAAGCACTAGGATGGACACGTGGGGTAGCTTCTTCAAAGAAACTTAGAGTACCAGATATTATGATTTCAGAAGCAAAGGTAGAAGTGGAAGATGTTGAAGCAAAGGAAGAAATCATAGAACTCAATGGCATTGAAGGAATAAAGGCATTAAACATTTATACTGTTAAGGCAGATACGAGAGAGCTTTTTGCCATAATAGCAAGAACAAAAAGAGAAGATAAAGGATACTATTGGATACACTGGATGAACAAAAAGTGGTTACCTGACTTAATAGTAGAATGTAAAGAGTCTAAGTGCGCATATAGTGGAGTACGAATAGGAGGATGGCAGGACTACTTAGCTATGAAAGCTAGAAAAGCCAAATTACTAGTAAGCACAGTTCATCCTCCCATAAACATAGGGGATTTCAAGCTTATTCTCGACGAGCTTGATAAAGAGAAACTGCAAAGTAAAATAAAAGATATTATCGAGACCTTAATTGATAATATTACGTAAAGCCCAAGCAAGCCTCCTTTTATTCTAGAACAAAACATTACGGTTAAAAGACATGGTTGCCCGATACATACTCCCGCTAAGCCTACAACTTAAATGGATTAAAGCAGCAGAAAAATATTCATGCGAGTGGATTGCAGGACTTAAGCTTAAAGGAGAAATAATCGATTGGTTCGGCTTCACCTTGGGTTCTGAGCATGAGGTTAAGCCTATCAGACTTAAAGACGCCCCTAGAGCCATAGGCACGGTGCATTTTCACCCATACGAGCACACGGAAACACCTATTCCCAGCATAGAAGACGGAATAAACTGGGTTTACCACAGCTATTGGGAAATAGCCGACGAACTCAACCCCATATTCTTCATAGTATTCAAAGACGAATACGCAAGCTGGGCAATGTTTCCTAAGCCCCCAATAGTTAGAAAAATGTGGCAAGAAGAATACATCAAAGTTAAAGATAAAGAAAAAGCATCAATAAACCTATGCCTAAAACTCTTAGAGAAAGATCTCATTAAAACAGGTGTTTTCCGTTTAGGCGAAAAGAACTTAGAATTCAAAGTTTTCAGCTAAAAGCCCATTACAGCCCCTAATACCTCTTAGCATTGTAATTCATTAAAATAGAACTTATGAAACACCCATCCCCTAATATTCTACCTGAGGTTCGAAACCATACTAACCTTAGGAATAGACAAAGTACTAATAGACCCACTATCAGACAACAAACTAATAAAAGAAATAATAAAGAAAGCAGAGCAAAAAGAATTGATAGAAAATCAAGAAAAGAATGGAAAATATACATGTAGCAACATTAACACAAAATTAATAATTAGTTAACACACCTCAAAATACATTAAAGAATTGTAATTTTTCTTTTAATACTAATTTGGCCGCTATTAGATTTAGATAAAACTATTAAATCGGCTAATTAAGTATAGAAACCGTGGGGGAGTATGTGATACCTGTAAAGGCAGCTGCTTTTATGTTTTTATTCTTTCTAGTAATAGCCATTATTGCATCTATTACACCATGTAGTGCTGCGAAGTACGCTGAAATTACTCTAGAACCAACGTTTCTTTCCGATGGACGGCTAAAAGTGAAGGTTAAGCTGAGAGTAAATGGAAATATTTTTGAAGACTCTATGATTTTAAGTGAAACAAAGTTCTGTCCGAGAGAATACGGCTATGCAGTATTTACTTTACGCCATGTCTTGGAAAAATATTATTCTAAACTTTACAAACATACAATTAAAATAGCTGTAAATGTTCCTAAAGACTACATTGTTATTTCACCAATATTTTATAGATACGACTTAGACATAAGTTACAGTAACGAATATACAAAGTATGAAGTTGAAGTAGACTATTCTGATTTTTCAAAGTTTGTCTTTTATGAAGCCTACATAGTGGGCTTGGCTGAGGTTATTTCTATATACGATGGTGAGTTATTTAAAGTAGCATTCACTAATGATGTACCTAAAAGTTTTGTAGAAAATATTATTGACGCCTACAGTAAGGGCATTAAGATGCTCATTAATTACCTTGGACATTCACCTTTACAGCCAAGAGTAGTTATCATTAGCGGGCCTAATCATCACAAATTATACCCTGAAGGACATGCTGGCACTTTTGCTGGTTCGACAGTTTATTTAAAACTATTTAGCTCAGAGGCATACGGGTTAGAATGGTATGTGAAGAACCTCTATCATGAAATGGCTCATGGCTGGTTTACATGGCCAATAATTTATGGTGATTTTGTAGTTAAAGAAGGAGGGGCTGAGTACGTTTCATGGATTATAACTAGGATACTTTATCCAGACCTCTTCAGAAAATACGATATTAACAACATTAAATACCGTGTTAAAAATAAAGAAGACTACGCTACAGCCGCTATTAAATATATGGCCTTAAATTGTTCTTTAGTACACGTTTCTGAAAAATATGGTAAATCTTTTAATATATTCGACTATATCAGATACATTATCGACAAATACCATTATAGTGGAAAGGAAATAAACTGGGATGACTTCATAGGTAGTAACCTTAGAGAGTTTCTTGCAGAACATGTTAGTTCAAGTGAAGCATCTAAGTTACAATCAGCAATAGCCTACGGATTTTTAAATTTAGACATAAAATATTATGGTACATGGAAGTACTTCGACCAGTATCAATTAATTAAAAGAATAGATGAATTCCTAATGGAGGGAGCATATGAGACAGTAACGGTAACAATTACGGAAACAGCAACGGTAACAACTACAGTAACAGATACTGTCACAGTAACGAGAACATATACTACTACAACAACAGAAACTGTAACCAAAATCCAGGAAAGAATAGAAAAAGAAATACATCCAATAACCTATGTAGTGTCGATATCAGCAATAATCGCTCTTACCATATCAATAATAATGCTGAAGGAGAATAAGTTAGACTAAAATAGTAAACCGTAATGCACTAAATAAAATAACAACATACCATGAAAGATTATTCATTACGATGAAGCCTACTGCACCTATAAACAACTCTGATAAACATTAGGGAATAATAATGGAGGTAAACATTACTTCACTATTTTAAATTGCATTATTCAGTTCTCTTTAAGCCCAATATTAAAACCTATATCTAGCGACCATCGTAAGTCAGTTTTATGAACATCAAGCAGACCTCCACATGGCAGAAAAACAAACTCAGAAACATTAGCAAAAACATTCCTATCACTGCCTTTAACCATAAAGGACCTGGTGATGAGGCAAACACGCCAAACACATCTGCCCTTACATCTTAGACTATTAAACGTGTGATGCTAGGAATTTGGCAAATAACATTTAAGTTAGCGTTCAAGGCCTATGAGCACTGGTGAAGCTCAATTAATTCATCCTCTGACAATCCTATATGCAATTCACCATTTTCAAATTTAAAGAAGAACATTAAAATTACAGGGTCAGCATTATCACAATACACGGTGATTTTGCCCCGATAAAGAACTCTTTTTTAATCCTATACCTTGCTAACTTCGTTACAGAATTCACCTTGGAATATTTTGAAGAACCCTGATACGACAGATAAGAGTATAAATGGGGAACAGCATTCTTAATCTGCTCGTTTTGAACAAAAGAATAACCTGGCTTACTCAAATAAAGCACATCTAAAAGCTCATAACTTCCTTTAGCTATAGATAGCGGACTATATATTTTACTCACATCACGTAGTATTTCCGGAAAATTCCTTGACCAATGCAGTACTTCACCTTCTCTCCAGTTCCCTCTATTAGCCTCCGTAAAGCTAAACTTAGCAACACAATTTGCAGTCATGGACCTCTCCTTATTAACAACCTTAACCCTAAAAACAAACACGGCTTCCCGTGTTCAAACACAATCCTCAACCGTGGCTTACGCATTCACCTAGAAACCTCATTAAGACCCTAACCTAATAACACGCCAGCTAAAGGACCTGCAACATGCCACACATATTCCATAATCAGCGTATCCAATAACTTAACATTTAACACAGACTAAAATAGCTTATAGCGTTGCAGGTAAAGACCATAATTATTCGCAATAGCGTACTTTTAACACCGCGCCATAGAACAGATAAAAAGCTAATATAGGTTTGCTCATAGTTTATTATATATCATGTTAAGCTTAGCAGGTAATTAAGGGTTATTGCTTGCTCTATTTACCCCTTAAAACCATGAACTATAAGTGTTTCTATAGCCCACCCCTTAGGATATATTAGTTGTTTAATGTTTTTTACAGGTATGCATTTGAAATTCAGCACGTAAGGTGCTTCTCGAGGGGTCACATAGAGTTGCGTAGTAGTTAAAAATAACATCAGTTATATCATTATTTACCTTAAGCCATTCACCGGCAAAGATCTTAAGTTCATTTAAAATTCTTTTCATTAGCTCGTGTCCTTACAGTCTTTTCTTCACCAATGCGAACTACTTCATGCAACAGTTCACTTAGATCAATACAAATTAGCTTATTGGCACCATGTTTGATTTTTACATTTTTAAACTTCCTTTTAGCCTCCCTTAGTTTTCTTTTTAACTTCTTCAGCTCATCGATTTTATTTATATGCCTTACTATAATTGCTTTTGGCTCCCTAATTTTAATTTTACCGTTAAATATTCCTACATCGGCAGCCATACTCATATAATCTACGTTTTGAATAACACCTAACTTGTTCATTAAAAACGTTGATAAGTAAAAATACGGATCTCCTATTAGGAACCCGACATTCTTCTCTGTTATATAGGGCAAGCTTATATGTTGGAGTGTAAACTCATTGAACTCTGTTTTATTTTCATATGCTTCTAAAACTTTCTCCGATAATAGTTCTGCTTCTCTATGGCTGTATGGAGCTTTTCTAACATTAATGGTTAAAATAGCGTTTATCCTTCTTCTATTCATTAATTTGAAAAGCTTTGCAGTAAAAGTGTTCCAATATGGAGGTTCAAGAACCTTACATTCAATGTAAATCTTTTCATCTTCCTCAGCAATAATATCTACACTACCTTCTTCTCGGGGCATATCTACATTAAACCCGTAAGTAATGTAATTTGCAGCAATAATCATCTCATAAATATAAGATCTAGATTTCGTAACCCCTTGTTGCCCTCTTTCCATTAGCTGTCTAAGTCTCTCATCATCTGGTGGGTGTATTAAGCCATTTTTCTCTAATATTTCTGCAGCATAGTCAAACAGCAATACTTTCTGCAAATCTTCTACTTGTGTAGATATGTTGAGGTTAAGTACATAGCCTTGGCCTCTAATTTTGTAAAGCAAATTCACCATCTTATAGGTAATGGAAGCTCCTCCTCAACCTTAATATACCGATACTCTTTATGCTTCCTAAAACACTAACCTATACCATTCTTCATACTCCCTTTCCAGTCTATCTGAAAAGACAATGTTCCAGTGAATACTGAAGCACAGCAATAAGCACAGCAAAACTACGCGGACGAAACCTACGCAATAACCTTACCGGAAGACAGAAAGCTTATAAGGAAAGCTCTCAACGCACGATACTTACCCATATAAGCCATTTATCTCAACATAACTAGTTTAATTTTCCACTAATAATTTTACTAAATAAAGCAAAGCTTCAGCCCTATTAGTAGTAGGGTAACCTTCTCTTCTTAGTTTTTTAATAACTAGACTCTTTATTTCTTAGCACTTAAACACTAACATCATTTAAGGTGGAAGCATGAAGAATACTGTTAATTCTTATTAACGTTCTTTACGCCATCTATACTGTGTTATTGCATGGTACAGTATTAAGCCTACGTCTTTTTCGTTAACACATAGTGCTGCATATCCTTGCCTACCTCTCACAATAACTGAAGCATGGTCAACAATATTATGTTTAACCTTAAAATATTCAGGATAGTGCTTTAGGTCTTCTAGTCTCATATATTTCCTATCGGGTCTCCTAATAATAGACACAATCCTCCTAGACCATTCATAATCGTCCGTACCTGCAAACTCTACTACAGGCTCAGGAGTTCCGCCCCTACGTCCAATCTTGAAAACAACTATACGCCTCCTCATCTTACCATATGCTTTCCTAAATCCGTATGCAACCAGAAACCTCAACCACCTACCATTCACATCAACTTCGAAACAGTAAGCTTTACCGAACATCTCCCTATCTCCCTCACTCCTACATGGAGGCCAACAGTAAACATAAGGCTTAAACACACCACAACCCCTAAACTTCACCTGAACACCTCTACGCGGAAGAGCAAGCCCTTCCCAATACTCTAAACCCTTAAGAAAAATATCTAACAACGTAACACCTTTCTCCCTCAACAACCTAACCCTACTATATATGTCCTCATCAACCTCAACACATAGCTCCCTAACACGCATAACCCCTATCCCAAATACTTTTAACTTAGACATCACTTAAAACCATAATGCACATTAAAACACCAAAATTTAAGAAAAGTTCAAGACAAGCAATAGACACGGAAAGACAATATCTTTAAACATTTAAGATTAAACTTAAACTGTTCCTTAAGCCTAAACTAGCTATTTAACAAAACATATTCGAAGTTTAAGCTTCAAGAAGCTATGGCGCTCTGAAAAGATAAATAATGTTAACATGTAAAGTTTAAGAGGTAAACAAAAACATGTCGGGTTCCAGTTCTGTAGGCGATAAGTTGGCTTCGGTGTTGTCGGAGATTCCTAGGGAGGTTTGGGATAGGGTTGTTATGAGGGAGCCTGAATGGATAAATATGTACGGGTTTCTGCCGAAATATGGTTTTGGAAAATTCTGCGTAGTAATGGTTGCTGCTGGGTTGAACGATTTTCAGTTGAAAGGTAGTGCTGAAGTAGCTTATTGGCCTAAAATAAGAGAGGTTCTTCTAGAACATCCTGTTCCTGAAACATTGGCTGAGCTGGAATCTATTCTTAAAGAATTCTATAAGAGGGAGAGGCTTGCAAAACTGAAAATCAGTAGGCTTAACAGGTTTCTCTCAAGCCATCTCGCTAGGAAACTGTGGTGTATGGAGCCCAAAGCTGTTGCTGAAAAATTCCTTGAAATATGGTATGATTTAGCAGCTACTATGCGTCAGGAAAGAAACATGAAGACAATAGTTTTCGCAATGAAATGCCTAGGACTAGCGTTGCTAATGGCAGGCTATAGTGACTTCAAATTTGAAAAAATCCCCATACCCGTAGATTACAGAGTCAAGCTGTTCACCAGGAAACTAGGAGTACCTGTGAGAAGCGATGAAGATGTTAGATGTTTTTGGGCAAACATACTATCTAAAATAAGGAAAAACGTAAACATCAACATGATCCATTTAGATTCACTAATATGGCAGATAGGTAAATTAAATAGATATGGCATTCTCCATTACTTTAGAGAACTTGGAATAGCAAATATAGGTGTAAGGCTTCTAGAGGTGATTAAATGAGGTTATGTATAGTACCATGTGGTAAACGTAAAATATGGGATAAAAACCCTCAAGCAGGCCCAGTTGAAGCAAGGAAAGCGTACATAGGACCATTTGCAAAAACATGCATAGAATATGCTGAAAAATTCTACCCAAAAAACTACGTAATACTATCAGCAAAACATGGCTTCCTACACCCATGGGAAACCATACCGGAAAACTACAACGTAACATTCAACAACCCAAAAACAAACCCAATAACCATAGAAGAACTTAGAAAACAAGCAGAAAGAAAAGGACTAACAAAATACGATGAAATAGTCGTTCTAGCAGGAACAACCTACGTCAACATAGTTAGAAAAGTATTCCCAAACAAAAAGATAATCACACCACTACAAGGAATAAAAAGACTAGGCAAAATGATAGCCACACTCAAAAACGCAATCAAGAAAGGAAGAAAACTATGCTAACACACTATAAGCACAAAACACTCTTTCTCAGATACCATTATTCACCCGGCAAACATGAAACTAACTATCAGTAATGAACCATCATTAATTTCAATACCTTCATTTTTAACTCCTAATTCACCTCTTAATCTCCAAAACTATCACTAAAAACACTAGAAACATACTACACCCCATTTTCGAGAAACGGCTTCCACTACAAAAACTCCTAGAATACATTAACTACAGAGGCAAAGTAGATGTTAACGATATTGTTAGAGATTTAGGTGGGAAATGGAGTACTGGACAAAAATACTTACATTATTAAATATTATAGATAAGGGTAGTATTGCTAAACCATACAACAGCTTCGTAGTTAGAAACTTCTTCACACCCCTAGCACAACACCTAAACCTAATCAGCGAAGACAATAGAGAATACAACCTAACAACTCCCAGCCAAACAAAACAGCAAACCTACTACAAACCTAAAAGCTCATAAATACGCCAATGAACACTCCACGAAGGCAAGCAACATTACCCGTTAAAAGCTAAATACATCAAACCTAAATACTTTAACAAAACCCTTTAACAAAAACCTAGGAAATAACCCTATTTGGCAAATATTGATATACGTATAATAGCTTTTACTTATAGTTAATATTTTAATAGATTTTAAAGTACCAACTTACGTAATTTTGTATAAGCCTCTTTAACTCTTTCTAAGCTTTTAGACGGATAAGCACAAGTACGAATGGTGTTGTAAAGTGAGCTTGCCGCCAGTCTTAGGGCTTCTTCCTTACTTTTACTTATATTAAGTAGAGCATTGAACGTTGAAGGCAATATGTTTTCGTTTTCTACTACTTGTGATAATAGGTCTTTGTACATATTATAGTGCTCTAAGGCTTCATAGATGTCAGTATATGGTACATTAATTACATTTTCCAAAAACTTAGCAATTTCCTTAGTGGAGACAGGCAATGATGTCAGTATTTCATGCTTGTTCATAACGTTTTCTACCACCTTAAAATACAATCTGCGGTAATATGCTCCATGGAATAACGCATCGAGATCAATACCATGTTTTTCGCTTAGTTCTAAAGCAGCAGTGATTGGTGCTGGTATGGGAAGTTTTACTTCGTTTAAATCCTTAACTTTACTTCCCGATATAGACCTGCATATTTCCCGGTACCTACATCGAGAACAGTAAGAGGAATTTGCATCGGCAGGTACTAGACCGTTCATGGCAATGTATTTTAGCTTCATAATTCTTGAAATCACTTCGGTCGTTAGCTCTGGGATATATGCATTCCTTATTCTTGCAAGCCTAGGATAAACAACGACACCTTCAGAAACGTTATTTGTATCTACTGGTATGAACTCTAGTTTATCTTTAGTTCTTCTTTCCATAAGTATTGAAGCA
>Ga0190313_1001262_pt1 | contig 13754 bp, 12 predicted proteins | sample 4870071011_MG_FD_169989 | JGI IMG/M metagenome (GOLD analysis project Ga0190313, IMG submission 169989) | Hydrothermal vent sediment bacterial communities from Southern Trench, Guaymas Basin, Mexico - 4870-07-10-11_MG | ecosystem: Environmental > Aquatic > Marine > Hydrothermal vents > Sediment ...
ACTCATCATCAATTTTCTTTATTTTTCTAAAAGGTTCCATACCTTCCACTGTTTGATTATTGTTATCTCTGTATTCATATTCTGGATGGGCAAAAATTATCCCTTCTTTGAAGGTTAGCCCAATTACGGGCAAACCGCGCAACGAAGCTTCTCTTGCATACTCTATCTGATAAATTCTTCCCTCGGGAGAAAACATAATTTTGGCATCGTAGTTCTTCGCGACCGAGGATACCTTTTCCAGATACTCCATGAGTGCGGCGCGAAACAACTCCGCTTTGGAGGAGAACATACCTGTGCGGACGAGTGAATCTATGTACTTGTCAACTTTATCGGGGATTATAACCCTAATCTCACTCATTCATTTCTCATCTCCATTATTCTGGATAAATCATGTATATATAATGGATATATAAAGGTATCGGTTGAAAGATTTAAGAAATAGTTTTAATTCTAATATAAAATTTAATGGTGTAAATTGTTAGGACTGTGGGTATAATAATTGGAATTTTAACCTCTGGCACCCATGTCTCTGTAAAGGCTCTTACATATCCTCTGCTTTTAGAACCTAATACAACATCGTTGGTACCATCATTATTGACATCACCAATCGTTATAACTCGGGTGTTTCCTTCTTCGGCGGGTTGTGAATAAATTTCAGTTAAATCACCATTATTAAAATCATATATTCTGAATAGAGCAGCATATATGTAGTTATCAAACCCTACAACTATTCTGTCTGTATTGTTTGATCCGAATATTTTTCCGGCGGCACAGCACATCGCGTTATCATCTGGAGCATTAAGCACGCCTGTTGTGATTTGCTCAAAACCAGCGTTTTTATACGAGACTGTAGTGTATCCATTGTGATATGTCACTATGAAAAGCATATCGTAATAATTTGGGATAAGGTGTGCTTTGCAATAACCTACGATGTATCCGACATCGTTTCCCCAACCTTCAACAGGTATATTTAATGATAGGGAATATACTTTCGTAAGTATCTCATTTTTAAAAGAATAAAAATTTATATAAGCACTATCGTATGATTTCTCTAATACAGCTATATTTGAATTGTTTGAAAAATTACCTGTTCTAACAAAACCTGAGCTTATGCTCTCAGTTGCATTAATGTAAATGAAGTTGCCGTTATCTATTCTATATATGCCATCGCCAGAAACAACGAGGTATCTAATATTATTAATGAGAAGAATGGCACTATCACTACCTCCGAAATACCTATCCAAATTCAATGTTCCGTTGGAACTCAGTGAAAATACAAAAACTCCAGTACTTCCGTTGTATGTTCCATAAATGAATAGTTCATCTTTTCCATCATCATCGTAATCGTACATATATGTATTCGTTGGCTCAACAACAATTATTCCAGGAGTACCAATTTTAAAATCATTTATTGAAGATAACTTGTATATGTTGATCCCATCGTATTCATATACGGCGAGCATAAATTTGTTGTTACTTGAATAATCGTCATATACAACGGCAATATCTTTATAACCGTTTCCGTTCATATCACCAATTGCGACCGAAGCAGTTTCTATGTAGTTGGTGTATGTTTCAACACGAAAACTTAAAAATTCATACATGGAGTATCCTTTTTCCATTGAAGAGCTTGTAGAAGTTGATACTATGTTGATGCTCAAGCAAATAACAAGGCAACTTATTATAATTCTAATCCCGCTTGCCATATAATATGTATCGTAAATCTGTTATATGTATTTTTCGCTTTCTGGAAAGATTCTTTGTGTCTTAGAATATTAGGTCAAAAGTCGCTTACCGTCCAGTATTTTCGGACGGACAGAGCGAATATTTTCAAGAAGTATAATGAGAAAGTGTACATCAGACGCAATATTTATATAAACGAACATCTATCGGCTATTGTATGGCGAGGGAATCAAGAAGAACTGGCTTTCAATCCGCCGCTGGATTAATAAGATACTTTGAGGAAGAGGAGAGTAAGGGTCCCAAGTTGGATCCCAAGCTGATAATTTATTTTGCCATAGCCCTCGCTGTTGTGGTGGAGTTGGCCAAAGTTTTCTGGCCAGCGAGTTAATTATGCATATATTTGTTATTGGAAACGTAGCATCGGGAAAACTACATTATCTCTACGATTGAAAGAAAGAGGGTTCAGATTGGTAAATCTTGACCCTTCTACTGGGCTTCCCCAAGCGGATTTTGATGTTCGTAATCGTGTCAAGGTGGAGGAAATTGCGGAAAAATATGGTTTTGGTTTTAACGGTGCGCAGATAAAGGCGATGGAAATACTGAGCGGAGAAGATTTTTGGATATGTGAGAAAGAGGATGTCGTTTACGACACTCCCGGTCAAATGGAAGTTTTCCTGTATCATAATTTTGGAAAGAAAATGTGCGAATCCGTCGCGTCCCACGGTAATGAAGTTGTTCTCATTTATGTTGTGGACGCATACGATGCCCGCACCTTGGAAAATTATGTAAGTATAATAGCGCAGGCGGCAAGCGTATACCTCAGATTATCATATCCAATGATAGTGGTTCTGAACAAAATTGATTCTCTTAGCGAGGAGGAAGTTAAGAGGATGGAAGAGTGGACGGATAGAGAACTTCTTGAGAAAATGCTCGGAAAAGGAAATGAACCTTTAGCCAAACTTATGCAATCATTAGTGGACTTTATGGAATATACCAACATATTTCAAAGGCCAATAACAATATCCGCGAAGAAAAATGAAGGAATAGAGGAGCTAATGGATGTTCTCTATGAAATACACTGCACCTGCGGTGATCTGAGTTAAGTTACTTTGTACCTACCATCCCTGACTTCAAATATTGCTCCGTTATAAAGTAATTCGCCGAAAACCCTGTTGAAATCTTCCTTGGGAATTCCCATATCCTCAGCAACGGAAACTATATCCTCGTATCTCGCACCATCCCCCTCGTGGTCGCATGATTGTATTATTGCGAGAATTTTGCTCTCCAAGTCCTCCTCTTCTGCGGTACTCACACCCTCCGCGGGAACCTCCTCCGAAACCTCCTCTTTCTCCACAAGTGCTTCCTGAGGCACTATGTACATAAGTGCCTTCTCTACTATATCCATAAATCTCTCAATCCTTATTTCATCTTTTCCATATTTCTCAAGGGCCAGCATAACTCCCTCTGCCAAATATCTCGGAAATCCCATTTCCGTGAGGGAATCCACTGTGGGATTTTCAGCATCCAAAGCGGCACGCATTGCCCTTATCCTCATAAGGGTTTTTCTGGATGTATCGTATATCCAGTAAACCATCACTTGATTGCTTACTTTATTTACCTCCTCCGGGGTTATGGAAACGAGGAATCTGTTGCTCCCCTCCGGTTGGAAAACACTTATCTTTCCAACCACAGCTACGAAATCCCCTTCCTCGTATTTTCTCAATTTTTCGCGCGGACCCGGGGTGAACTTTCCCGCTTTTATGTAGAAAGAAGAGCCGGGATTGGAAATCTGAACTTTTAGCATATCTTCAGTAATATCTTCCTTTGAGAATAGAGTCCCCACCATAAATACCCTATTCACGAGGGCGCCGAGGGGAGTCAAAAGAAAATTGTAGGTTCTACCATTCTTTGTTTTTTTAATAAGTACTTTTGAGCGGTTCAACTCATAGGGAAAGAGTCTAATTGCGGGTTGACGGATCATTCAACCACCTCCCTGTAAAGTTCCATAACCCTTTCCCTTACATCGCTATCTTCCACACTTCTTACCTCCTTCGGAAGCATTAGTAATCCGTATTTATCGCTTGAAAGTACATTTCCTTTAAGAATCACGGGTAATCCGAACAATTTGTCCCTTGCTATTCTCTCTATAACTCCCACATTCATGGATTCCTTGGCAATCTTTATACATTCCTCCAGAGTCATTCCGAGCATCTTCTCGCTCTGCTCTTGGTTTAGTATGACGAATATCGCTCCCGTCCCGTCATCTACCACGGCCTTGATTCTTAGTTCATACTGCACATCTACGAATCCGTGTTGAGAACAATAATTCCCATCCAACCTCTCGCCACATATCGGGCATCGGGTTACAAGGCCGCTCCCCTCCCTAACATCCACTATAACTCCTTCTACTTTAACATCCACTCCACCGCGGTTTATGAGGTGGTAGATATCCACGGTGCTATCTTTTATTTCCATATCTTCGTTGGGAAGGATTTCTATCTCGGCGCGCTCGTCAAAAACCACCTGCGGAAGCCTTCTGAATGTATTCACATAGGCACCCCTTATCCTCAGAACTTTCCCGACAGGTGGTTCATAATTCCACGATGTATAGAGAATTTTTCCCGAATCATCCGCCATGATTCCCGAATATGCTGTTTTTTCTTCCCCACCCACTATGTAATTTTTCTTCTCAACATCTAATATTTTAGCTACAACCTCCACATTCCTCATCCCCGGACGGAGGTTTATTATCTTGTGGTATTTGCTCTCCCTCCTTACTACGGGAATATAATCCCTCGGAAGTTTGGTTACTATTGAATTGTTTCCGATGTAAAGTTGAACTCTTCCAGCGAATTCTTTCACATACGCCCTGTCTATCCTTATAACATCTCCTTTCTCTATACCCTCCGGCAGATACCAGGCGTTGAAAAATATAACTCCGGTTTCATCTCCTATAACCCCATAATACCTCTTTCCTATCCTGTCCTCGCGCTCCACTTCTTTGGAGTATATGCTCAAAATCCTTCCTATAACCGTGAGCATCTTCTGACCTGGCCTGAGTTCGGCAATCTTTTTCTGTATAGTGGATGATAGCTTTGAGGGGTCTCCGCCAAGCGATTCCACCACTCTGACCTTGGCATCCCTCTCCGCCATGAAAAGTTTGAATATGTACTTTCTTAGCATATCTTCAACAACTTTCCTCGTATCTTCATCATGCCTTCCAAGTGCGTTCAAAACATCCTCAACATGCTCCTGAAATTCCTTTTCATCAATCATTATAATCACCTCAATAGTACTTATCCGCGAATGTCGTGAACCTCCCCCACGTATGGGCGATGAACCGCACTCTATCTATCCTCGCTCCTTCGTCGTAAGCGAAATCTGCAAAGTCCTCGGCAACTACATCCCCAACTATTAAATGATGGTCTCCTAAATTTATATCATCTCTCAAAACACACTCTATATTCGCTACGCACTCCTCTATTATTGGAACATTAACCTTCTTCCCATTCCCAAACCTAAATAGTGTGGACTTATCTTCATCCCTTCCGCTGACACTTCCCGCTCTCAAGACCCTATCCTTCAGGTCAAGGGAGGGTACGGCTATAACGAACTCTCCGCTTTTCTTTATTAGTTCGTAAGTAAATCTTTTTGGGGAAATGGCCACGCCTATGCGAAATGGCTCGTAGGAAACGGGCATAACCCAGTCCGCCGCCATAACATTTACTTTTCCTTCGTACGCGCTAACAACCAAATACGTGTGCATCGGATACAGCAACTCAACTCCCATTCTTCGCCACCTCTTTATTTAATCGGCGCCGGGCACACCGGAGTGGACGCCTAGAGTACGGCGCAAGTGCCCCGTCCCGGCGGTCAGCCCCGCACCCCGCCGAGCGCCGCAGGTCCACGGTACCGCTGCTCCCTTCCGGGCCTGGCGGGGTTCCCGTGGCAAAGCACCGCGAAACTTCCCTCCGGAAGCCCGCGGTGCACCCCCAGCCCCGGCGGACAGGGCCTCATACCGCCTTGAACGGCTTGCGCCGCACCTAGTTACGCCTCCTCCGGCTGTCGCCCCCGCGTATAGGCGATTTCGGGTCACAGGGGACGCCTAACCCCCCGGCCTAGCCCGGCGCCACTCCGTTATATGGCGGAAGGTATTTAAGGTTTTGTAAATGATACGCCATCTATGTTTATGCGTTAAACTTTTATTTCAGCTATTTATAACCTATATAATCAACCAAAATGAAGAAAAAATTATATTTGACCGATGGTGATTGAACATGGATGATTATAAAGAAAGAAAATATCTCTCTGCAATTGAGGTGGCCAAGTATTTGGGAATAACTGTAAAGCAAGTTCATAATCTATTAAAAGCAGGAAAGCTTAGAGGTTTTAGAGCGGCTAGTGGACAGTACAGATTTGATCTTAAAGATGTTAAAGCGATAGAAAATCAGATATCTAATTTTAAACAAATCAATTCCAAAGAAAATATAATAGACGATAAAAACATAATCTCAGTAAATGGAACTACACAAATAGTGTATGTAAAAGATGCAAGAAATATGGAAGAGATTCCAGATAATTCAATTCATTTAATGATAACATCTCCACCATACTTCAACGCAAAGCTTTATTCCAGAGTTCCAATAGAAGGAGATTTGGGTAATATACATGACTTTGATGAATGGTTGAATGAAATAAAAAAGGTGTGGAAAGAGGTTTTTAGAGTTTTACAGCCTGGAAGAAAAGCATTTATAAATATTATGAATCTGCCTGTACGAACAGAATATGGCTTTAAAAGTTTAAATATAGTGGGTAAAACAATAGATATATGTGAGAGCATTGGATTTATATTTCGCAGAGAAATTATTTGGCATAAGACGAACTCGGTTAAGGCACACTTCGGGACATATCCCTATCCCGGAAATATTTTAATTAATTATGCTCATGAATTTATATTGGAGTTTGAAAAACCTGCACCGCCAAATTATAAAAAATACGCTCATTTAACTAAGGAGCAAAAAGAGGCCTCAAAGCTTGATAAAGAATTTTGGATTGAAATTAAAAAATCGGATGTATGGTTAATGAAACCAGAAAAGAGCGGAGATAAGAGAAATCACCCCGCGCCGTTTCCATATGAATTGCCTTACAGATTAATAAAAGCTTATAGTTATGTTGGTGAAACAGTGTTGGACCCTTTTTTAGGTTCTGGAACTACACTCGTAGCGGCAAGAGATTTGAAGAGAAATGGAATAGGATATGAAATAAATCCCGAATTAGCAAAGGATGCTATAAAAAGAATAAAAAATTACCAAAAAAAGCTTTTATGAGGTGAAAATAATGAAAAAGGCCAATGCCAAACTCATATATGCTCAGTCAAGTGATATAAAAGCAAGAACTTATCTGGAATATAGAAAAGATATGAAAAAGAAAGCTATTGTTGAATTAGAAATAAAGGATTGGATTGAAAATAAGCTTAAAGAAAAACTAAAAAGAAATGATATTGTTGTGGAAAAATATGGTGGTGATAAATTTCTATGGTTTTTAAGAGAAGGTGGAATAACAAGAGAACCAGATTTTATAGCCCATATAGGCAATGAAAAATGCGTACTTATTGAATTTCAATATGCTGATAAAGAGAATTTAAAATTTTTTGATTTTAAAATATCAAAAGTTGTAATGAAAAAGAAGGGGAAAAGAATACCATATGATGATAGAATTTTTCTATATATTCTTAAGAACTCGCTAAAATATGCTTTTATTGAACCAAAGTGGATAGTAGAGAATGGTGAGATTGATGTTGTTCCCGCTTGGGGTAGCAGAAAAGCATACAGAGTTCCCAAGGAAAAATTTGAAAGTATTTTAAAAAGAGATGATTCTTTGGCTCCTTTTGTAGAAAAAATAAATGCAAAAATAACTATTTTAAATTTCCAGCATGAATTAATTTCAATGTGGGAAAATAAATTATCATAAAGAATTGCAAAAGGTGATTGATGAAGAAAAAGTGGTAAAGGTCGTTCCCAAAACATTAGAGGGATTTTTTAAAGTTTGTTTTATGTTGGATCACCTTAATAAGATTCCTGAAAATATAAATTTATGGCTTATATATCTCTTAACGTATGTGAATAAGAAACTAACATTGAGTGATATAGCCATGCTCGTATATTCTCTTGATTTTCTATATTCTAAAATTCTACCAGACAATCTCAAAGAAAATGAATTATTAGAGCTTCAACAAAAGATAATGATTTTACTTCAGTTAATAGATTCGTACTATCAAGAGGATGAGGGTCTTTATAAGTCTACAATCAAAGAAAGTCCATTAGAGGAAACTAGATATGCTTTGTTTTCTATAAATTTAATAGAAGATATTATACAAGATTCTATCCACTATCACGGAGCTAACTTTCAACCAATAACAAAAATATATCAATATGTACGAAACCCCGTGAAAATTGCAAAAATGATAAGCAATTACAGAACCTAAAAATTAAAAACCTCCATTTATTATAGGCGAATATGCGAAGGGTCAATTACGAAAGGATATACGGTGAGATATGTGCATTAATTGAGGAATCTTTATCTAAGAACGATGAGATTGAAAGTATTCTGCAGAATATATGCGAGTTGCTACGGACGGAAGTGGAGCATTACAGCTGGGTTGGTTTTTACCTAGCAGATGAGAGTGAGAGAACCCTTCACCTCGGTCCTTATTCGGGAGAGCCAACTGAGCACAAGAGAATTCCTTACGGAAGAGGAATATGCGGTCAGGCTGTGGAAATAGGGGATACTTTCGTAGTTCAGGATGTATCTCAGGAAACTAACTATCTCGCATGTAGTCCCAAGGTGAGATCGGAGATCGTGGTACCGATATACAAGAATGGAAGGATCGTGGGAGAGATAGATATAGATTCCCATTATCTTTCAGCATTCAGCGAAGATGACAGAAAGTTTCTTGAAAGGGTAGCGGATAGGATTGCGGAGATAATCTGAGCATTACCGTTAAGTACATCCTCTCATCTCCATGTTTATGGAGAAAAACACCCCTATACTGCTGCTCTCCCCCACTAAAAAATTCCTTATAAGAATAACTGGAGATTACGAGATACTCGGAGATTACGGCGTTGTGAATACCTCCCGATTTCTCACAGCGAAATACGGAGAAAAAATATTGCTCGGAGATGAAGAATTTTTCATTCTGCCTCCTACTATAGACGATTTCGTGGATTGTATGGAAAGGAAAGCCCAGATAATAAAACCGAAGGATGCCGCAATTATAATAATGAGGACGAATATAGGGGCGGGAAGCGTTGTGATTGAAGGGGGCTGTGGTTCCGGAGCGTTAACCGTAGCCCTACTTCGGGCGGTTAGACCGAACGGAAGAGTAATAACTTACGAACTTAGGAATGATTTTGCGGAAATAGCGAAGAGAAATGCGGAAAGGATGAATCTTGAAGAATGGTGGACTCTGAAGATCGGGGATGTAAGGAAGGATGTGGAGGAGAGGAATGTGGATGCGTTTATAGTGGACATACCCGATCCGTGGAATTGTATTGATGCAGCAAATAAAGCGCTCAAACCGGGCGGAGTATTCTGCGCGTATGTTCCAACCTACAACCAATTGGAAAAAACCGTGAAAAACCTTCGCGATAATTTGTTTGTGGAAGTGAGAGCCTATGAAATTATGGAGAGAGAGATAGTCGTGGGAGAGATGGGTACTAGGCCTACAAACGAGTACATAGGGCACACAGGCTTCATAATATTCGGCAGAAAAATTTAGAATTCAAAATTCTCGGTTTTTCTTACCTTTCGGTAATTGAGGTAGGTTACCGCGGTCATAACGCTGAGGGCGAACGCTATAATGTAAGGACTCATAGGAATCTTTATCATTACTGAGTGGGCGATTACCAACATATTCGGAGGAATCACGGCTGCGGAAAATTTAACCATAACCGAAGGGTCAAAGAGCAGGGAGGTTGTGTGCAATCCCGTGAATCTGGCCAGACACCAGAACCCGTAAATGGATGTTGCAATTCCAACGAGAAGGGATATAGGCATATAATAAATCTCTCCATATGCAAAGGAAATTGCAACAACTGCAGGCACAATTATACAAAGAGATATTATCAGATAAACTATGAAAAACGATTTTATAAGCTCAATAGGTTTAACAGGAAGTAATGTTAAATAGGTGTGGTCATCAACCATGGTGAGCCAAGAGTAAATTACCAGAGTTAGAAAACCGAATATGGAGGCGTAGCCCACAGAATTGATTCTCAGATTAACCAGGGTAGTTGAAATATAATCGGAGAAAAGAATTATAAGTGTGAGAGGTAAAAGATATCCAAAAATCAGTTTTATGGGCATTCCACTCCTCCACACATCCAGAAAAGTTTTTTTCACTAAAGGATTCTTATCTCCAATGTACGAACTTTTTGTATGTGATGTATAAACTGGAATTTTTATTTCTTCGGGTGTTAGAAAAAATCCCGCGATAGTATATGCGATTGCTAAAACTATTTTTAGAAAGATTATGTTGGGAAGAAGAGGTACGATTACGGGAATTAGAGGGATTACGAGCAATCCTGCCATAAGAGGATTTCTAAGGTAGGCGATGGATATGGCGTAGGAGGAAGAATATCCCAGAATGAACATGATTAGGATAAGCATAATGGTTTGGTACTTGGAGAATGCCAAGAGAACGGATACGACGGAAATCCCCATAAGAAGTGAGTAGTATATTAAATCTCGTAGATACAGGTAGAGAAAAGTTTCCTTGTAGGAGATGGGTAAAATTTCAGGAAGATTAATCAAAAGGAACTCTCTCAATCTTTTTCGCAAATACTGTATTCCAAGATATCCGAAGGCTCCCACGCTTATACCGTAGAAAAACGCACCGTAAGAAAGAACTATATCGCTAATTCCTACCTTAACTGCGAGGAATGTAAATAGCGCGATGTAAAATGGAAACAGGTAAAATGATATTGGGGATACATATCTAAGGTGTCTTCGGTACTCCTCCACCAAAAAGAGTTTAAGGAGATGATATCGCTCTGAAAAACTCCTTTTCAATATCCACATCCTCCACACTCAGCACTCTGGCAATCTTTCCCTTGTTCATTATGGCCACTCTGTCGCATATTTTTTGCGCTAATGGAACTATATGTGTCGCCAGTATAACCGTACCACCCTTCTCCGCAAAATTTTCTATAAGAGAAATGACATCTTTCTGAACTGAAGGGTCCAAGTTTATGAGAGGTTCATCAAGTAGAAGAGCCTGAGGTTCATGTATCACCGCGGCGGCAATCATCAATTTCTGTCTCATTCCTTTGGATAGATCCCTCGCCAATCTATCGTTTGGTAATGAGAAGTACTCAAGATATTTTTTCACATCGGATTTTTTCCCTCGTATTGAGCATATGAGGTCTAAATATTCTTGGGGCGTGAGATAGGATGGCACTGATTCCACTTCGGGCACTATTCCTATGCGCTCCCTTATTTTTATTGGTTCTCTTATCACATCAACGCCTAGAAAATTAACGGTACCTTCATCAGGTTTCGTTATGCCCGATAGAATTTTGAGAAGAGTAGTTTTTCCAGCACCGTTGGGGCCGAGCAATCCGAAGATCTCTCCCTTGCTTACCGCAAAGGATACACCTCTGAGGGCCTCAATTTTACCGTATCTCTTTTTCACATTCTTAACATCTAAACATACCATTTATACCACCCTTATTGCGTGAGTAACAGTATTATCGTTATCAACTTTAACAACCTTAACTCCACGGGCCATTCTGCCGTATACGGGTATTTCCTTCGCCCTTACCCTTATTGTGGTTCCCTTCTTGGTGGAAATTATTACCTCGTCTTTATCCCCTATAGGAAATGCGGCAACAACACCGCCTATTTTTGATGTAACTTTTATTCCTATTACTCCCTTCGCCCCCCTTCTTGTCTTTCTTATTCCGTCCTTTCCCTCTATCAGTATCCTCTTTCCGTAGCCGTTCTCCGTTATTATCAAAATTTGATTTTCCTTTTTTCTCAAAACGGCAGAAACTATTTTGTCATCGGCATCAAGACGCATACCTATAACGCCCATGGCGTTCCTTCCGGATATTGGAATCTCCGATACTGAGAACCTAGCTACTCTGCCTTTTCTTGAAAACAGCAGAATTTCGCCATCCAAATCCCCGATAAGCACATGAGATAAACGATCATTTTCCCGAAATCTCGTGGCCCTTATACCCGTGGAGCGTATGTTCGCAAACTCCGATAAAGATGTTCTCTTCACTATCCCCTTTTCAGTTACGAAATAAAGGTATTTGCCTCTTGTGGTTGATACTGGCAGGATTTTTACTATTCTCTCATCCTCCTTCATGTTGAGGATTGCCATAATGTGCTTTCCCCGCGACCTCCTCCCCATCTTCGGAATTTCATAACCCTTTATGGAAAATACCCTGCCAGTATTTGTGAAAAGCAAAAGTAAGTCATGACTGTTAATCTCCACGAAATCCTGAAGGTCCGGAGTGCCATGTATTCCTTCACCTCCGCGACGCTGCGCCCGGAACTCCTCCGGAGAAATCCTCTTTATGTAACCGTCGCGGGAAAGAACAACTATGTTCTTCTCCCTCGGAATCAAATCCTCCTTTTTCCTCTTCTCGTAAGTTTCCTCTATCTTTGTTCTTCTTTCATCCCCATATTTCTTTTTGATTTCGTCTAATTCCTCAGAAATCCTTTTGAGTTTGAGTTCCTCGCTGGCTAATAATTCCCTGAGTTCCCTTATTTTTTGGATGATTTCATCATACTCTTTTTTCAGTTTGTCTCCTTCCAATCTCGTTAGTCTCTGCAACTGCATTTCCAGTATTACCTTCGCTTGACGCTCCGTGAACTTGAACCTATCAATCAATTTTTGCTTTGCCTCCTCCACATTTTCCGAGGATTTTATCAGAGCAATGATTTCATCAATGTATTTTAGCGCTTTAAGTAATCCTGAAAGAACATGCTCCCTATCCTCCGCTTTGCGCAACCTGTGCTCGGCTTGGCGCGTAATAACTTCCAAGCGATGTCTAACATATTGCTCTATAAGTTCCTTAAGATTCAGGAGTTTGGGAGCACCATCCACCAAAACGAGATTTATTATGCTGTAGGTACTTTCAAGAGGGGTAGATTCGTATAGTTGATTTAGTATGACCTCTGCGTTAACATCGGGCCTCAGTTTTATAACTACCCTTATTCCCTCCCTGTCGGATTCATCCCTGAGATCCGTTATTCCATCAATTCTTTTATCCCTTACAAGTTGCGCTATTTTCTCAAGTATATGCGATTTTTTAACCTCATAAGGAACATCCTTTATTATTATCTCCTTTCTCTTTCCCCTCTCAACAATCTCGGCGGTGGCCCTTATCTTTATTATCCCTCTACCTTTTTTATATGCCTCCACAATGCCGTCTATACCACATATTATTCCTCCCGTGGGGAAATCCGGGCCTTTTACAAATTCCATAAGGTCTTCAACACTACAGTTCGGATTTTTTATGTAATACTTTATCGCATCCACGATTTCGTTAAGATTGTGCGGCGGTAAATTCGTGGCCATGCCAACCGCGATGCCCGAGGAGCCGTTAACTAGGAGATTGGGAAATTTGGAGGGCAGAACCACAGGCTCCTGAACTGTACCATCAAAATTCGGCTGAAAGTCCACCGTATCTTCCCTTATTCCCTCAAGCATCTCCTCCGCAACCCTGCTCAATCGGGCTTCTGTGTACCTCATGGCCGCGGCAGGGTCTCCATCTATACTTCCAAAATTTCCCTGCCCATCCACTAATGGATATCTCATTGAAAAATCCTGAGCCATTCTGACAAGCGCATCGTATATGGGCGCATCTCCGTGTGGATGGTACTTACCCATAACCTCTCCCACTATCCTCGCGGATTTTTTATGGGGTTTATCGTGAGTCAAACCAAGTTCAAACATTCCGTAAAGAATTCTTCTTTGAACGGGCTTCAGGCCATCCCGCACATCTGGAATGGCCCTACCAACTATAACGCTCATCGCGTAATCAAGATAAGATTCCTTC
>Ga0190313_1001263_pt1 | contig 13754 bp, 10 predicted proteins | sample 4870071011_MG_FD_169989 | JGI IMG/M metagenome (GOLD analysis project Ga0190313, IMG submission 169989) | Hydrothermal vent sediment bacterial communities from Southern Trench, Guaymas Basin, Mexico - 4870-07-10-11_MG | ecosystem: Environmental > Aquatic > Marine > Hydrothermal vents > Sediment ...
GGTCTGGCATGCGGATTGTGTGACAGCTGTATTTTTAGAAAAAAAGGATTTAAGGAAGCGGGTATACCTGATCCCACAAGTTACATAACGTAAAAAAAAAATCAGGGGCTGTGTCAGGATAGCTGTCACCTTGGTCTTTCTCAAATATGGTTGAGTAAATTTCTGAGGCTTTTTCAATCGGAAATTAGCCTTTTAAACAATTTCAAATGTTTTAATCAGATTATACCTGCCGCCTATCTTAAATCAGAGACGCTGAATAGTTAGGAACGAAAATTTTATAAGTTGAACGAAATAGCTTGTCTTTTGGCCCATCTACTTCGTTGCATCAAAGGCCGAATACGTAGAGTATGCAACCTTTAATGCGCCTTGTATATGGGCCAAAATCCTGCGCTATTTCTGCTCAACTTATTTCATCTCCGTTCCTTACATAAGATTTTATAATAATGCCTCAAAGTTTTCTTGCTTTTTATGACAGGGTTTCAGGAGTAAGGTGCTAAACCCCACGGTTTTTGGTATCAGGTGCACTGGCTTGTTTGCGTCTCTGCATTTAATTGTTAACCATTTTTAATCTTTTCTTTGGTTTGCCTTTTTATAAACCAAATTTTTATCTCTTTTACCGATTGCAATTATCAAAATATATATTTCTTCGTCAATTACTTCATAAACAAGTCGGTAGCCACTTGCTCTAAGTTTAATTTTGTAATGATTTTTAAAGCCAGAAAGCTTACAACTGTTTACATGTGGAAAATCAAGACGCTCTTTTAGTTTTTTTTTAAGCTTTGCCTGAATAGTATTATCTAATTTTTGCCATTCTTTAAGAGCCGATGGAAGAAACTTTAATTTATAATTCATCTAACGTTATTTCCACCGCTGATTTTTTTTCATTTTGACGTTCTTTAACTGTTAAACTTAAATGATAGTCCTCGATTTTTTCAAGTAATGCAGCGTAGGTTGCAGCTGGTATTAAATAAGCGGTCGGCTTATTATGGTTTAGAATGGCAATAGGCTCACCCTCAGATTGTTCAATAAGCATAGAAGGATTTTTTTTTAATTCTGAAATACTTGCCGAACAACTTGCTAATACAGATTCCATGATTTCACCTTTTTTATTTAGATCATAATTATGTACTTATTATAGGTCATAAATCTTGTAGCATCAAGTCTTATTTTTGATGGTTAATGGATATGCTAATGGATATGAGGACGACCTTAAATAATCAAATAACTCAATCTGCAAGCTGATATCCTTCTTGTTTAGCCAACTTTTCTCCACGTTGAACTGAATAGCTGAATAGCAGATGGCGTAATGAAGAAATCTTCTTGCAAGATCTATCATGGGCTCCCCCAATTCGACCATGGCCCAATAGCAAAATAAATCTCTGGCTCTCACTCGGTCATTTTGCCGCCCTTTTCCGGTTACATAATCCCTTCCCATATTTAGCAATTTACAAACTCTTTCAACTATCTTTTCAAAATTATAGCCAAGGCCTTTGAGTTTATATTTTAGGGAAAATTGTTCTTCTGATTCTGAAAGAATATCTCTAACAAAATCACTTTTCCCTAAAATTCGTTGATCGCTCTTGATACGTTCGTTCCATCAAGCTTCATCTTGTTAACGTTGTCCCAACCACCAAGACTTCGTGTCAAGCCTCCTCCCACAAGATCAGGCCGTTTTCCTAAATCAATTTTTTTTTAACATAGGATACTCCTTTTTTGCTAGAAAAAAATACGAATTTCAGGAGTAAGGTATCAAGGCGTGCTATGCCCGCACCCCAAAACCAAAAATTATCAGTTCAATTTTCAAGAGATGTAACACATTAAGTTTACAAAATTTTATAATGATGCCTCAAAGTTTTCTTGTTTTTTATGACAGGGTTTCAGGAGTAAGGTGCTAAAAACGAAAAGAATAAAAGTAGTGCCATAACTAAGATTTTAAAAAAGTAACCTGCTGTAATTATAGTATTTGTTTTTTCTATTCAAAAAGATGGGTTAATCCTTGCTTCCTATCTTCTCCTGAAATTCTGAAAATTTTTTCACAAAGACAAGCATGTTATTTTGAACAAAGATAACCAGGTCATCTAATAGGGAATAAATCACAGGAATCATCAATAAGGTAAGAATAGTAGAGGTAATCATGCCGCTGCCCACTGCAATAGCCATGGGCGATCTTGCTTCACCACCTTCGCTGAGCTCCAGAGCAATGGGCAGCATGCCGAAAAATGTAGATAAGGCGGTCATCAATACCGGTCTAAGCCTGACTGGGCCAGCTTTTAGTATAGCATCGGTGCGTGAAAGGCCCCGCTTTCTTAAAGTATTGATATAATCCACCAGTAAAATAGCATTTTTTGTTACAAGCCCTATCAAAATAATCATACCTAAAAGACTGAAAAGATTCAGCGTTTTGCCTGTAATCAAAAGCGCGCCAAAAGCACCAAAAAGAGCCATGGGCAAAGCGAGCAATATGGTGAATGGATGGATAAAACTTTCAAATTGAGCCGCCAGCAGCATATAGACCACAATTATGGCAAGAATAAATGCAAAGGTTAATGCATCAAACATTTCAATCATATCTTCACTTGTTCCGCCAAAACTCAGTTCATAACCGCCTTCTTTGGGCAATACCTGTTTTGCAATTTCTTTAAGGTCGTCTATTGCCTCTCCGGCAGTCTTATTGCCGCCCCGTGCATTGGCAAAGATATGGATTGCGTGCTGCCGTTCAAAACGTCTTATGGTCTGGGGGCTCACTCCATTTTCAATATGCACAAGATTTCTGAGCTCTATCAGGTTACCGTTTTTAGCAGGGACCAGGATGTTCATCAGATCCTCGGGCCTGGTCCGGTATTTTTCCATTAAACGTACCCGGATATTATATCTTTCGCCTTCATCTTCGAATTTTATTGACTCATCTGCATATCCATCAATCAATATCCACAAGGTTTTAGCTATGGTAGATATGTCGACCCCTACGTCAGCAGCCTTATCCCTGTCAATATAGATTCTGGTTTCCGGTTTTTCCAGCTCAAGATCGTAGTCCACTCCAACAATTCCCGGAATTTTTGCATATTGAGTCTTAATATCCTCTGCGTACTTTGCCAGTTTATTCATATCAGGCCCCCTTATAATACCATCAACATCTGTATTACGGGAAATGCGGCCGATTGCTGAAAAATCTTCCACGGATATAACAACACCTGGAATGGTACTGGAGTTTTTCTGTACCATGGCCATGACCTCTTTCTGGCTCCTTGTTCTCTTGTCAAGATCCTCCATAACAACAAAAAACCAGACATTGTTAGTATCATCAGTGGGCATTGCACCAACCATGCTGGTTATCATGGTGTTTTCCGGCTCCTGAGCTGTAACATTTTCCAGTCGTTCAATGAACTGTTTTGTATACTCGATACTCGACCCCACAGGGGTTCGCATACTTATCATATAAAGCCCCCTGTCTTCCATGGGCAAAAACTCTTTTTTCAGTTGCAGACCCAAAAAAACAGTGGCGGTAAAAACACCAGCCACACAGAAAAGCATAACAACCCGGTGGCGTAAGGCAAAACCAAGCATTACACTGTAAACCACGGTTACAGAGTTCAAAACAGACTCAACAAATTGATGAAACAGATTTTTCTTTTTATCCTCTTTACTGTTTTTGAGCTTTAAAATTCTTGAGCAGAGCATGGGTGTGAGTGTAAGGGCTACAAACAGGGAAATCATTATAGCGGAAACAATTGTGAGTCCAAAGGGATAGAGAAAACGTCCCATAATACCTTTCATAAATGCAACAGGTATAAAAACAACGCAGATACTCAAGCTGGCTATTATCGCCGCAAATGCTATTTCACTGGTACCGGAAGAGGCTGCTTCAATGGGATCCATCCCCTCTTCCATATGGCGATAGATATTTTCCAGAATAATAATAGCATCATCAACAACCAGTCCTATTGCCACAGATAAGGCGATCATTGTCATATTATTTGCGGTAAAGCCCAAAAAGTACATAGCGGCAAAGGCACCGATAATTGAAGTGGGAATTGCCAGATTAACGATTAAAGTGGAGCGAAAATTCAATAAAAATATGTATAGAATAACAATTGTGAGTACCACTCCAACCAAAAGATCAACCTGCACCCCTTCAATGGTACTTCGTATAAATTTAGATCTGTCCCAGCTGACAGTATATTCCATCCCTTCTGGTATAAGGGGCTCCAGCTCTTTTATTTTCTTTTTCAGCCTTTCTGCCACTTCAACCACATTGGATCCCACCTGCTTTAATATCTGTATTCCCACTGCAGGCTGTTTATTATAACGCATAAGAGAGCGCTCTTCTTCCATGCCGTCTTCTGCATAACCTATATCTTTAAGTTTAATGGGAACGCCATTTTTATGATCAATTATCAGGTCGTTAAATTCTTCGACACTCTTAAATTCACCCATTGTCTTTACAATAATTTCAGTGGGACCGGTTTTCAGAAAACCACCGGGCATTTCGATATGCTGATCTTTTAAAGCCTGAACAACTTTTTGAGGAGGAATATGGTAAGAGTTCAGTTTTTCCCGATCCAGCCATAACTGTATTTCTCTGTCCCTAAAGCCGTAAATATTCACCTTGCCAACGCCGCTTACGGTCTCGAGTCTCCGCCTTAAAACCTGATCAGCAAACATACATATTTCATTAAATGAACGGGTTTTGGATTGAAGAGTAAACCAGACTGTGGCTATGGATTCAGTACTCAACTTATCTACTATTGGCCTGTCAACATCCTTGGGAAGCTTTTTCATGGCCATCCCTATTTTATTTTGTACATCTGTTGCCGCTACATTAATATCCTTATCCAGGTGAAATTCCAGAGTTATAACCGATTTGTTCATCATGCTGACAGATGTAATATGCTTTATACCCTGAATGGAATTAAACTCTTCTTCCAGAACATCTGTAATATCCATATCTATAACTTCCGGGCTTGCCCCTGAAAGAAAAGTTGTTACTGTTACATAGGGAAATTCTATGTAAGGATATTCATCAAAGGGTATTCGCTGGTATCCTATAATACCGAATATAATAAAAACAGATGACAATATAATGGTAAGAACCGGTCTTTTTATACATAAATCAGTAAGATACATGGTTTAATTTCTCCGATTTGATTTAGGAACGAAAATTTTATAAGTTGAACGAAATAGCTTGTCTTTTGGCCCATCTACTTCGTTGCATCAAAGGCCGAATACGTATAGTATGCAACCTTTAATGCGCCTTGTATATGGGCCAAAATCCTGCGCTATTTCTGCTCAACTTATTTCATCTCCGTTCCTTAATATTGGAGGAGTGTTTCCCATTTTGGGATATGAGATATGGGGAGTGAACATTGAGAATAAAGAGATAGTAAAGTTTTTTCTCAATATTTACGACTCAGCACTCAGGATTAGGGGTTCGTTCAAGAATAAGTCGGCCAAGATAAAACCAAGCCCATATTAGGGACTTCGTAATTTAACCATGGAACCATTTTTAATACTTCGATTGCCGCTGGTAATAACCTGATCATCTGGATTGATACCCGAAACAACCTCTATGCTCCCTTTCTGGTATTCACCGATTTTAATATCCCGCTTCTTTGCGACCCCGTTTTTCATAATATATGCTATATATTTGCCTTCTCTGTGAATAACACCTTCGCCAGGTATCACCAGGGCTTTTTCATTGACATTTTTAAGCAAAAAAACATCAGCAAAAAAACCAGGATTTAAGCGGTTATCTATGTTATCAAAGTATGCCTTAATGTTAACAGCTCTGGTAACTGGATCAATCTGAGGATTTATAAAACATATTTTCCCCAAAAAATCCTCATCTGGATAAGACTTTACCCGTGCTTTTACCTGTTGTCCCAAACGAACCATGTCGATATAAGTTTCAGGCAGGGTGAAATGGAGTTTAAGTGGATTAATTTTTACAACTTTAAGTAATGTGTTACCCACATGAACATACTCTCCCTTAGAAACAGTTTTTTCTATGATAATACCATCCATGGGAGAGTATACTTTTGTATCTTCCAGGTTTTTGCGAGCCCAATCCAGGGCAGCCTGCAGGCTATCTGTCCGGGCCTTAGTCATGATTACCTGGGAAATGGTTTCGTCGTAATCCTGATCAGAAAGAACCTGTTTTTTCCAAAGCGCTTCACGCCGTTTCAAGGTAATTTCCAGGTAGGCCAGATTGGCTTTATTTGTCCGAATCCTTGCTTCAGCTTCATTCACGGATAATTTTTTCCTTTTATCTTCTATTTGTAGCAAAAGCTGCCCAATATGTATGACATCACCCTCATCAACCATGATTTTTTCTATTTTACCTTCTATTTCCGGCGCTATGGCGACTTCTTTGTTGGGAAAAAAAGATCCCACAGCCCGGATTTGGTGCACCACTTTCTGAATTGTGGGGAGAACTGTCTCAACCAGAATAGCTGCGCTATCGGTTTTTTCAAGATTCTTATCAGATTCAGCGCTCTCTTTTTTGTTGCAACTAACAAAAAACAGAAATAAGAAAAAAATAATCAAAGCCATGGAATTGAACTTATTCATTTTAATACTCATCTTATACCTCCGTACAAAAAAATAATAATATCAACATGTTAAAATGATATTTAAAAATACTGTTTTTTAATTTTTATAAATTTTCTGAAATTTTAACAAAATGGCGTACTGCTTTTTTGAAGACAGCGAAGGGAATGGAAATTCAAGGTTGTCAGCAAGGGAAACAGCAATGGCTTCCTTCAGAACTTCAACCAGAGTTTCACTGTTGGTAGCGGCAAAGGGGATATTCTAAAATATGACCAGATAAAAAAATCGCCTGATTTTTTTATTTTTTTAAGAAGAAGCTCATTGGAATGCCAATTTTATTTATAGATTTTTTTTGTTCATACAGCAATACAAATCTGTCCTATAATAACAATGTAATGACAATGTATTAAAAAACTCCAAGGTTATCTCACTTAATTATTGACAAAGGTTAGCCTATTTGATTCCCTTTTATCTCATTATGACTAATTACAGTGGTCGCGTAAAAACAAGCAACTGCAGGTATTTATATGGCTGCTTGAGCGGAGCGAGTTTCATCCAAAAAGCTATCTTACAATACGGAATTTAACAAACATGCAAATTGGAAAACACTTTTTTATTGCAGCCGTTTTTACAGGGATGGTTGCAGGAGGAATTTTTGGAGCAATAACAGGGCAGGAATATGTGCTCATATCGACCCTTGCAGCACTCTTTCTGAAGTCCCTGAAAATGATGGTAATACCGATTGTTGCGGCAAGTATAATTACGGGGATATCATCTTTGGGTGATATTAGAAAACTTAAAAAAATAGGCTTGCTCACCATAACCTATTATATCTCAACAACCCTTTTGGCTGTCACGATAGGACTGATTTTGGTTAATTTTATCGAACCCGGCACCATGGCGGCAACAGAGACGGATGGAGAAATATTTAAAAAAAGCTATTCCATTTTTTCCGTTATCCTGGCAATGGTCCCAGAAAATATTTTTAAAGCCATGGCTGACGGAGATGTTCTCCCTGTAATTATTTTTTCAATTATTTTTGGTGCTGCCCTGACTACAATCGGTGAAAAAGGGGAGGCTATCCTTGATATTTTTAATGGAATTTTTCATGTGAGCATAAAAATTATCGAAGTGATTATTCTGTTTGCACCCATCGGCGTATTCGCCCTTGTGGCAGAACGGATAGGAAGGGCAGGGGGCTGGGACGCATTCTCAGCTGAACTCGGCAGCCTTGGGCTTTATATCGTCACTGTGCTTGCCGGGCTCTTTTTACATGCGTTTGTTATCCTTCCGATTATACTCGTTGTCCTGGGGCGCATAAAGCCATTTTTATTTGTGAAACAAATGGTTGAAGCACTTACCATGGCTTTTTCCACGGCCTCATCAAGCGCAACCCTGCCGGTGACACTAAAATGTCTCAATAATACACCTGAAATAAAAAAAAGTGTCAGCAGCTTTGTCCTCCCCCTGGGAGCCACTGTAAATATGGATGGAACAGCTCTTTATGAAGCTGTCGCGGCAATATTTATAGCCCAGGCATATGGAATTGAGCTTTCCTTTTCGCAACAGGCCATTGTAGCGATAACTGCAACCCTTGCAGCCATAGGTGCGGCAGGAATCCCTGAAGCAGGGCTTGTAACCATGATTATTGTCCTTGAATCTGTGGGACTTCCCGCTGAAGGGATAGGGCTTATACTTGCTGTCGACTGGTTCCTTGACAGATGCAGGACAACCGTAAATGTCTGGGGTGATGGCGTGGGAGCAGCAGTCCTTTCAAATTTTACAAATCATACAAAACTGGGGGCTGGTTCTAAGTTTGACCATTAAGGATATGTGGGGACGACCTTAAATAATCAAATAACTCAATCTGCAAGCTGATATCCCTCTTGTTTAGCCAACTTTTCTCCACGTTAAACTGAATAGCTGATAGCAGATGGCGTAATATCAAATCTTCTTGCAAGATCTATTCGGGCTACTTTTGGCATATGATAAATCTAATTTCAAGTATTTTTTTTGTCAAGTTATTTAATTATTTAAGGTCGTCCCTTACACTACTTATTTGCAGGTACCGAAAATAAGTAGCTTTTCTTCGGGCACTAAATAATTTGACAACATGGGAAAATAATGTAAGAAATAAAATTTTTAATTTTTTGGAGAAGTCTCATAAATAATCTATGATTCTGTAGAAATTAGAACTGATTTTTTTCAGGATTGATAAACCATTACGGAATTTTATTATGGATAAAAAAATATCAACAGATCAATCAATAGATCAACTGGTAAAAGCCGAGTGGGATATGTTCCAACTGGTGCAGAATACTGGCGGAAGAGCCTCATGCCAGGAGGATTTCACCACTTTTGAAATAATGAGATCATGTCAGTTTAAAAGTTGGTCAGATGCAGCCTTGGAAAGCTATTCTGCTGATCTGGAAAATGCCAGGCAGGGGGGAAAAAATCTAATTACAGAAAAATATGCCAGGATGATGGAGTCCACGTCTCCAAAAGAATATCGTAAGATAAAACGGCGGCTTCCCCCTGTTCATCCCGATGTTTACGAGCTCATCGGGAAAATACTTAAAATTCTTCTTGCCTGTGAAGAGGAGCTTATCAAGAAATATCCCAATGTTACAAAAAAGGGAAGGGTGCTCTACAGCACCGAGGATACACCTTTTGCAACATCAAAGGAGACTTATTTTAAGGGGGAACTTGCAACATACTCCTTAAAAACCCTCCGTCTTTATTATGAGCATATTTCTGATCTTGAGTCCAGGGGGGAGAATGTCTCTGAAGTAGTACTTAAGGAGACTGTTACAAGGTACGGCTATGGTTCTTTGCAAGAGGCAGAAGATAGCATCTTAACAGAATCGAATTAAAGGGCTTTGAGGAATTGGAAATTAATTATCTGAAAATTTACAGGAGCCTGTAAGAGCCTGTTTAAAAATTATTACCTGGCTGCAAAAAGGGTAGAAATGGCCTCAATTTCCTTACTTTTTTTCTTACATAGTGCTGCTATGCGGTAAAAAAATAAGAAAATTGGCTCTCGTTTCCCCGCTTTTTCGCTCAATCACTAATTTTTAAACAGGCTCTAAGTTTTTTAAAAAATTAAAAGAATAATATGGAAAAGTCTAAATGAGTTTAATTGTTCAAAAATATGGCGGAACATCTGTAGCAGATATTGATAAACTTCGTAACGTGGCAAAAAGGGTCGCCCTGGCCTGGGATGAGGGGAACGACATTGTTGTTATTCTTTCAGCCATGGCAGGGGTAACAGATGGAATTATAGCCATGGCCGACCAGGCCTCGAATTCACCTGATAAGCGGGAGCTTGATGTGCTTCTTGCCACAGGCGAGCAAACAACTGTCGCTCTTCTGGCCATGATATTACTTTCAATGGATTACCCTGCACAGTCCCTTTTGGGCTTTCAGGCGGATGTTAAAACAGACTGTTCCCATGGAAAGGCGCGGATACTCGACATTGAGGCCGGCAGAATCAAAAAGCTTGTCAGCGAAAGAAAAATAGTTATTGTTGCGGGATTTCAGGGACATAATGAGCATGGTGATATTACAACCCTGGGCAGAGGTGGTTCGGATACATCCGCTGTTGCCATAGCAGCGGCTCTTAAGGCTGATTTATGTGAAATTTATACAGATGTTAATGGAATTTATACGGCTGATCCCAATATTTGTAAAAAAGCTGTAAAACTGGATAAAATTTCCTATGATGAAATGCTTGAAATGTCGAGTCTGGGGGCCAAAGTCCTCCAGATACGTTCAGTTGAATTTGCAAAAAAATTTAATGTGCCTGTACATGTGAGATCATCATTTACCCAGGAGGATGGAACAATGGTAATTAGTGAAGACGCCGATATGGAACGGCTGGTTGTTTCTGGTGTAACCAGCAACAAGGATGAGGCGAGAATAACCTTGAAAAAAGTTCCTGATCAGCCGGGAATTTCTGCCAAGGTATTTACTCCCATTGCAAACGCCGGAATTCTTGTTGATATGATTATTCAGAATACCCGTACCGGTGGAGAAACAGATCTTACATTTACCGTTCCACGGGGAGATATTAAACAGGCCCTTGAAATATCAGAAAAAATAGCTAAAGATGTCGGTGCCGCAGAGGTGTTGTCTGCTGAGCATATAGCAAAGGTTTCTGTAACAGGGGTTGGTATGAAGAGTCATTCCGGTGTTGCAGCAAAAATGTTTGAGACCCTTGCAAGGGAAAATATTAATATAAGATTGATCAGCACTTCGGAAATAAGAATTTCCTGTATAATCGAAGAAAAATATTCCGAGCTGGCGGTCAGGGTGCTCCACACGGCCTTTGGGCTCGATAAAAAAGAGTAGCATGAAAAAATTTGGTACTGATCAACTGATATTTGTCTTTATAATGGGATTTATCCTTTTGAGCATAATCATTTACAGGATGTTTTAAGGCACCCTTAGGAACGAAAAGTTTATAAGTTGAACGAAATAGCTTGTCTTTTGGCCCATCTACTTCGTTGCATCAAAGGCCGATATAGTATGCAACCTTTAATGCGCCTTGTATATGGGGCAAAATCCTGCGCTATTTCTGCTCAATTTATTTCATCTCCGTTCCTTAAAAGTATATTTTTTTTATGAGTATGGATGAAAAACAGCAAAAGCTTTTACGTAGTCTGCCTGGAATCGACCGGATACTGGAAATATCAAAAAATGAATCCTTTTTTATAAATATCCCAAAAGCTGTCCTTGTTACTGCTGCCCGTATTGCAGTTGATGAGCAGAGAATCGCTATTCTTAACAGTATAGATACCTGCGATAACAGGGATATAACCGATTCATTCATACTCAGGTTTGTGAAAAAACATGTTGAGCAGATTATGGCGCCTAATCTTATCCCTGTGATAAATGGTACGGGGATTGTTGTCCATACTAATCTCGGCAGATCCCTTTTGCCTGAAAATGCTGTGCAAAATATTGTTTCCGTTTCTCGAAAATATTCAAATCTGGAATTTGATCTTGAAAAAGGAAAACGGGGCTCAAGATACAGCATTGTGGAAGATATTCTTTGTGAGATATGTGGTGCTGAGGCAGCCATGGTGGTTAACAACAATGCTGCGGCTGTTTTTATCTGTCTTGATACAATGGCAAGGGAAAAAGAAGTAATAGTATCAAGGGGTGAGCTTGTTGAGATAGGCGGCTCTTTCAGGATTCCGGATGTTATGGCAAAAAGCGGGGCATTTTTAAAAGAGGTGGGAACCACAAACAGAACTCACTTGAGGGACTACGAGAACGAAATAGCTGAAAACACAGCCCTTTTGCTAAAGGTGCATACCAGCAATTATGCTGTTTTGGGATTTACTGCAAGTGTTTCATTAAAGGAGCTGGTTGATCTGGGGATAAAAAATGAAATTCCTGTCATGGAGGATCTGGGAAGCGGGTCTTTTATAGATTTTTCAAGATACGGTTTTCCTAAAGAGCCGACTGTGCAGGAATCTGTGGCTGCAGGGGCAGACCTTGTTACATTCAGCGGAGATAAACTTTTGGGGGGTCCCCAGGCAGGAATTATTCTCGGCAAAAAAGCTTTTGTTGACAGGATTAAGAAAAATCCCATGGCCCGTGTGCTTCGCATAGATAAACTTACCCTTGCGGCTTTGGACAGCGTCCTTTCTCTTTACAATGATTTTGATAATGCTGTGGAGACTATTCCTACTTTGCGTATGCTCACAGTACAGTTGCCGGTTATTGAAGAAAGAGCAATGAAACTTTTCAGAATGCTGGAAGATATAGGGAATCCCGGGCTGAAAATCAGACTGATGGACATGTCCTCCAGGGCCGGGGGCGGGTCCCTTCCATTACTTCAGCTTCCCAGTAAATGTATTGGTCTGAATCTGGAAAATTACTCCCCGAATTCCCTTGAAACATTCATGCGAAAAAATGATCCCCCTGTGATCGGAAGAATAGAAGATGACACTTTTATCATTGATTTGCGAACAGTGCATGATGATGAATTAATCCTTATTAAAACAGCATTGGCCTCTTTATAGCAATATGATTCGTTCTTATAAACCCATTGATTTAAATGGAATAAAAACCTACTCCCTTTTAAGCAGAAAAAGCAAGGTTACATCTGCAGATTTTGCTGAAGTATGGAATAAAGGGGAAACCTTTGAAAAATTCATAGACAGCCTCCCTGATTTGCTTGCCGCAAATCAGATAAAAACGGTTATCTCTTCAATTGTATCCGCTTATGAAAACAAAAAAGTCGTTCTCTTTGCAATGGGCGCCCATGTTATTAAAGTGGGACTGAATCCTGTTTTGATCGATCTGATTAAAAGGGGTGTAATTACAGCCGTTGCTATAAATGGAGCCGGTATTATCCATGATTTCGAGCTTGCCATGACCGGCCAAACCTCCGAGGATGTGGCTGAATCCCTGGGGGATGGAACCTTTGGCATGGCCCATGAGACCTGTACTTTTTTAAGTGATGCAATAAAAAAAGGGGGAAGGGAATCTTCCGGTTTGGGGGAGGCCGTTGGAACGGCTATTATAGAGGCCGATCTTCCCCATAAAGATATAAGTTTACTTGCGGCGGCAGTACAATATAAAATTCCGGTAACAGTCCATATGGCAATGGGGACGGATATTCTCCATATGCACCCGGAATTTGATCCCAAAGAAGCAGGGGGTGCAAGCCACAGAGATTTTAGAACCTTTGCGTCCGTGGTTGCAGATCTTGACCAGGGGGTCTATATGAATGTGGGATCTGCTGTTATTCTTCCGGAAGTATTTTTAAAAGCTTTGACAATTGTACGGAATTTAGGACATAATGTAAAAAATTTTACAGCGGTAAATATGGATTTTATCCGTCACTATCGGCCAATGACAAATGTGGTGAACAGGCCAACCAGTGAAGGAGGGGAGGGGATTAATCTCATAGGTCACCATGAAATCATGCTCCCCCTTATAGCAGCAGGTGTTATAGAAAAAATCGGGTTTAGTTCTGATTTATGATGGTAAAAGTTAGAACCACTCCAAAAAATTGAAAAAACAGAAACCAAAGTAATTTATCCATCAATATTTGCGCCCGTAGCCCAGGGGATAGGGCGTCAGCCTCCGGAGCTGAAGATCGCTGGTTCGAATCCAGCCGGGCGTACCAATTAAATTAAGTAGTTATTGAGGAATCTAATATATTTTTCTTCTTAAAATTAATTTCCAACCCT
>Ga0190313_1001264_pt1 | contig 13751 bp, 14 predicted proteins | sample 4870071011_MG_FD_169989 | JGI IMG/M metagenome (GOLD analysis project Ga0190313, IMG submission 169989) | Hydrothermal vent sediment bacterial communities from Southern Trench, Guaymas Basin, Mexico - 4870-07-10-11_MG | ecosystem: Environmental > Aquatic > Marine > Hydrothermal vents > Sediment ...
CTTTTAATGTCTTCGGCTACCTCCTGTACCTCCTCCATATGCAATGACCCTATATCTCCACCCTTAATTTTTTCAAGGAAAACTAGTGTTTTCATATGGTCGTCCGTTGACATTCTCCAATCATCGTATTCTGGCTCTATTTTTTCGGTATCAAATCCCTTGACCTGATGTATTATCTTGCTCACAACCCTATCACTTATCCAGCGAAGGTTTCTGTAGTATTCAAGCAATTTTCTTATGTTAGAAGGACCAACCTTCTCAAGCATAAACTCTGTCCACTTTATCGCCATCATATGGGATTGGGAGCTGTCCGGTATATCCGCCAGAATGTACCTTTTTTCGGGTTTGATTTCCTTCTTTTCTTCGGTAATCTCTTCAAATTCCTGCGGAATCTCCTCAAGTTCCTCAGCCTCTGGAAGTTCTTCACCCTCTTCCACAGGTAGTTCCTCAATCTCCTTCTCTGTTTCCACTGGTGCCTCGCCCGAAATCACTCTTCTCTGCTGCGGTGTTAAATCTATGAAGGGGTTGAACTGTGCCGATAGTGCATCGTAGAGAGCCGTGAGCTCATGTATATTCGTCTCTATCTCGGATACGTTGTCGCGTAGCGATTCCACATCGTCTGCGAGCATGCGATAGGAGTTTTCCAGCCTTTCTATCCTTTCCACAACATCGTTTAGTATATTTTCAAATCTTTCCTGCCAGCTCTTTCCAGCGACTTTCGGCATTCCCATGGATATTTTCAGTTCTTCCTCGCCCTCCTTCTTCTCTTCCACAACCTTGAATTTCGGTTTTTCCTCCTCTTCCACTATCCTGAACTGCATTTTCTCCGCCATCGTCACCACCTAAATAAATGGGTTAGAGTTCTATGGCTAACTGGTTTCCGTAGTCGGATGGAGCGACTATCTTATGCTGATAAGGTGCACCTGGCTCAGGCACAATGGTTATTAATGCTTTCTGTCCGGGGTAGAGAGGAGAACTTATGGCGGATAGGTCTATCGTTATAACTATCAGTTGACCGGGAGATACAAAGTATTTCCCTTTGGCTGGGTCCCAACTCTCAGTATTGCCGTTGAAGGCCGTTACATTTGCCGCAAAGTATTTGGAGGTTGCAACATTCACATTCTGCCAGTTCAATCGGAGGTATACGGGGGGCGTATTGTTAGAGGAATATTCGATTATTGTTTCGTTCAGATCAATGCTATCTGATACCACCGAAAACGATATTTCTATCTTTGTTATTGGCGAAGTTATATTTGGGCGGTAGCCTATGTAGTTTGCATTCCATATATTTCCATTTATCATTGAACTCGCGGCATTTGATGCCCCATACGCCTTATCCCTGAGTTCGGATACAGTAGCGACAATAACAGCAGCGGCTATTGCAGCCACAAGTATGAATGCTACGAAAACTATAAGTGAACCGATTCCTATGCTTCCTTTCTCCCTTCTCTTCATATCCATCACCTCACTTCGGCGGGTATATCCTTATCCATTGCTCGTTATCCATATAGCCAGACGGTGTGGTCGCGGTAAATTTGCTTTGTGCGCCAGTATAGGTGTTTGAGAAGTATAGAGTGAATTCGGTGTGCACACTCAGTGGCTGGCCAGTAGCTGTGAGGTTTATCACGAAAACCACAACATCGTTCGTACCAACTGCGTATGAACCATTGGTCGGGTCCCACGGAGAACCTGTGGCTCTATTCGGCACATAAACCGAATAGTTAACATCTGTAGCCTTGGGAAGGGCTTCGGCATAAGTATCATCGGTTGTAGCCACATTCGGACTAAGAAGCAATCTTGCTGCTTTGTTTTCGGTTTTCAAGGTTATGACTATGTGTCGGAGGTCAACCTCCGAAGACGCTAATACCTTCGTTGTTATTGTCATAACTTTTACATCGCCAAGATCTCCGGTACCAGCTGGGTCTCTATCACCGTATATACTTATTATGTCGAACATTCCCAGAAATTGCTGGGTAATCCTCTCCGAAGTTAGTTCCGCTTCGTCCCTTATTCTGTTCGCCGTGTGTATGATCACTGCAGCCGATATGGCGGCCACTAGAACAAGCGCTATAAATATTATCAACGCTCCTATTCCCATACTTCCTCTTTCTTTCCTTTTCATATTCATCACCCTATCTCTCCTTTAGCCCCGCAGTGGGGGCACTGTATCGTCATAGGCAATTCAATAATTTCAACCTCAAAATAATTACCACAATTCGGACACTGAACCTTTACTCTCTTTCCCTTTACCTCCTCTTTTGGCCTCTCTTTCCTTTCCTTCTTTTCTTCGGTTTTTCTCACATCTTCAACTTTTTTCTCCTCTTTCTTTTCTATTATTTCCTTTTTCTCAACCTTCGGCTTTGGAGGTTGTAAGGACTTCTTCTCAATATTTCTACTTGTTCTACTTGGAGGCACCTTGTGCTTCTTCTCAACTTTCTCTACCTCAGATGGTACGCTTATATAGGAAAGTATGCCCGAGAGGAGGAATAGAACCATCGAAACCACAGCAAATATGAAACCCATACCAAGCGAAGATATTACAAGTGTATCATTCGTAACATATTCACCGTTCAAATCTATATTACCAGCATCTGGAAATATTCTGTGAATATCATAGTTAAGTGCTTGCGGATAGAAGAGGAAAAACACTATGAGAGAAGCGATAAGAAGAAATGCTATCATAATAGTTAGGGCGAAGTGTATAATCTTGCTTCTGATGAAAGATAAAATTATTCCATAAGCAAGCAACAATAAAAATATAGCCAAATATATATACCACACACCGCTCATACATTCCGTTCTTGCGCCAATAGCACTCCCGGGTAGAAAAGAATTATTGTACATTGATTTGTCTATTGGGAACGGTAGGAAAAAGGAATATGACACAGGTGATGTTGAATTTTTGTATATAAATGTGCCACTATACGCGATGGGAGTAAAGCCTTCCAAATAATCCACAGAGCTCATGGTGCTGCTATACGAAACCGTATGCCAGCTATATATGGATGAGAAGAGGAAGAGGAGTAAGGCAAATACAAACAGCAACCTTGAAATTTTGGATAACTTATCCTTGGACATCATTTACCTTAACACATTAATATGTAATAAAGTTTTCGTTGAGAAAAATTTTTAATCAAATAGAGCATAAGTATGTATGATGAGAATCATACCTTTGGTGAAGATACAAGGTAAAAAAATTAGCGTTAATTTTGAGGAAATAGCTGAGAAAGGATATACAGAAATTTATGTAGTTGATGATGGAGAAGATCTGAACCTAAATCTTTACGAGGAAATTGGTGGTATATTTAAACTGTGGGTAGAGCCCTGCAATACATTTCTGGATGTTGTGGATGTTTTAATAAGCGGCGCTTCATATGCTGTTATAACAGAAAAGATGCTATCCTCTCATCTAAAAGAAAGTATGAAAGCCACAGACAAAATAGCCTTCAAATATGAGGGTGATAGGGAGAAACTTCACATATTCTTGGAAATGGGTGGGGACACTGTGGTTTTCAAAAATCCAAATTTTATTTCTGAGATAAGGGTTGATAAAAAAATTTTAATATCTGAAAATATAACGGATGCCAAGGAGGATATATATGGAATAGTCGTGCCCTATGAGGTGATCAGGGGTGATTGAGAAATTAAAAATTGCTATAGTCTCCGCATATCAGACCCTAGGAACGAAGGAGTTTAAGCTGGAAGACCTTGTTAAATTTCTGTCATTCAACAGGGGGTGGGTCTCGCCCAATGAAGCGAGGGATATAGTTAATACGATGGTTGAAAAAAAACTATTGAGAAAGAAGGATGGAAAATATGTTCCTAATTTCAGTATGAAAGGAATTATAGTTCCTCTGGATTTCTACCTATCACCGCAGGATTTAAAAGATATTTCTCCAAAAAAAGGAGAAGATGTGTTTATGAAAATAGTTGATAGAATAATCTCAACTACAGGCGAGGAAAAGAAAAAAGTTATAGCGGAGATAAACAGAAAGAAAATAGAGTTAGAATATATCCATACTCCCGTAGCCGCATTGCTTGTAGCGGATGAAAAGGGTGTAGATTGTAGTGAGTTGATAGAAGATGTTATGAGGGAGGTACTGGAATGAATCTACGAGAAAAACTTCTGAGAATTCTGGAATTTGCACCCGAAGAAATGGTGGATACCTATGCCCAAAACACCCTGATATCAGAGGCCGAGAGATACAGAACAAGAAAGTACAGACCTCTATCAAACTATGAAATAAAGATTGATGGAGAAAATGGCGACTTTTACGATTTAATTCTCAAAAATGATTTCAAAATAGTGGATATACTTGTTAAGGAACCTTTGCTAGAGGGCGTTTGGTTTTATAATTCACCAATAAAAAAATTAAGAATTCTTAAAGGAGGTTTTGGCTTTGCTAATATTCTCATAGGAAAAATAGATAAATATAAGTGGAGGAGTGATGAAGGTGTTAAAAATAAAGTTATGGTTAGGGCGTACATTACTAAATACTATCAACCACAAACTATAAAGATGAAAAGCGATATGATGAAACCGGATCCACCCCCCCTTTCTCTAAGGAGCCTTGATAATCTTATTAAAGATGTATCAAATTTTGGAATAGTCCCCTTTGAAATAAAACTCTTGATATATACAAAAGCTCAAAGGTTTTCTCTTCTTCTTGACCTCTTGAATTCTACCGTGGTATGCGATCCAAGAGAAGGAGTAATGAATCCTCGTCTTTACAAGAGCAGAGATCCTATGGAATATGTAGCTTTTGATAATGTAATCGCAAAAATTCATATACCATATATCGCAAAATTTATATTTGAAATACTTTTTGAATCTGAAGGCTTAACCCTCAATGATATAATACAAATACTGAATTTACCTGCTACAGTTGCTGAGAACAACATAAATGTTCTAATAAATAAGGGATTAGTTGAAGTAAACGAGGAAGAAAAACCGCCAAAATACTATGTTAACATAAACAAACTAAAAGAATTATCCTAAATCCATTCCTCTCCATCCTCATAAATTTCTTTTTTCCATATTGGTAGCTTTTCCTTTATCCTTTCAACCACTTCCCTGCATGCTTTGAAAGCCTCATCCCTATGTTCCGATGCACAGATAACTATTAGCGAAATTTCACCAACATAAACCTTACCTATTCTATGAACGATAACAATATCCCGCAATCCATATTTTTTTAGGACCTCTTCTTCTAAGTCTTTCAAATAGTTGTCCGCTAGTTCTCTATAACATTCATAATTTATGCTTTGCACATTTCTTCCCCTATTCTTTTTTCTAACTATACCTACAAAAGATACCACAGCACCAACATCTCCTCTATTTTTCTCAACAATTTTTTTATAGTATGATTGAAAATCAATCTGCTTATTGGTTATTTCGTACATATTATCCTCCAGATACCGGAGGAAAAACTGATAGGATATCCCCATCTCTCAAAGTCGTCTCTTTACCAGCGTATTTATGATTCACAGAAATAAGTGCTTCATCCCATGGAATTCTATGAAATCTCTTTTGGAGTTGCATAAGTGCATCTTCCACTGTAAATCCGTCCACTTCAACTTCTGTCTCCGATACGCCTGCCAAATCACGGTATCTCGCAAAGAACTTTACCTTTATTTTCATAGCTAATCATAATTTGATACTCTATTTTAAATCTTACGGTACCCAATTCCATTTTGTATGTTTCTATGTTATCTGTAAAAGATGATGCCCGTACATGCATCCTTAATGATTTGCAAAATCTTTATATTTATTTCCCCATTATAGGGGTTGTGGACAAAATAAAGAAGTTGATAAAAGATCACATATTTCAATCAATCATCGCCACGATATTGGCTATTGTTGTTAGGAGTATTCCAGCATGGACATATAAGGCGTGGGGCGATGATTTTGGTATATACTATGGCCTAACAAACTCATTTATAGAGACACAGAAGCTATTCCCTAATTACACTGGCTGGGGCAATTCCTATCAGTATTTTCCCATGATTTATCTAGTTACGGTGGCGGCTCACTATCTAACAGGTCTTGATGTTTCTTTTCTTCTTCCAAAAATAGCTCCAATATTCGGCGGCCTTACGGTATTTATATTTTATTATATTGTTAGAACCGTTACCAAAAATAATTACATAGCCTTTTTCGCTGCTTTATTTCTGGCTATAAATCCTGTGCACATATTTCAAACAAGCAAACCTTATCCTCTCACTATGGGCCACTTCTTTTTTATGCTTCTGTTGTATTTGTATGTTAAATCATTTAAATCTAAATGGGCATACTATGCTCTTTTCTTCGGAGCGATTGCCCTTGTTATGTCTCATCATCTGACCACCTATATGTTCATAGTATCTTTTACGGGAATATTTCTTATGGAAGGAGTTCTTGGAAAACTTAACAAAAATAGAATTGGAGATTACCTTATTTTTACTATATATTTCACGGTACTGGCTTTCTCGTACTGGATTTTTATAGCGACGCCAGTTGCTTCTTGGATATACAACAATTTAAAAATAGACGCTTATTTAGTTATGCTCATGCTCATAGTATTCCATATCTCTCTATATCTTCTTATGCAGAAGAGAGGTGAGGGCTTGAAAGTAAAGTTTGACAAGATTCTTTCGTGGGGTTCAGAAATGCCTGACACTTATCTGTTTTTGTTCTCCACAGCTTTTTCCACAATCGTCCTTATTCTTATGGGAATATATGGAGTGGGCGCAGTCAATATCTCTCTCAATCCATTTATTTTGTTTCAGGCCTCTCCTACAATAGCAACGATAGGTTTTGGAGTGCTAGGTTTAAAATACGCCAAAAAATATCCAATATTCTTTGGGTGGTTTTCTGGAATTTTTGTATCACTTTCGTATGCCACAATCACATGGAGTAGAACGCTTTATCCAGAGAGACATTTAGAGTATATTTTTGAAGTATTTTCCGTTTTTTCAGCAATAGGTGTTTACATTATACTTAAGAGAAACAGAAGATACATCTCTCACCCCATAGTGAGTTTCAAGGAAAAAATAACGGGCATAGGAGAATTTTGGCACAGTCCCCCAGTTATATATTCACCACATATTGAGGGATTCAGGGTTGGTGGTGTCGGAACAGCCGCCCCCCAAAAGCTCGTTAGCAGGCCAACGATAGAAATAAAAACAAAGAAAATAAAAATTAATTATAGAAAGTTGCTTCCGTCAATAATGCTAATTCTGATCATTTCTAGTGCAGTTCTCTCATATCCTGGAAACATTGAGAATTACTACCCTGAGGGAATAAGCTACGCTGATTGGGAAGCAATAAATTTCATGGTGGGAAATTTGAGCAGAAATTATACCGTTGCCACCGACCACAGATTGGGAATAATTTTGAACTCCACTTACGGTTTCTATGCAACCTTTGACAAAGCAATAAAGATATGGATAGAGGAGGATTGGAGAAATTTTATTGATGAACTGGAAGGGAACAACACCACCTATCCGCGAATAGGTTATATTCTAATTGATAATTTCATGGTCAATGGAAGTATTGTTCTTATAGATAACGGTCCGCATGGAGCGACAATAATAATAAAGGATTGGTATTATGAAAAGTTTAAAAGAGAACCGTTTGAATTGATATACAGAGCGACAAGCGATAACTCCCGCTACTGGGCGGAGGTTTATAGAGTTAACTGGACATATATACAGGAAAATGCTTATAATATGCGGTGATATCTCTTCTAGGGGTGTTGTATATGGCATTCCTAGGTATGCGCCGTTTGTATCAATAGCTTTATGGCTTATTTCAATGAGCATATTATTTCTGAGAAACAAATACAGAATCTACCACCATATGATTCAGATTCGGTGCGTAAGATTTTACTTTTCTTATTTGGTATTCTTTGAGAATAAATCCATATTTTTTTCCATATTTTTTGAGTATACTTATAGGTCTTGTTTTGCAAACGCTTTTGTGAAAAACATCGTGGTAATGTATTACGCCTCCTCCTTTTTTTAGAACTCTCATTGCTTTATCCAAAAATTTCTCCGTCTTTATATAGCCCATCACTACCCTATCAGCAACATTTTCCGGGGCTACCTCTCTGTTATCTCCCATAATTGGAATCAGTTTTTTCTCTACATTGTTTAAAATTATATTTTCGCAAAGATATCTAAAGGCAACTAGATTTTTCTCGCAAGCGTAAACTCTCTTTGCACCTGTATATTTCGCAATTGGCAGAGAAAAATATCCTATTCCGGCAAACATGTCAACTACAACTTCTCCCTCCATGTTTATTTTACTCATTCTTATCCTTTCACCGACATTCCCCGAAGAAAACATTATCTTTGTAGGATCAAATTTATATTTTATTCCGTTTTCTATATGCACGGTTTCCGTAATATTTCCATATATTACTTTTACCTTGGGTTCCCTAAATTCGCCTTCTACACCCATATCCCAAAGCACACATTTAACGCCGAGAACCTTCGCAACAGCCCTGCCAATCTCTTTTATCTTTTCCTCATCCAAATCGGAAAATTTTATGAGAACGACATCTCCGTACCTTTCCCAAGAATCTATTTCAACACTACACAGTTCCTTTATTTTTTCTGAAGGAATTTTTCTAGACGAAAAAATTGGATTTTTATCCTCGACACATTCATATTCTTCCACATATTTCTTGACCGGCAGCAGAACAAACCCGTCTGATCTCTTTACCTTTCTATTGAAATCAAATATACCCTTTTCTATGAGTTTTTTCCTCACTTCTTCAGCGATATTTTTTGGAACTTTCACGCAAATATACATTAAAGATAAAAAAAATTAGTCTTTGAATGGATTGTATTCTTCTCGCGCCAGTTCCTCAGCGAAGTGACATGCAGCGTAGTGTCCTTCTTTAACTTCTACGAGCGGTGGCTCCCTCACATCACATATTCCTTTTTGGGCGTATAAACACCTGCTTCTAAACCTACATCCCGGTGGGAGGTTTATAGGGCTCGGGATTTCTCCTTTTATTTCCACCCTACCATGCTTGTGATCTGGATCTGGTACGGGAACAGCAGAAAGAAGTGCTCTTGTATACGGGTGAATGGGATTGAATATGACCTCGTCCGTTTCGCCCATTTCCACAATTTTTCCCAGATACATAACTGCGATTCTATCGGACATATAGCGAGCCACCGCAATATCATGTGTTATGAATAGGAATGGTATATGGTACTTGTCCCTGAGTTCAAGCATCAGGTTCATAACACCTGCTCTAATTGATACATCAAGCATAGAAACTGGCTCATCGGCTACTATGAACTTTGGTCTTATAACTAAAGCTCTTGCTATCGCCACCCTTTGTCTCTGACCTCCGCTTAGCTCGTGGGGAAATCTCTCCAAGTATTCTTCAGCAGGCTTTAACTCGGCATCTTCTAGTGCTTTTATAACCAGTTCTACCCTTTCCTCGTGTGTCTCCCCTATATGATGGACTATAAGAGGTTCCATCACTGTCTGCATAACCGTAAATCTAGGGTTTAGAGATTCGTATGGGTCTTGAAAAATCATCTGAACATTTCTTCGGAATTCTTTGAGCTCCTTACCTCGTAGAGGGGCAATATCTTTTCCCATAACATATATGTGTCCAGCAGTTGGAGTTTCTAACCGGGTGAGCAATCTGCCCGTAGTGGTTTTACCGCAGCCGGATTCGCCCACCAATCCAAGTATTTCTCCTTTTTTAATGGTGAAAGATATTCCATCCACTGCTTTAACATAGAGTGGTTTCCCGCGAAACGAGAAAAAGCCTTTCTTGAGTTCAAAGTATTTTTTCAGGTTATCTACGCGAACAATAACCTCTTCGCCATGCGTTTCTTCTACAACTTCTTCCTTAGGTTTTTCCTCAAATGATATATCCTCAAACATTAAGCACCACCCCCATAGAGTTCTTCAGCAAAATGACATTTGGAATAGTGTTCAGGTCCTACCTTAACAAGTGGTGGCTCCTCGTCTTTACATATTTCCCTCGCATATTTACATCTTGGATGAAATCTGCAACCCGATGGAGGATTGGAAAGGTCCGGCGGTGATCCGGGAATTGCTTGCAACCTCTTCTTTTCTCCTTTAATGCTTGGGAACGATCCGATAAGACCCTCAGTATACGGGTGGGAGGTCTCCTTAAATATCTGTCTTGTGGTTCCCATTTCCACGAGTTGTCCAGCATACATAACCGCCATCTTATCCGACAACTCTGCTACCACCGAGATATCATGAGTTATCAGTATCATTGCTTTTTTCAGCTCCCTTAAAAGTCTGTTCATTTCGCCGAGAATTCTATCTTGACTTATAACATCAAGTGCGGTTGTAGGCTCATCCGCTATTATAAGGTCGGGATTGAGAACTAAAGCCATCGCTATCATAGCACGCTGTTTCATACCTCCGCTGTATTCGTGCGGGTAGTTATCAATTCTATCTGGAGGAATTCCCACCATATCGTAGAGTTTTTCAACTCTCTTTCTCGCTTCCTCGTCAGAAACATTTGGTTCATGAGTTTTTATAGCTTCTATTATTTGATCACCTATGGTATACACCGGATTAAACGCATTCATTGCTCCTTGGAAAATCATGGAAATTCTTTTCCAGCGATATTTTCTAATTTCTGGGTGGTATTCTACTATTCTAACATAGTCTTTGTAATGTTTGTCGGGCCTGGTTCCTATTTTCAGTAAATCAACACCATCAAATATTATCTGACTGTCTTTATGTATGTAGGCATTATATGGTAGCAGTTGGGTTATTGCATAGCCGGTTGTAGTTTTACCGCAGCCGGATTCGCCCACTAACCCCATAATTTCTCCTCTTTCAAGACTAAACGAGACTTTATCCACAGCATAGACCCATCCCTTTCTGATTTTGAAGTGCACCGTAAGGTCCTTAACTTCTAATAGCGGCATTTTTCATCACCTCTTCCTAAGGCGCGGATTAACTATCTCATCAAACGCTCTACCAATCAAATAGAAGCCCAGCGATATTAGAGTTATGCACAAACCTGGAGGCAGTAACCACCACCAGGCGTGCATAGTGTTTCCGGTTGATTGCAATGTGGAAAGCATCTGACCCCAGGTTATGGACTTGGGATCTCCAAGGCCAAGGAAACTCAGTGCAGCTTCGGAAAGTATAGCTCCTGATACACCAATAGTCATGTAGAGGAAGGTGAATGGCAGAACATTGGGCATTATGTGCCTCAGAATAATCCTAGCGTTACTTGCGCCTGCTACTCTAGCAGCATCCACGAAAGGCCTTGCTTTAAGAGAAAGTGTCTGTGCTCTTATAACTCTTGCGATTCCAGCCCATCCTAGGAAGGCAAGAACGAGTACTATGTTAATAACATTTGGACCTAGAACCGAGGTCATTATCAGGATTATTGGCAGACCTGGTAGCGTAAGCATAACATCAACTATCCTCATGAGTATGGTATCAATCCATCCGCCGTAGTAACCGGCTATTATCCCGATAAGCGTTCCGAGAATAGTTGATGTGAATGCTGCGGATATACCTATCAACAGAGCGATTCTTGAACCGTAGATCAGGTATGTAAGTATATCGTGACCTTCGTGGTCAGTGCCGAACCAATAGGTGTGTCCAGAAGGATAAGTTCCGGGAGGTAGGGGTGCTATGTTATCTCCTTTACATTTGAAAATCGTTATCTCTTTTTTATTAGAGTTATAATATATGCCATATGTCTCTGCAGGCCCTATCTGAATACTGTATTTTGAACCTTTTAATGAGCCTACATAAATCATGTTCTTCGCATCATCGACCTTCTTAAGAGATTTTGTAATATAGTTGGCGGTGTAGTAATCTCTAACGCCGAAATTTTCTATCTTTAGGTCGCTAACATAAATTCTCTCGTTCTTGGTCAGAACAAATACCTGTGTGGTTGGAGGCGCCACAAATGTTTTGAGCGGTTGGGAAGGTATATCCGATTCTGCGGAAATCTCAAATTTTGTTGTTACTACTCCCTGATGTTCCTCTTTATAGTAATCGCATCTCAGCAGTTTATTTCCATCGTTTCCGCTGACAGCGAAGAAAATGGCATCTCCTGCGGATGTATCTATAACATCCGGCTGCGTAGCAAAATTGTAATTTCCTATCTTTAACTCTTTAATTGCTTTCTGGGAAAATACATCATACACCTCAACATACAAGTTGTTGGTCTTTATTACCGGCATGTAGTAAAGCGGTGGCTCATCAGTGGTTCTCTTGAAACCTGGAGTAGCCAATAGTTCGTAGTTCTCATAGAATTTTATAGGAGGGAGCAAAGTATAGTTGGTTTTATCAAATGTCAGATTTTCATCAAATTTATAAAATAAAGTTGACTTGTTATCTAACCCAACAATTATAGCATTCTTCCAATCGTACCATGGATTGTAGTACACCAAAGGTTCAGTGGTAAATTTAGATTGTTCCTGCTCATCTATAAACTTTTCAACCCATACTGTAGTTGTTTGATTTATAACCGAGGTGGAGTAAAATACTCTGAAAGCCACTAATCTATTGTCAGATGCGCATACAATAAATCTTCTTGCAGGAATTCTTATCTTCTGTCCTGTTAGAGATGTTTGCTCTGAAATAGTGGGTGGTTTGGATGTCTCTCCGGAACTCAATGGGTCAGCAACAACATATTTGGGAACGAATCCCAGATCAACGGTCTTAACAACTTTTTGATTAGCTATATCATAAAATACAAGTTTGTCATTCGCAGAAAAAATGAGTAATCCGCTGAGAGCAGCATCCGCTTCACGCGGCATAGTATAATCTGGATTCATAGCAGTGGTTAAGTATACCGGCTTGCTAAGAGGTGTCTGTAAACCCAACTCCGATGGAGTTATAGTTATAATATTAGGATTTACCCACCATGCTGATTCCCATGGTGAAATTCTTGTAAACTCAGTTGTAGATGTCTGATTTGCGGTTTGGTTGCCCGTTTCGTTGCCTCCTTGCTGAGATGCCTGTCTACCTTTAACGGGGTCTGCTATAGCGTATAGAACTATACTTTCATTATTATATACGGCAACCCATGATATTCCATTAACATCCAATTTACTCGGAGTTGTACAGTACACGGCTACATTGAAGTCATTTGGAACTTCATGATTTATGGGATATTCATATGGTATGAAAATGTCTATGTTGGGAGCCCTGAACTCGGGAGTATATGGTGCTATCCATGGGGCAAATATGGCTATTATCACGAAAAATATGACTATCCCTAGGCCTATTCGTCCTAACCAGCTTTCCCAGTAAAGTTTGAATCCATTTTTGAAAGACCTCACGAACCTTCTTCTCCATTCTTTAAATGCTGACCATGCCATTTTCATCACCTCATCCTACTCTAACTCTCGGATCAAGGTATCCATAAAGTATGTCCGCTATCAGATTACCAAGCACGACCATTACTGATATTATGAAGAGAGAGGCTCCAGCCAAGAATTGATCCTGTGTTAGAAGCGCTTTGATGTATGTCTGACCTACACCCTGATATGAAAATATTTGTTCCAGAATTACCGCACCACCTATTGAAAAACTGAAAGATATGACAAAGGAGGTTACAATTGGAAGCATAGCGTTTCTTCTAGCGTGTCTGTTTTTGACAACTTTTTCAGGAAGTCCTTTTGCTTTAGCGGTTAGAACATAATCTTCGCCTATTGTCTCCAACATAGTGGTTCTCATTAATAGAGTTACGCCCGCCATGCCGAGAACTAAGATAACTATCATAGGC
>Ga0190313_1001265_pt1 | contig 13750 bp, 3 predicted proteins | sample 4870071011_MG_FD_169989 | JGI IMG/M metagenome (GOLD analysis project Ga0190313, IMG submission 169989) | Hydrothermal vent sediment bacterial communities from Southern Trench, Guaymas Basin, Mexico - 4870-07-10-11_MG | ecosystem: Environmental > Aquatic > Marine > Hydrothermal vents > Sediment ...
TGAGGAAACACCACATCATCGTTTTTTCTCCTGAGCTAATAAATACTGGTGCAGGCCCGCTAAGAACCATATAGTCAACCTCCTTACCAGTTATTTCCCCAGTTAACGCTGAGATCCCTACGAGACCCGAGCTTATCAGAGAGGCATTGGCGCTTTCTTCGAATTCTGGTGGTATGGTGAACATATGAGTTCCACCGCTGTCAGCAAGACCGACGCCTAGAATGTCATTCTTCCAATCCCTGAAGGCACCATAGCTATAGGCTCCATAGAAAGCTATTGCCAGTATCGCAGGTAATATGAAAAGGAAATTATTAATCAGTGGTAGAGGGTCCAGGTTATCTGGGAGGAGATCCTTATCCGTATCGGGAGATAATGGATCTAGAGCTCTAGCTACCTCGTTTCCATCCTCTATGCCATCATCATCAGTATCACTATCCAAAGGGTCGGTGCCATACTTGTTTACTTCATCTCCATCACTGAGACCATCCATATCACTATCAGAAGCTCTAGGATCTGTGCCAATATCCATTTCTTTCGAATCGGTTATACCATCCCCATCAGTATCATCCTTGAGGGGGTTGGTGCCTACACTTATTTCTTTCGAATCAGTTATACCATCCCCATCAGTATCATTGTCCAAGGGGTTTGTCCCGAAGACTTTGACCTCGCTATAATCATCCAGGCTATCGTTATCTGAATCAGAAAGCTTAGGGTTTGTTCCGTATAGTAGTACCTCTTCCCCGTCACTCAAGCCATCCCCATCACTATCAAACAGTGCTGGATTACTACCTATCTTCAATTCATATGAGTCGTTTAACCCATCATCATCAGTATCCATATCTAACGGGTTGATACCCAACTTTATTTCCTCGTAATCGGATATCGTATCGGAGTCGCTATCTGGATTCAGAGGCTGGGTTCCTAGGCGGGTCTCATTTAGGTCAGGTAGCTCATCTCTATCACTATCCTTACACCATGGAAAAGACTTGTAGTATAGTTCTTCTCCATCTTCCAAACCATCGCCATCACTATCAGGGTTTGTTGGGTCAGTATAATTTGTGATTCCAGCAATGGTGACTCCAGAGACCTCCTCGAAGTCGGTGAGATAGTCATGGTCGGTATCCGAATCCATGGGATGTGTACCATAAATGAATATCTCTTCTCCATCTAGGAGACCGTCGCCATCACTATCATTTATCTTAGGATCACTCTTAACTATCTTGCCCAGAGATTCCAGATAGACACCGAATATCTCGTGGTAGTCGCTAGCACCATCATCATCCGTATCCCCATCCGTAACATTGGTAAAGTATACTTTTAGCTCCACATAATCTGTGAGACCATCCATATCAGTATCATTGACCCAGGGGTCGGATTTGCCGACCTCCTTAGAATCTGGTATGTCGTCATCATCAAAATCACTGCTTGTTGGATCCGAGTAGACCCAATAATCAAACACAGTACCTTCATACGTGACTCCTTTGACCTCCCAACCCACGCAGAACTCAAAGTAGTCGCTTAATCCGTCACCATCACTATCATTAGCTAGTGGATCGGAATATATCATCTTGGATATTCTTGGAGTAACAACTAATTTTCCTAGACTCTCATTACCGTCCAGTATGCCGTCGTTATCGCTATCATTATCTAATGGGTCAGTACACCGTATACCTACATTTGGTATGTTTATACCGATAATCTCTTCGCCATCTCCTAAATAATCGTTGTCAGTATCATTGTTGTTTGGCTCTGTGCCATATATGAAGACCTCAGAGCCATCCCAGATGAGGTCCTCGTCAGTATCGTTCTTTAACGGATTTGTGGAGTATATCTTCGTTTCCTCGTAGTCTGAGAAATAGTCATGGTCTTGATCCATCATTCCCAGCGTAACATATGAGTAGAGTGTATTCCTCTCAGAATCATACGAGACTATAAGAATACCCATCGTTGCATTATCGGGAAAATTCGCAGCACACCAACTCTTAATCGCCGACTCATAAAACCGTATCTTTAGGGTTCGATTGATTATTACAGAGTCGTTCGAAAAGGTTACATTTATTTCTGTGAATATATGAGTGTAAATACCATCTATGTATCTTGTCCCAAAGAATTCTGATGCAGAATCTCTATAGTCGTAATCTAAGAGGAACCCATAGAGCAGATCGTCGTAAGCCTCATCGACACCTATGGTAGTATTGGTTAATTCATAGGCCCCAGCCGTACTGTTATAAGCGAACCTAGCAGCCTCATAAAGCAAATTATAGACACCACGATCATTTCTCATATGGTAGATAAACACACTCAGAGACTCATTTGTCACATTTAGGAGCGTGGTGGAAACTGAGTAGTAGGTAAGGCGACTCGACGATGTCTGATATGCTAGTTCGAACGGAGAATCGATATCCATGCTCTCATTTCTAAAGTAAAGCAGAAAAATCCAATCATTATACTCATATGTTGTCCACCACCAGCCATATATTATATCTAAGAAGAAGTTTGCTACCGCGACGAAGATGTGGTATGTCCCATTCTTCCAGAATAGGATTATGTTGCTCAGATCGGCATCGCAATCATAGTCATCACTGATACTCTGGAAGTTTATCTCGTAATCTCTTAGGGATTTTACAGTATTGTTCTCAATGATTATTATTGTTGCGTTGAGGTGATAGTCAATGTCTACCCAAGATCTCGCTAGAATCAGAACTTCTGTCTCATTTACTTTTCCTAGCGAAAAATCCTCAAGATAGACTGTGTTGCTACTAGGAATAGTTGCTAGCTCCTTCTCACCGTAAAACGAGCCATTATCAAGAGAATAGAAGACTTCGTATAGGCTAACATTATTTTGAATCTGAACCGCATAGTATATTTTGATGGTGTTTTTAACCCAGACGATGCGTCCCAAAATCTCATCTATATTCTTGTTTTGGAAGAATACCGAGTAGTTGCCCGCATAAGTTATGTTTGGTTCAATTTTGTGCGTCCCTTTGATAATCGTTGTGTTCTCCCATATGTAGAGGTGCATAGTGGCGTTGGTATCCGATGTAATATCTATGATCAGGATCGCATAGGAATAGGGATAATCGTACCGTCTCCGAAAGTCCCCCCTATATTCCTGCGTAGTCATATTGAAGATCTCAGTCACATTCTTGAAGATCCAACCTTCAGACTCTAGGTTCTGTATTGAGCCCAAGGATTCAAGTCGTATATTAGGATTTTCCATCACTACTCTCTTAAAGCTATTTTTGGAGGAAAAAACGCTTGGTTTCTGATTATAAGGGATTTCTTTGTTCAATCCAACATATAGTCTTCCATGGAAACCACTGACCACAAGATGAAGAGCTAGAACCATCAGAAGAGCGAGGACCACATAGCCTCGCAACCCGATCGCCTTAGCCCACTGATGATATACCACAAATTCATCATATAAACTTTATATTACGAGCAAAATGCTATTTTCATGCTTGCTTTCTCGGCGGGGTAATACAATCTGGCAGAACCAACATTCATGTTGATGCTAAGGAAAATAAGGCTAACTAAGTTCTCTTGCTGTCACTCTTGGGGCATCTGGCTACCTACTTGAAGAAATATTGAGTAAATTGAAAAACTGTGAAGAATACTTAGTGGAGCATCATTACTAGGGATTTTTCTTGTGGATACTTCCATGATTCTGTAGATCGATGCTTCCTTGTGGTCTTTACTCCTCCCTCATAAACCGAAGTATAGCTCCTCCAAGATCCTTGGAGCTTACTCTCATACATAGGGTGTTTACCAGTGATGATATCCTCTGAAGTTTTGCTCTTCCCTGAGGCACAACATATGTTCTTAATTCCGTAACTACATGCCTAATCATATCCCTGAACCTGAAGGCCTCATCTTTGATCTCCCTCTTAACCATATTGGCTGCTCTTATCAGTCTAGATTCAAACTCTTGTAGTTTTTTCTCACATTCCTCGCGACGATACTCTAAATATGTTATCCGATCCTTGAACTCCTTATTCTCAGCTTCCAACATGTTGTTTTTCTCTGTAAGATCCGCTATTTCCATACTAAGCCTAGCATTCTCATCCTCAAGCTCCTCAATCTGCTCTTCTAATTTCCTTATTTTTCCTTCAAGCTCCGCTTTCTCTTCCTCAACTCTTCGAAGTTTCCTTTTGATCCTGATATACTTACTCATGATTTTCCGGAGCTCCCGTGAAAGCCCATCTATTCTTTGCTTTAACTGTTCGTTCTCTCTTGTCAATTCCGAAATTTGCCGCCTTAAATACTTATTGTCCTCCTCAAGATATCGAAGCCTCGAACTTGCTTCCTCAATACTAGTCTTAATATCAGTACCGAGGGCCTCAAGTTTTCCAGCGATGAGCTGCAGTTTCTCTTGGGAAACCTTATCACCAATAATGCTTGTTAGAAACATCATAAAATTCATAAGTTTCTCCGTTATTAGCTCTTCAAGAGAAGCTGGCATTGCTGACTCCTCCATATAATCTTAATTAATTTAATGTATATCAGGTAACCAAAAAACCTCAAACGCTACAATATAGGAAAAAATTGACATTATAAAGATAGCGAAGAAATATCTCCTAGAATCGATTGCGGAGAGTACTGTGAAAACAGGATATTCCACTCCATAGCAGGTATTCTCGCAGTGAGTCAATGAAAAATTTATTCTGAGTTTATATACTATTTATGTGATGAGGAAGGTGCCCCTTTTATGAGAATAATTTCTATATTCATTATTTTCGTTATTATGATTTCACCTATGCACCCATTCCTGGATTATCCACCGAGACAGACAAAGAAACCTGTTCCAGCCCTAAGAAGAATGAAATCTTACCTTGTAAAGTCTAAGTATGATGCTACGATCCCTATCAAGGAAAAAACTATAGTCAAATCGTGGGAAGCAAATTCCAATGGGATTAGAAGAACGAGGGTTCTAGAAAATGTTCGGGTTTTCATAGATCCGGGGGCATGGTGGGTCGGATAGCGGAGCTATTAATTCCGATCTAAATATTCTTGAGAAAGATATCAACCTGGCTATAGCTCTGAAGCTGGGTTCCCTTCTGGAGCAATATGGTGCTGATGTTTTATACTCGAGGATTTCAGATGTCTATGTAAATCTCAGTGATCGTGTTCTGTGGGCTAATAATAATGATTCCGACGTATTTATCTCCATACACTGCAACTCTGTGAGTGATCCCACAGTAAGAGGCTTCGAAGTCTACTATCATGGCTCCGAAACCGTTACTAACAATGATTACAATGGTTACGAATTAGCACACATAGTGCATGATAGCATCGTTAGGGAGGTCTCATGGTCTAGCTTCTCAATAGTTGATAGGGGCGTAAAAGCTGATACATTGATATATAGTTCTGGTTTCTATGTACTTAGAAACACAAATATGAGCGCCATACTGATCGAGACGCTATTCATAAGTAATAACGATGACGCGTTGCTACTAACCAATGAAGATTTCCAATGGGCTGTTGCAAGAGGCATACTGAGAGGCCTATACCGGTACTTCAGTGTCGGGCGAAAAATGTATAGTAACATAAAGGGGGCCGATAGTGATTATCCAGCGGCATGGCTCCTAAGCAACGGCACAATAGCATATGTGTGGCATACGAATGTTACGGGGACATACACAATTATGTTTACCCTTACGGATATGGATGGTAATGTATTATCACAAAAAATGCTGACAGGCACAGCGTCGTACCATCCAGCAATAGTAGAAAGTTCTGACGGCAAAATCTTTGTGTTTTATAATAGGCCCTCGGGAACATACCACGACATCTACTATCTAATTTACGATCCCACATCGGGGTGGAGTTCCGAATACCTATTGTCGAGTAGCTCAACTGGCTATACATCATTTCCCCATGCCATTAGGGTAGGCAATAGGATAATCGTTTTCTTCCATTCAAACAGAGATGGTGACTGGGATATCTATATGAAGTACTCTGATGATAATGGAGCCACGTGGAGCAACGACATAAAGATATTTGATACCACAACCAATGAGCGTGCGCCGAGAGCCTACTTCGATGGAAATAGAATATGGCTTGTCTATAAAGCGGTTAGAGGAACAAACTATCAGATATGTCTTAGGTATTCTGATGATAATGGAGCAACATGGAGCAATGAGATCCAGCTCACTTATAGCAATGTGGATCATGAGGAGCCCTCTATCGTTGGTGTGAATACCTACAGGGGGCTCAGAATAATAGTATTCTATGTCTATGATCTGGGCTACACCATGAACATATATGCCCTGTATTCCGACGATTACGGATCTACCTGGAATTGGGCTCCAATAGCGTTTTCTCCCTCCTTAGAGTACGCACCATTTGCACTACCCCTATCCAACAATTCATTTAGGCTGATATACAGTCAGATGGTTCTGCGGACACAACTATCCTCAGCAGCTAAGTACAAACCTGCTGATATATACTACATGGATATACGATATGAAACCCCTAAGAACGGCAAGGTTCTTGTTGAGTGGCATTACCAGGAAGCGAATGGTTTGGTGCTGAACTATTCGGACATAATAGATTATAGTATGCCCGTAACATACACGCTTAAGTACTATACTGACGATGCAGAGCTTCAAGGCTGGTACAATAGAACTTTTGAGAATTTGCTAAACAACACAACCTACATACCATTGATACAGGATCTCTTTACATCCCAAATACCTAGTTATCTATCCGACGATACATCCAGGGAGATTATAGCTAGGACTATCCTAAGATTCGCCATAGCGGAGGGAGCATCTGGTGTTGGCATAGATATAGAAGCTTCACTATCATCAGCATACCAGTCCAATATGACTGATCTCTTCAGAAGAATATACAACTACTTATCCGTTTTCGGAGTGCTTGTTTTCGCGATCATTCCTCCTAAGGAGAGTGATAGTTCTGGTTGGTTGGCTTATAATTACACTGAGATCGCTAGATGCTCAGACTTCTTTGTTATTATGGCTTATGAGTATCACGGTAGCTGGAGCGATCCCGGACCAATATCGCCAACGGGCCGTGTTGAGAGAGTCATTAGGTATGCTCTAAGTGAGATTAGTGATACCAATAAAATTATACTTGCATACCCCCTATATGGGTATGATTGGTACTACAATGAGACTTCTGGGAGCTGGGTATATTATAGAGCCGTGTTTTACGACGATATCGTTTCCATAAGGAACAATTATCCCTACAACGAATCTTGGGTCTACAATTTTACTGAGAGCGGTACTACATATGAGGCCAACGAATATTTCTTAGAATACAGGGGAAATTACTACCACCAAGTGTACTTTGTTGATACAGAATCAATACTTTATCGCATTGGACTTGCTAATTATTACGGCATAGACAAGTTCTCATTTTGGAGAATAGGACTTGATACGGACCCAAAATTATTTGATCTACTAGAAAGATGGAAAACATATGGCTTGCAGAACAACATAACGACAAATACCACAAGCCCGCTCGAACTTTTTAATGAGAAGGAAACAAAAATATCAATATTAACAATACTGAAGTTCCCATCCAACATGACGATAATGCAAAATCAAACAACAATAAGCAGGAGAAATGCTAGAAATGGAACACTAGTGATTTTGGATACTTCACAGCTTGTAGGAGAAGTTATAGAATTGAGAATAGAACTCACTAATAGATTCGAAAATCTCACGAGAACAATAATCATATACAAACTTAACTTCGAAATAACACAGATTCCACAAGTAGTAACAAGAGCACAGATTCTAAACATAAACAGTACGACGGGGTGGAAAAGCTTCTACCTCTATGTTTCAGAATACAATGCAACATGGATATCGAAAGGAGAGATACCAAAAACATTCGAGCTCAACGTGACAGAATACACAAATACAACAATATTCATCATGATCGCTGGAGAGAGCGTAAACAATAATACATACTACAAGGTTTATGGGCCAATCCAAATAATAAACTTTGTGAAAATAGAAGCAAAAGAAAATACTAGTACGATCAGAGATGTTCTTGAGCTCTTCGAGAGAGACACACAGATAAACATCACAATAAATACCACGATGACAGCGAATGTGACGATATTAATAAATGGTAGCGATGCCATATATAAGATTTTAGGAACATTCTCAGTTATCATAGACACAAGTACATTCCCATATGGACTTACGAATATTAGTATTCTGGTTTCAAAAGACGATTTTGCAGTTACGAGGACATATCTAATATACAAACTCTACATAGACCTCACTGATTGGCCGCGAGAGGTGCTCAATTATAGTTCCGTAGAATTCTCAATTTCTAGTTCGCAGCATTTCCTGTACTTCAATGTGATGTACTCGTATGACAACAACACTTGGTCCCTACTCCTAAACACATCAAACAGATCATTCCTTGTGAACTTCTCTATTTTTACTGATGACGTCTACTTTCTGATTATCGGGTTTACCCAGTATAATAGCTATCGAGAGTACTACGGGCCTATAATGCTGCTAAAACCTATCTGCATTCATATGCCGATTGCCCTAGCTAACGGTAGTGATCTGGAGCTCTTCGAAAAAGACACCACCATTAAAATTAACGTTAGTGTTAACACAAGCTCAGTAATGGAAGTAACCATCAATGAAAGCCTTCTTCTACATGTACCCCTCAATCCTAAAAATAGTACTGTGGTTATGCTGAACACAGCAACTCTGGCTTATGGCATACATATAATCAGGATCTCGATCAGAACAACTGATAATAAGTTCTCTTTCGAGAAAACAATAATAATTCGAAAACTGTACTTTGATGTCATAGTGCTGAGCGACACGCTGTATAATAGTACTACCTACAAGATAATTCATTCCCCTGGATTCAGGTATTTCCTTGTTTATGTCATCTTTGACAACGCAACGATATTCGTAGCCAACACTACAGACACATTTACCCTTAGCCCATCAGAGATTGGAAACAGAACATTCCTTATTTCGATCGAAGCCTACTCAGCGAAGAATAATGTCTACACCAAGGTGTATGGCCCATACACATCTATTGTTATCACAAAGCAGAAGAAAAAATGGGTAGAAAGCATCCTCTTGTGGGCACTAATAATCATCACAGCGATTTTTACAGCAACATTGATTATCCTTAAACGGAAAAGGCGAAATATTCCACACGAATTGCTATCAAATGATAGTGAATATAACTCCAATATTGAAGCACAGCTAGCCGGCACCTAATTTTTCTATCTAGCATTTTTATTCTATTTTTTAGTTACTCTTTTATAGATACATATTTGTCTAAATGCTTAAGTACCAGCTCTTTTTATTATAAGTTCTGAATATGTGATCGATATGATAAAAATGGCCAGGCTCCCCGCCGTATTAGGGTGCCTAGTAATCCTAGTGCTTTTAATGTCGGCTATGTTTTCAGTAAGAACACTCAATATGAGTAGTAGTGCTCATAGCGATTATTCTTCACCAAATCAAAGAATCACATCGGATCTTAATCCTGATCAAAGAATCGAAACAAGAGGAGACACCATTACGGGGTGGGTAAAACTCATTGGTTTTTGGCATATCTTTGATGAATCCGAGCCAGTTGACGTGATTGCCCTTGGAGCCAAAATCCCTCCCATAGGATCTGTAATCCCAGCAGTTTGGTACATAAATGTGTCCACTGGTGATATCTATGAGATCTTCTCTGAGGATAGCCTAAGATATTTTATACTTGATTACGGGGAGTTCGACGGTTCTCCTCCGAGGGAGATCGTTGTTTCCACGGGGCCAACGGCGTATGGGCTTGTCATTCTTAATCTTACATCCTCATCTGGGAATGTCAGTGCTGAGATATATAAGAATTATACATCCCTGGATCCTAATAGGATAGCGATATTCGATATGGGCAACGACTCGATAGATGACATATTTGCTGATGACCGCTCAGGATTAGCATACATAGTCAATGTGTCTTCCGATACTATGATATCGTATGCAAAGCTGTCATCCTACAGCCAAAAAACTTTTGTGGCCGATTACAATGGTGATGGTTATGAGGATCTCTTCGTTGTATGGGGAAATAACATCTCATCCTCTGATTATGTTAAGACAGAGCTATACTTAGAGGTGATCTTAGGGAACAACGCTTCTAGAGTTCACCCACTTAACCTAAGTATTGAATATGTGGATGTAGAGTTTGCGAATGTCGACAATGATTCTCTCTCTGAGCTCGTCATAGTTGGGTTAAGCAGAATATTGATATGGGACATAGAGACAAACAGTACCCTTTTCATATATCCATTTGGCGGAGGAGATCTGGTCATTCTGAACGAGTCGAGGGATCTTGGGGTTATGTTTGGGGGCTCTAACACATATATTATTTGGTTCCGAAAATTCGAATGGTCCGTTCTAGACGAGAAGTATACCTCTGCCGCTCTAATAAGGAGAAACGAGACCATACTCGCTTTGATAGAGGATAACATAGTAGACCTCTACACCCTAGATGATTTAATGCTTCTAAACAGATTAGCCTATACAGGAACCGTTAAGGGATTCGCAGGCACGGACTTAAACGGGGATTCTTTACATGACATAGTGGCTTTGTATGAGTGGGAAAGCTTTTACACGTATTTCACCCTGGAGAGTCTCCAGATAGAATACTCACCACCCAGCATACTGTCTATAGAGCACGACCCCGAAACCCCCACAGTTGAGGACGCCACAAAAATAACAATCGTTGCTAGCACGGGGGAGTACGAAATTAAGTATGTGAAGATAAACATAGATGGGAACCGAGATGTTTATGCTGTTCAGACAACATCGCTTGGAAAAATACATGAGTATGTAGGATGGCTCTCAGATCTAACCCCAGGAAACCACACAATAAGGATCTATGCGATAGATGAGTATGGGACAACCAACATATCTTGGAATTACACCATTGAGGTCAAGGGCTACGTCATTAAGAGCAGAAAATTCCAGTGGGGATTCTCAGGAATGACATACAGCGCTTTCTTTGCTAATTATAGCCCTAATGTGTCTTACTGTGTCTTTGTTAGTGGTCCATCCGAAAAGACGAGGATAGTTCTGTTTGATGAGAATCTATCAATCGTAGAGACCTTCAATCTATCCAATCTATCGGGTTCAATTGGCGTGTGTGTCGAAGATTTAGACTCCGACTCTTTTGACGAAATACTTATCTTCAACCAGACAGCATATTCGGATACCGTAGAGACAGACTTTTACATATTGGATTATAATGGATCCCACTCTGCGTTCTACAAGCTCGCGGAGAATATGTACGTAGTGCAGTATTCATGGAGGCAACGATCATATTTCTGCCTAGATAAGGGGCTGGTGGTTCTAATTAATATGTCCAAGATCTATATATTCGAGAACCTGACCAAAGTAAAGACCATCGACTTCGACTATAACGTAACCCTTAGCCATATCTATTCTGGGCGTCTGCTAGTTTCTCTTGAAAACACCACGATAGCTGTGTTAGACTTGCCATATGCCAACAATATCACATACTACTCGGTTCCAGTTAACCCTGTATCAGCCATATGGTTCAACGACACACATATCCTAATTTTCAACAGCTCATTAATTGCAACATTCTCACTTATTACTGGGAATACAAAGGTATTTTTCCAGTCAAACGACACAAAGGCAATCTATGTTGCCCGCGTAACAGTTGATGATTCCTTCGTAGCTTTGATTACATGTTACTATCAAAACTATTCCTATACTAGGTTTGTGTTATATCCTAATCTGACCTATAAGAAAATGCCGCGCTCTGATGTGCTCTCTGTGGCTGATTGGGATGGGGACAGCGGCGTGGAATTTGTATTTGTAGGTGAGTTTGGTATCTATGTTTTCAACGTTTCCATGCTTAAAGAAGAGGAGGTAATACGCCTAAGGATTGGTGAGTACGGCACTTACGATATCACATTCTATGGACGCCGATTGCTACGTAACTTTGATGAGATATTTGCGGTTCAAAAGTTCGAAAATGATACTGTTAGAGTGTTTGTCCTTGCGAATATAGAGATCTATAAGATTCCCAAAGTCTCCGTGAATATCAGTAGTATCTGGATCCAAGGGTCATATAGTGAGGTTGAAGTCACTATATATGACCGAGAAAACAGACCAGTAGAAGACGCCAGTGTTTACATTGTTATTGGAAACATAAAGTATGACTTGGAGCCTAAGAAAGAGGGAGTATTCTCAACGAGCATCGATACGAAGAGCCTGCCTCTAGGGAAGTATTCTGCACTGATCGTTGTTGATAGTCAATACTATGAGGATAAGGAGATTGCCAAAAATGTTGTGGTTACTGGGTACCTGAGGATTCTTTCTTCGGTCACTGCTGTCACCATAACACAGCTTGAAAGCAAGAATGTATCCTTCTTCGTTACGGATGAGTACTATCATGTAACCAACTGCACCTTTAGGGCTTCAATAGACAATATTAACCTCACAGTACGCTACGTTAAGCCTAGCTACATAGTTAATATCACCGGCGAATTGCCTGCGGGAAGACACAACCTCACATTGTACGCGGAGAACCCCTATGTGTTGGAACCAGCAGTCCTATATATACCCGTTGATATTATTGGTCTAGCACGATGGAGCATATATGGGGATGGGATCGTAGAACCGATCGTTCAAGGAAGAACCGCAAAAGTATTCCTAAACCTTACTGATATCTTCTCAACCCCAATAGCAGAAGCTCACGTAGAGCTCATCATTAGTGGTGCCGTATTTATTTTCTCTCACAACAAATCTAAAGCAGGCATGTACTCCGCTATGATACCCACAGACATTCTCAGTTCTGGCGTCCACGAGTACGACCTGATAATAATGCACAGATACCTCACCACGGTCAGAACGAACGGTACGTTCACGGTTATTGGTGTGCCGAAGGTAAGTATTAGCCTTTCAAGCGAAAGACCAACTCAGTATGAATATCTGAATGTTACTACGGTTATAACCGATATCCTTGGTTATCCCATCAAGGAGCTGACTGTCGTAGCCAAGTTGGGAGACAAAACAATACGCATGGAGAAGATAGACCCCATTACATATACAGCGAGGATATTCCTAGATTACAGGCATGGGGAATACAACCTCACCATTAGTGTTTCTGGTCCTTACTGCGTTAACTATACTGAATATGAGGAAATCGAAATCCTAGCAAGACTGCCCACTATAAGAATAACTAAGGATCTCCTCCCAGCTATAATAGCTACTGTTGTTCTGGTGTCTGTTGCCCTATCTGTACTATATATTAAGTACTCCTCAACAACAATAAACTTTTCTGAGTCTTGGCCCAGGGTGGTGAGGCTTCTCGAACTGTACTATGTTGCGTCTCTCATAGCCTTTATCTCGCTTGGTTCGTATATGATGCTTATATCCGCTCAGAACCCTGAATTAGCACTTTTATTAAGTGCAGTAAGCTTCCTGCTACTGATACTAATGAGTATGATGTGGGTTCTTAGGGACTCATATCTGATTATTGCTAAGGGCAAAGCGAGATTAGCATATTTGGCGGTTAGCATCCTGCACATGGCTCTGATAGCTTTTCTAATATACCAGATAATCGAAATAGGCTCTAGCATCGAATGGTTCCAAGCATATGTGCTCGAACGCACGCGGGATATCTATGGATTCAAAATACCTGAGTTCGCTGTAGCTGTCTTATCAGCATTCATAGGTAGCTATGCTCTACTCGCACCGTTTACCTATAGGAAATCTAT
>Ga0190313_1001266_pt1 | contig 13749 bp, 16 predicted proteins | sample 4870071011_MG_FD_169989 | JGI IMG/M metagenome (GOLD analysis project Ga0190313, IMG submission 169989) | Hydrothermal vent sediment bacterial communities from Southern Trench, Guaymas Basin, Mexico - 4870-07-10-11_MG | ecosystem: Environmental > Aquatic > Marine > Hydrothermal vents > Sediment ...
TCAATCTCTCCCAGCTGCGGGGTTGGATTATATCTATTTATTCCATCGATGAATATAATCCCTGGTTCTCCGGTTTGCCACGCTGAATCGATTATTTCCTGAAAAATTTTTTTTGCGAAAATTGTTTTGGTTTTTTTACCTGTTCTGGGGTTGATAAGTTTATAATCGGTATTTTTTTTAAGGGCATTCATGAACTCATCGGTTATTCCCACAGACAGATTGAAATTGTTCAATTTTAATCTGTCATTTTTGGATTTAATAAAAGTCTCTATATCTGGATGATCAACACGGAGAACTGCCATGTTTGCTCCTCTGCGTGTGCCACCCTGTTTGACCGTTTCTGTTGAAATGTCATACATATTCATGAATGAAACAGGGCCGCTTGAAACACCTGCAGTGGACATAACAGTGTCATTTGCAGGACGGATGCTGGAAAATGAAAATCCTGTTCCACCACCGCTTTTGTGTATTATTGCTGTATGCTTTAAAGTTTCAAAAATACTCTCCATTGAATCTTCAATGGGCAAAACAAAGCATGCTGCAAGCTGGCCCAGGTCCCGGCCGGCATTCATAAGAGTTGGAGAATTAGGCAAAAACCAGAAATTTGTCATCATTTTCAAAAAATTTTGTTCAGTTTCATCAGTTTCGGCTCCTGGATCAAATATTTTGTCAGCTTGGGCTATGTTTTTTGCTACTCTTTTAAAAAGGTCTCCAGGGGTTTCCATGACTTTACCTGAGCTGTCTTTTTTGAGATATCTTTTTTCAAGAACAGCTTTTGCATTTTGTGAAATTGATTTTTTCATTAAATCTATCCCATGGCTCGAAATTTTTCCTTTAGTTTTTCCTCAACAACAGCAGGAACCATGTTATTGATATCTCCTCCAAAACGGGCAGCTTCTTTTATTATGGATGAACTTGTAAATATCCATTTTAAACCTGACATCAGAAAAACCGTTTGAATGTTTCTGTTGAGTTTTCTGTTCATCAGTGCCATCTGAAATTCATAGTCAAAATCTGAAAGTACTCTCATTCCCCGGAGTACGGCACTGGCATTTTTCTCCTCTGCATAATCCACCAAAAGGCCGCCAAAGGAATCCAGCTCAATATTCGGCATATCGCTTAAGCTGATTTTAAGCATATCTATCCGCTCTTTTACTGAAAAAAGATGATCTTTTTGTGAGTTCATCAAAATGGCTACAATAACCTTGTCAAAGAGTCTGCACCCTCGTTTAATAATATCTATATGTCCGTTTGTAACCGGATCAAATGATCCGGGGTAGATCGCTATTTTTGTCATAAATTAGTCCTTAAATAATTAATTGTGGTCCAGAATAAAACCAGGCCCTTAATCTTTGATAATAAAAGATACCATGGTGCTTCCGTATTTTCTTTGGTCGAAAAGTCTTAATCCTTTAATTCCCTGGGGAACAGGTTCCATGGGTGAGTGTTCTATGACAATGAAACCTTCTTTTTTTAACAGGGAATTTTTACACAGATTCTGTAATGCCGGTTTTATAAGTTCCATGTTGTATGGAGGGTCCATGAAGATAAGATCAAAGGAATCTTTCAAGGATTTTATAAAACCCATGCCAGAAAGAACATTCCGTTTGATAATTGCGGATTTTTCCTCAAGGCTGCAACGTTTGATATTTTTATCTATTACCATGGCGGCCTCCCTGTCTTTTTCCATGAATATGGCATATTTGCCGCCTCTGCTGAGGGCTTCAATCCCCATTGCCCCTGTTCCTGCAAAAAGATCCAGGATATCAGCATCTTGTATATGAAGCCTGAGAATATTAAAGATGGCTTCCCGCAAACGGTTCGAGGTCGGCCGTGTGGTATTGCTGTCGGGGGATAATAACTTTTTTCCTTTTAAAGTTCCGCTTATTATTCTTATTGTCATTATTAAAAAATCACGATTATTTAGTCCCATCCAGCAGTGTCCGGTTAGAATCTTGCGGGAGGGGAGTTTAATTGTTTTTGTAGCGTATTGAATAAATTTCGTAGAATTTCTTAGTGCAGCGTAGCCAAAAAATTGCGATTGTTTGAGCGAGGCACGAGCGAGTTTCGCAATTTTGGTGAAGCAAACTTAGAAATTCAAGAAATTTATTCGCAATAGCGGAAAAAACAATTAAACTTTCCATATTTTTGAGTGAGGACTATTTGAATTTATTTATGCTGGAAACATTTATAACATCACCGTCAACCATTATAACCAGACGTTCAATAAGATTTTTCAGTTCCCTTACATTTCCGGGCCATGAATAGTTAATCAGTTCTTTTAGTCCGTTTTCAGTAATTGTTTTTTTACCACATCGATTCTGTTTGGCGCTCACATCAAGAAAGTATTCAGTGAGTACAGGTATATCTTCCTGACGTTCTCTTAAAGGAGGGACTTTTATCGGGATTACATTTAATCTGTAATAAAGATCCTCCCTGAAATTTTTATTTTCTATCTCTTTTTCAAGATTTTTATTGGTTGCTGCTATAACCCTTAAGTCAATCTCTATGGTTCTGCTTCCGCCCAGGCGCTGGAGTTTTTGCTCCTGGAGGACTCTTATTATTTTTGACTGGGTCTTTAAACTCATATCCCCTATTTCATCAAAGAAAATAGTCCCTCCGCTTGCCATTTCCAGTTTACCTCTTTTTTTTGTTGTAGCACCGGAAAAGGAACCTTTTTCATGTCCAAAAAGTTCGCTGTCAATAAACTCCTCTGGAATTGCAGCACAGCTGATGTCGATTAAGGGTTGAGAAGCTCGGGGGCTTAAAAGGTGTATTGTGCGGGCCACAAGCTCTTTTCCTGTCCCATTTTCTCCTTTGATCAGTATCCATGCGTTTGTTGGAGCAGTAATCTGTATCTGTCTCTTTAAATCTAAAATCTGTGGGCTTGCCCCTGTTAGTGAGTGTTTTTCCAATGTTTTTTTTCTAAGATACTTATTCTCCTCTTCAATGCGTCTGAATTTAAGCGCATTATTTATTGTTACAATAACCTTGTCTATGGAAAGAGGCTTTTCAATAAAATCGTATGCACCGAGTTTTGTAGCATTTACAGCTGTTTCTATTGTACCGTGGCCTGTAATTATAACGACCTGGATAAAGTCATTATTTTTTTTAATCTCTTTTAGCGTTTCGATTCCATCTATGCCCGGCATCCAGATGTCCAGCAGGACAAGATCCGGAGACTCGACGTCTATGATCTTCAAAGCTTCATAACCATTTGAAGCCGTTAAAACCTCAAACCCTTCATCAGAAAGAAGGCCTCCCAATGATCGAAGAATTGTCGGCTCGTCATCTACTATTAATATTGAAGGAAACATGAATGATAAATCCTTATTTTAATGCGTCTGTATTGGAAGTTCAATAACAAATTTTGTTCCGGCAGGATGATTGTTCAGTACACGTATCATTCCATTGTGATCTGTAATAATAGTGTTCACGATGGTAAGACCCAGGCCCATCCCACTTTTTTTTGTTGAAAAATTTGGTTCAAAGAGTCGTGTTTTATTTTCGTCCGAAATCCCCGGGCCGTTATCGGTAACTTCTATTCTCGCAAGCTTTAAAATGGGATCATGGGATAGTGTAATTTTGATTTCGCCATCATTTTTTACCGCGGCAACTGCATTGTCAAGGAGATTAATCATGGCCTGTTTTATCTGCTGTTTATCAATGTTAAGTTCAGGTATATAATCTACTATGGTGAGACTAAGATCGATTTTTATATAGCTCTCTTCATAGAGCGCTACTGCGTCTTTAATTACCGGTGTAATGTCGCAGAGTTTAAGATCAGCCGTGGAAAATTTGGCAAATGCTGAAAATTCATTTACAAGATTACGGATAAGTTCCACGTGGTCGATGATCAACTTTGTGCATTCATCAAAGACCTGTTCGTTTATCTGCTTAGAATATTTTCGTTTAAGCCGCTCGGCGGATAAAGCGATGGGTGTTAGAGGGTTTTTTACTTCATGGGCAATTCTCCGTGCGACTTCGCGCCATGCCGCTATACGCTGAGCTTTTTCCAGCTCTGTTAAATCATCAAAGACCATTACTACACCCATGTGCCGGGTGGAATCATCTTTAAATCTGTTTATATGTACAATGAAGCTTTTGGGCATCCCATCTATTGTAAATTTCAGGGGGAGGACAATATTGTCATTGGCCGGATCTGCAAGTTTTTCTATTATCTTTTTGGAAAATTCCGGGCTCTGTTCGTTTAAAAGAATTTTGTAATTTTTATTAATGATTTCTTTTGCGCTTATTCTTAACATTTTTTCGGCAGATTTATTAATTGTGGAAATTAATCCGCTTGAACCAAGGGATATGACACCTGCTGAAATATTTTTTAAAACAACTTCCATATATTGCTGTCTTTTTTCTGTTTCAAGATTTTGTTCACCAAGCCTTTTTGCGGAGTGTTTTAATTCTTCTCTGCTTGTTCTAAGATATCTTGTCATTTTGTTAAAGGAATCGACCAGGCTTCCTATTTCGTCATCAGCCTTCAGGGCTATGGAAAAGCTCAAGTCTCCAGCCGCGACCTTTTTTGTCCCTTCCACAATTTGCATTATGGGATTGGTAATCGATTTTGCAAGGTAAATGCCAAACCATACAGCGCAAAATATTACAAGCAGAGCGACTATGGAAAGTGCAATATAATAGGTACGCCTGAATGGTTTTTTTAAAAGTTTGATCTGACGGTACTGTTCGACTCCTTTTGATACAGCAGCGATGTTTTCCGCAGGATTCGAGGAGAGAAGAACGGTTAAAACAATAAAGCCCCGGGTATGCTTTTGATTGGCACCGTATGGAATCGTTCCAATGGTTCTGATAAGTTCCCCTAAAACAGGGGTGCTCCCCGTAATGGTTAAAGTTTTTTGAGAGTTGCTGACTCTTTGAAGGTTATCAGCTGAAACAGCTTTCAAGTCAGCATCTTTTACCTTAAGCCCGGCTGGCTGCATAATTCTTGAAAAATTGGCGTCATAGATCTCGACTCCGTCAAAATTGCAAACCTTCTGAACCAAATTAATATACCTGGTCAGTTCTTTTTTATTTTTGCGGCCTAAAAGGTCTCTTTTGGTTATCTGGTAGGAGATGCTTTTTAAAAAAAACCGGTTATTTTCCTCTATTTGCTGGTAAAAATTTCTTCCTATTTGCAATGAGTTTTCCAGCGCTTGTTCAACGGGGACATTGAACCAGAAGTCGATGCTGTTTGTTATAAAATTTATGGAAAAGAAAAAAAGAATAATAGTAGGCAATAGGGTTAATGAAACAAATGCTATTACGAGTTTTGTACGAAGTTTGGCTCCTGTTGCTTTACGCTTTCTGTCATAAAATAATTTTACAAGATTTCTGAAAACAAGAAATATCATCAGGATAAGTAAAAGAAGGTTGATATTAACCAGGATAAACATCAATATTGTACCTTCAACAGGGAGGCCGGCTCCAAAAGGAACCATTTTGTTTTCAATGAGGGTTAGCCCTGCAACAATGAAAATAATAATAATTATTAATATCCATTCACGTTTTCGCTTTGAGCTGTCTGAATTCAGGTTCTGACAATTTATTTTTTTAAATTTTTTATAAATCATAAGCTATTTGAGTTTTTGGAAAAAATAATGTAACAAAGCTGCGCAGCAGGTATGATCTGATTAAAACTTTGAAATTGTTTGAACGGATAAGCGAGCGTTAAGAAAGAATCCATCAGGGCTGAACTTATTGACGTTATTTTCTGGTATATTATTACGCAAGCTTATATTTTTAACAGATTCTTTCTTTACTACCTTATTATCTGTGAGTTCTTCATGGTTTAATATATAAAATTTATTGTGTGCCAATCGGTTTTAAAGACTCGTTTTGAAAGAAAAAACAGAATATGGTTAAGATAAAAAGGAAGGCTTTCTTTGATGAGCTCGGCCTTTGCTTTTATTTGATATTGAGTCCCTTTTACAAGTTGTATCAAGGGTACAATCTCAAGGCTGCTTATCTGCGACATGAGTTGTTCTCCCTTTATAAAAGATTCTGTGGAATTCGGTCTGTTGTTTTCCCATGAACGCTTGATAACATATTCTTTTTTTATATTATTATATCTTATTATATGTGTTACTTTAATCTCTTTAACTTCTTCCTCACTTAGCAGATTACGGATTTTATTGAGTGTTATAACAAAGGAAAATGTAATCGGCATACCGCTTTTTACAGATTCTTTGATTTTTTCCCTGATCTTTTCTTCGATTTCTAAATTTAAATATAGCAGAAGATGGTCCCGGGTGTTGTTGATCACCAAATCAGCAATAGCTGCGTTTTGCGCAAGAGCAGTGCTTTGCATCCAGCAGAATAGTATTATAATATTAATGCAAATTTTAATCGACTTCATTGAGTGTCCGTGTCTCCCAGGAATCTTTACTATGGAAAAATTTATTAAGAAATGCATGGTTAAAGGCGTGGCCTGACTTGTTTATTATAATATGGCCAAGAATAGGTATGCCGAGAAGAGAAAAATCTCCTATGCAATCGAGAATTTTATGACGAACAAATTCATCCTTATAACGAAGACCATCTTCGTTAACAACCCCTTTTTCTGATATCACCACGACATTATCCAGGGAACAGCCTCCAGCAAGACCATAGTGCTGCATATGCTCATATTCTTCCAGGAAACCGAAAGTTCTTGCTTTGCTGATTTCATCCTCAAAGCTTTGGTCGGATATATCTATGGAATATGTTTGGGTTTTTATTAAATGATGATCGTAAACTATTGTATAGGTTATTTTATAACCCTGATGGGGGAAAACACAAACAGATTTATCACCGCTGATAAGTTTTATAGGTTTTGTTATTACAAAATAAAATTTGAGGCTGTTTTGTATTTTGATTCCTGCTGATTTTATCAAAGATGTAAAAGGTCCTGCACTCCCATCCATTATCGGCACTTCGTATGAGTCTATTTCGATGAGCGCATTATCTATGGAAAGGCCGGCAAGGCTTGCCATGAGATGTTCTATGGTGGAAACTATGGAGCCTTCATCTCCTATTACTGTTGCAAGGCTGGTATCTATGACTCTGTTAAATTTTGCCGAGATACTGGGGCTGCATGGGAGATCTGTTCGTGAAAATTTAATTCCATGGTTTGCAGGGGCGGGTTTGATTGTCAGGGTTGCCTTTTTGCCTGAGTGAACGCCGAGGCCTGAACAGGTGACCGGTTTTAATAATGTTCTTTGTTTAAAGTGGATAGACATAAGTGCCTTGATTAAATATTATAAAATAGGTTGAATTTTTTAAGAAAATTTAATAAGCTTTTTTAAGAAAAAAGGAATTCAATTGCAAGAAAAATACTAAAAATAGATAAAAGGATGAAACCATGGATATTTTCGAAGCTATAACAAAACGGAAAAGTATAAGAAATTATTTGACTGATCCTGTATCAAAAGATTTGTTAAAAAAAGTATTGCAAATTGCTGTACAGGCTCCTTCTGCCATGAATACACAACCCTGGGAATTTACTGTGGTTGCCGGAGACGTTATTGAAAATATCAGAAAAGAGAATGTAAAAAAGCTAAGGGCTAATATTACTCCTGAACCTGAGTTCGATTATGTTGACTGGCCATCTGACAGTGAGTATCGTAACAGGCAGGTTGCTCTTGGCAGGCAGCTCTTTAAACTCATGGGGATAGAACGGGGCGATAAAGAAAAAAGAACTCAATGGTCAGAGCGGGGATTTCGTTTTTTTGATGCTCCTGCTGCAATTATTATTACAGCTGATCGTCTTCTGACTTTGATAGCTCCCCCTGCCCTTGATATAGGGGCAGTAATGCAAAGTATATGTCTTGCAGCCATGCACTTGAAATTAGGAACATGTATTGAAAACCAGAGTATAATGTATCCGGATGTTATACGGAAATATGCGGATATACCAGAATCCCGAATGCTTATAACATCTATTGCCATTGGCTATCCCGATGCTGACTTTCCGGCAAACAAGGTGGAGAGTGAAAGAGAACCGGTGGATAGTGTAACAACATGGTGCGGATTATAAGGAAACGGGTTTTTAATCCTGGCTTTTATCCTGCGGGTTATCAGTGTTTTCTTTGTTTTTTACTGCCTGTTCTACAGTGGCATAAATTTCCTTAAACACTTCATGAAAACCTGATGGTGAAAGCCTCCCCATTTCAATAAATTTAACAACTATTTCTTTTGTCACTTTTAGTATCTGTTCATCTATTGATGCCATTTAAAATTCCTGAATTTATTAAGTATGAAACATAAATGTGACTATTGAGCTATTTGAAAGGTGCTGATTCCAGACACGCTTCAGGTATAATCAGATTATAGCTGAAGCGATGTATCTTAGCTGAAGAGTCACACATAAACTATATAAATGCCATGGAAAGCCTGATGGTGTCAAGACCGGATAAACAGAAAAGGTAGCTTTTATTTCAAATGTCTGAAAAAAAAATAAATTACAATATTAAATCTCCGGATCGGGTCGATTCTGCTCTCCTTGAGGCCATGGAATATGGCTACAGGGAGAAACGGGATATTGATATAACAATTTGTCAGCCTGAATTTACTTCTGTATGCCCAATGACAGGTTTGCCGGATTTTGGGTCCATAATTGTAAAGTACACCCCTGATTTAAAGATCATTGAGCTGAAATCGCTGAAGATTTATCTGCTGCAATACAGAAATGTGGGAATATTTTATGAACATGTTGTTAACCGGATATTAGATGATCTTGTTGCTGCATTATCTCCAAAATGTATGGAGGTTACTGGGGAATTTACTGCCAGGGGTGGAATCAGCACCAGTGTCACGGCTGTTTTTCAAGAAAATTCTGATAATCTTTAATAAGCTTTAATGCTTCAGCTTCAGAGGAGATGTGGTTTATTGATTTGCGGAATTTGCTGCTATTGGTAAAGCCCTTTATAAACCAGCAGAGTCGGCTTCGCATCATAAAGCAAGCCTGATTTTCACCAAAATATTTAACAGAAGTTTTTAAATATTTTCTAATTATTTCAAAATGTTCGGCAATATTAAGATCAAGAGTTTCATTCCCATTCATCAAGGAGATGACCTGGGCAAAAATCAGAGGGTTTCCAATGGCGGCTCTCCCTATCATAATAAAATCACAGCCTGTTTCTTTTTGCATTTTAACCGCATCAGAGGGTCCGCATATATCTCCATTTCCGATAACCGGGATGGTTATTTTTTTTTTTATTTTGGTAATAACAGACCAGTCGGCATTCCCGGTAAAACCCTGTGAAGCGCTTCTGGGGTGTATTGCGATTGCATCTACTCCGCAATCCTGGGCTATTTGGGCTATTAATAAGGCCTGATCCCCTGATTTATCCCACCCTGATCTTAATTTTATTGTAAGAGGTATCTTTATCGCTTTTTTTACGGCACTTATTATAGACGCGGCCTTATCCTGATCTTTCATAAGAGCAGCCCCTGCCCCTGTTTTAATAATTTTTTTTACGGCGCAGCCGAAGTTAATGTCGATTATGTCAGCCCCTGTATCTTCTACGATCCTGGCTGCTTCGGCCATAATATGCGGATCAGCTCCGAAAATTTGAACAGAAAGTGGCTTTTCGTCGGGACTGCTTTCGGCAAGTTCTTCAGTTTTTTTCGATTTATAAACCAGCCCATTGGAACTTATCATCTCTGAACATACAAGCCCGCAGCCCGCTTCTTTTGCAAGGAGTCTTAACGGGAGGTTTGAGATCCCTGCAAGGGGGGCAAAAATAGTATTATTATTTAAAAAAACAGAGCCGATTCGTAAGGGGTCAGATGGTGTAATATTCATGGCAAAAACGGTTATTATTTTGAAACAGGGTTTGCATAACAAAAAAGGCAGTTATGATAACATGGATGAAGGTGGTATGAGCCGATATCAATTGAGATCTTGCACCCGCATCCGCTCTTTACTCTTTGCCCTGTATCTTTTTTTAAAGATAGTTTTCCTCCGAACAGATCCATCAGCAAATTATTGGGAATGCAGGAACTGTTTGTAATCCCGGAGTCTGGAGGAAGGGCGTTGACCAGTTCTTTTTCGCAGCAGGTTAAGATCTGAATTTTTTTTTTATTAAGTATTTTTTCCATTTCAAGGAGGATATTTATCTTTTTTTCCATGGGAGGATCAATAAAAGAAAAATTTTCCATGATGGAAGTTCTTTTTTTTATTTTTTTATAATGATCCATGAAACTTGTAATGCAGCGTTTTATACCATATTGTGAGGCTTGGGATACGATATATTTAAAATCATGGAGATTGTTATTCATGTCTGATTCATCGGTTTTAAAAAAACAGACAGGGTCAAACCTGAGATTAATACTCTCTGGTCCGAAATTAGAGGAGAGATAATCAAGTTGTTTTAAACGCTGGTTTAAGGGGGGAACATTAGGTTCAAGGAGTTTTGACTCTGAATTAATTGTAAAATTGAAAAATAGGTTGTACCCTTTATGCTGCAATTTTTGGCCATATTCCCTTTTAATAAAAACCTCAAAATTTTTTGACCAAAAAACTATTGTATGAACTTTATCGGGTGTGTTATTGATTATGGAAACTTTTTGATTAAAAGGGTTTCTGGTTTTAAAAAATCCTTTTTTGATCTGTTCCATGAACCATACCATGTAGAACGCAGGTATATCTGTTCTTCTTGAGGCGGAGATTACTATTTTGCCTGGGGGGGTCATTTAAAGGTTGATGATAATAAACAGCATTTATGTATGAGGCCCCTTGCCGGCCATATGGTCAAAAATAGAAATTACACTACCATCATTTTTTGAGGCATTTTTTTTGAGACCGTTCTCTGCAATACCATGCGCTATGGTTTTTTTAGGTTCGGCAACTTTTTCAAGCCTCATTTTTTTCCCATTCATGGTAAACTCAGCTCCATCAATATAAGAACCCCTTAACGTCCATATCGCTGTATGAAGAGGAATTTGAAGAATGAGTAGTTTGATGTTAAACCAGTCTTTTTTAACATCAGGAGTTATTTCCTCGATTCTTGCAAAGGCAAGGGGCTTATCTTCACTGTAAATAAGAACAATATCAGAAATTTTTGCCATGGTATCCCGTTTATCAGTTGGTTAATTTTATAAATTGATTCTATCAATATCCAACATATTAAATGTTTTATAATATATTAATTTGTATTATTGTTCAAGTTTAAATAAATTTGTTTTTATGAAATAGTTAAAAATAGGAGACATTTATGAAGCTGAGTGAAATAGCAGAACGTCTTGACCTGGACATGGAAGATATAAAGGAGCTGATGGGGCTTTATGTGGAAACAACCGCCTCAGACCTTAAAGAATTAAAAATGGCTGTTGAATCAAAAAATTCTGAAGAGGTTCACAAAAAAGCTCATTCTATTACAGGTGCCTCGGGAAATCTCGGCCTTACAGAGCTTTATGAAATCGCCGTTAAAATAAATAGTGTTGCCCGTGGGAACAGTCTTGATGGAATTGAATCCATGGTTGAGGAGTTTTCTGAAAAGTTTAATCAATTGATTAAGGATCTTGATTTATAAATCAAAATTGTTTTTTATCCGGTGTTTGATACTTAAAAGATATGCAGGTGTGGAGAAAAAATGGGCGAAATAAGAATGACAGGGGAAATCAGAACTGATTACGATTGTGAAGTTTCGGGGCTTCCATCTGAAAGGTGGGGAGAGGCGGTTTTTCAAATAGGAGATGAGGAGATAGTTTTAGAAGTCAGCGTTGAAGAGGATGTTATCGTGGCCATAATGGCCGGAGAAGATGCTGTTTGGAAAGGGACGCTAAAGGGGCTGAAAGAGCTTTTGAAGGGTGAAATAAGAGCGAGATAGGAGCCTGGTTCCCAAAAGTATTCTGTTTTTTCAGGGGCTTGAAAAATATAGATGTTCAGCTAATAACCCTGTTTTAAAATTTGGAACAAGGCCGGAAAGGTCAATGCCCAACCCCTTTTGCTTGTAAAAATATTTATAAACAGGATGTAATAACTCCTTCTAACTGCCGGGTATATCCTCCGTAAAAATGATCAGCTCCCTGTATGATTTCAAGACGGGCATTATGCTTGTGCATGGGAATTGCTTTTTCTATGATATCAGATCGTGCTATGCCATCTTCGCTCCCTGTTATCACAAGCTTTAAGCCTGGCAAAGAAGAAAACTGTTTAAAATCGTAAATAAGCACAGGGGGCGAGACCATGATTATGCTGTTAACTGACAGGCCATTACTTACTGCCTGAGCAATCACCCAGGAGCCAAAAGAAAATCCTGCAAGGTCGATCTGTTTTATGCCTGTTTTCAGGAGATATGAAATAGCATTTATAACATCTTTTTGTTCTCCAATGCCGTTTTCATAATTTCCCTGGCTTTGCCCTACACCTTTGAAATTGAATTTTAATGTTGAAATTTTTTTTTGTTTATACGCATTTGCAATTGATTCAACCACATGATTATTCATATTCCCCCCATGTTGCGGGTGCGGGTGGGCTATAACAACACCTCTTTCTGCTGAGTCGGTTTCCAGCAGGCCTTCCAGTGTATGTTCATCTGATTCAAATTGAATTTTTTTTTCCATAATTTTGATCCCTCGCAAGAAACGTTATTTCTTTCCTGATGCTGCCATATTTAAGGATTGTGGGGGCTCCTTAGACTCTTATCTTTTACTATCAAAGGTATTCGGGGAAATCAACCGATGAAATTATTCGAGGTGTGAGGAAGGGTGGCACTTTTACCAGTGTTATATATTTAATTGTTGTATGCCTTTAAATGATTGCATAATTTCGGGTATGGGGCTGGTGTAGGGGCAGAATCCATTTCTGCCCCATATGATTTTTGGCGGATATGGATGAGCAGATATGGAATCCGCCCCTAGGGTGGAGATCTCAATGATTCCGTGAGTATGGTTTGGCATAATGACAAATTTATGCAACTGAAGAATTACAAAAAGCTTGACGGTGGAGTCTGATACTTATTATATTTGTTCGATTTATCGTAATCTTTGAATTTATCAAATTTTTTTTATGGAGTTATATCAATGGAACAAAAATCTTTTCAGGACTATTACCCTGCCGAATTGGCCCAGTGTTACGGTTGCGGCAGTTTAAATGAACATGGGCTGCAACTCAAGAGTTATTGGGATGGCGAAGATACAGTGGCCACTTTTACTCCAAAGCCTTATCATATTGCGATTCCTGGTTATGTTTACGGTGGTCTCATCGCATCAATTGTAGATTGTCATGGTACTGGTACGGCTGCTGCGGCAGCGTACAGGTCAGAGGGGCGTGATATGGATACAGAGCCCCCGTTGCGATTTCTGACAGCCTCCCTCCATGTTGATTATTTGCGTCCCACCCCTTTGGGTGTCCCCCTGGAAATACGGGGAAAAATAAAGGAGGTCAAAGGCCGTAAGGTTGTGGTGAGTGTAACAGTATCAGCAAATGGAAAGGTATCTGTTCAGGGGGAGGTTGTGGCGGTTCAGGTCCCAGAGAGTTTGATTAAGGGAAGGGAGCGGGAAAAATTTAATAAGGAGCAAATATAATGAATGAAATAGAATTTCAAACAGGTATGCGGGAAGTTCCGAAGTACTGGCCTGGGAATTGTTTTGCATGCTCACGAACCAATCCCCTGGGGTTAAAATTGAAATTTTGGATTTCAGATCAAGGCTGTTTTTCCAAATGTATTCTTTCTGAAAATTATTGTGGATTTACGGGGATAGCTCATGGGGGAATTATTTCAACTCTCATCGATGAAGTGGCTGCATGGACAG
>Ga0190313_1001267_pt1 | contig 13745 bp, 16 predicted proteins | sample 4870071011_MG_FD_169989 | JGI IMG/M metagenome (GOLD analysis project Ga0190313, IMG submission 169989) | Hydrothermal vent sediment bacterial communities from Southern Trench, Guaymas Basin, Mexico - 4870-07-10-11_MG | ecosystem: Environmental > Aquatic > Marine > Hydrothermal vents > Sediment ...
AATCAATAAATCAAAGCTGAAGTTTTTGGACTTCGTACTTTCACAGCATTGGACCTACTACAGATTTCTAACTTGTCCAAATTGTAAAAGAGTATTGTATTGTGTCCAAATTTTATTTACAGATGTGGGAAGTTAAGCTCAAACCAACTTAAAAGATTGTCATGCCCATGATATTATTCGCTTTTCCTGGTTTCATAGCTTAAGTTAATAAATCAAGTCTTTGACCCACTTCGGCAAAGCGAAGGCTGAAACGTGAACCTCTGGGGTATAGTAGATTGTTTCAATTCCCCTTTCTTCAAACCTTTTCCTAATAACCTCCAAATCAAGTAATATATCCTTCTCGTTGGAGCACAGGAGGTAGCTCCAAAGTCCATGAGGGTAAGTTGGTACAAATCCCAAGTAAACTACCTTGTTTTTAAATATGGCATTCTCGTATATCGCTTTGAAATAATCAGCTTGAGCAAACGGAGATTGAGATTGTGTGACAAAGTAGTCACATATTCTTGCACAATCTCTGTAGAATTCCTTCGAAATCAAGGCTTGGCTTATGGGGTTTGGATCCGTTCCATCGACTATTATCACATCAAAATGATCCTTGCATTTCCTTACGAACTCTAAGCCATCTTCAAAAGTTATCTTAACTCTCTTATCGTTCAAAGCACCCCTGTCAATCCCTATATATCTCTTACATGCATTTACAACGTTCTCATCTATCTCTACCATCACAACCTCTTTAGGATCATGCTTCAAAACCTCTCTCACAGCTCCTCCATCTCCTCCACCTATGACCAAAACCTTTTCAGGATTTTCATGCGTTAACATTGCAGGATGAACGAGCATTTCATGATAAAAAGCCTCATCTCTCTCAGTAAGCTGAATCTTTCCATCTAAAACGAGCATTTTTCCAAAACTTTTAGTTTCAAATATCTGAATGTGCTGAACTCCTTTAAACTCGTAGATGATTTTATCAACTTCTATCAACAATCCAGAGCCATCATACCTTTCTATAAACTCCATGCGTTAAGTTCGTTCAAAGTTTAAATACCTTGCATTCGAGTGGTATAAATCTAACATCCTTGCAGACCTTCAAAAGTGCCCTATGTAATTCGGCAATCTTTTCAGAATCACCAGAAACTACAAAGCTGTTTATGCAGTAGTCATCGACATGGATGTGAGAGAAGGTGTTTACTATCTCCTTGAACTCCTCCACAGCGCTCAGATGACTTACCCCCTCTGAAACAACAGTTATTATTCCACAGCATCTGTGTTTTGTCATATAGTGAGCGTGATCCCTGAAGTATACTCTTAAAGCTTCTCTAACTATTTCAGACCTCGAAACCCCCAACTTTTCGGCAAATGTATCCAAAATCTTGGCCAGATCTTCTGGAATCGATATCCCAAACCTTCTCATCTCAACCACCTCAGTGCATAAAACGAGAACATAACCAAACCGATGACTCCTGAAGGGGATAAATTCAATTCGATAGCTAAAGCCAAACCTATGATTGATCCGAGCATACTTACAGCAATACTCGATACGATCAGAAGTTTTGAACCTCTAACGAACCTCATTGCAATGGCACATGGCAAAAGTATGAGTACATGCTGTAGAACAAACCCAACTACCTTTATCATCGCAACGGTTGAAATCGCTAGGATGGAGTAAAATGCTATGTCGTAAAGCTTGACATTTATGCCAGCGAGGGTTGCACAGTCTCTATCGAACCCTATGTGAAACTGTTCTCTGTAAGTTAGTAAAGCCACTGAGATAACTAGAAGTGTTACAAAACCTAGGAACATCAAGTCTTTCCAAGTTGTGAGGAGGGGATCTCCTAAGATCAAAGCCCATATGTCCGTTTGAAGTTCGTAGTTCCTTATGACGTAATACATGGCCAATACACTTGCGGAAGCTGTAAAAGAAACAAGAATCGATGTTGCGGTATTTGGCTCGACACCCCTGTTTATAGCGTATCCTACAGCGTACATCAAAGCCAATCCAACGAGCATCGATGTCAAGTAGGTTGGAATGTACATTGAAAGAGGTATAGATATCAGAACTGCTAAGAGGGCTGTATGAGATGAAGCTGCGGAAAGAAACTGTAGTCTCCTTGCGTAAACTAAGGGACTTATCGTTCCATACATCACTGAAGCCAATACGACAGTTAAAAGCCATTTCGCAACTTCCATGCTAATACACCAGCGATTCCAGTCAAAATGGCCAGAAAGCCGGGAGTTTCATTTACCTCCTTAACCTCAATATCTCTCAACTTCTCTGGTATGCTCTTCTTGACGAAGGGGGAATCTATGTATATAACGTATTTACACTTTACATTTTCGAGTAAAGCTTTGGACTTTTCATTTTGCCTTGTCAAGACTATGTAGTCAACCTCCTTGAATGTCTTCGGCGTAAGTGGAGCTTCAAAAGCTATCTCAACAACTTCTAAGCCAAGCCAGCTTACAGCGTACTGGGCAAACGGGTAGTCAACCAAAGCGGTTCCATTTAACCTTCTTGCATTCTTAACGATCTCATCGACTTCTCTACACACATCCTTAGCCTTTTTAATGTAGTCTCTCTCTGGATTTAAAGTTTGAAGAACTTCAGCTAATGCTGTTATGAATACCTTGTAGTTCTCTGGATTGTATATGGGCATGTGGTAGTTTGTTGTGCTGCTGTTAGGATAGTTGAGGAGCTTTAGACCTTTAACCTTTGGAATTTCAAATATGTATCCTTTAATTTCTCCATTAGCTTTCAACTCCAAAATTTTCATCTCAAAGTGTGTGTGTGCTGTGGAAACTATCACATCAGCCCTTTTAAGCAGATCTATATCTCTTGGAGTTAGCTCGTAATCGTGGGAGTATACTGGTATGGAGTAAATTTCATCGCTTGGAGCTATGAGTTTTACATCTTCTTCAAGACTCGGGAAGGTTGTTACAATGCAAAGAGCATTCGCTTTTGCCATAAGGACAATTAGAGTGAATATTATCAACCATCTCATGATAAAACTTATGTGCACGATCTGAATAAAACTTTTTATATGGTGTGCACACTTGAAGTTATTGACATCGATGTTGTTATGGATGGAGAGGTCATACTCAAGGATCTCAACTTAAGCTTTAAAGCTCCTGGACTTTATCAGATAATAGGTCCGAACGGTTCTGGAAAGACTACACTCTTTAGAACGATAATAGGATTGATAAAGCCATTTAAAGGGATGATACTCCTGGATGGGGAGGATATTACTGGAAAACCAGAAAGGGCAAGTTACAGAATTGGTTACATGCCCCAACTCTCGAGAGATATAGACATACCCCTGACGGCCTTTGAGATCGTTTTGGACTCTCTACTCCTACATAGGAAACACTTCCCAAGATTTGCTAGTAAGGAGGATGTTAGAAAGACTGAAGAAACCTTAACCTTAGTTCACCTACCGAGAGATAGATGGAACAAGCCCTTTAACGAGTTGAGCGGTGGAGAGAAGCAGAGGGTTTTGCTTGCAAGAGCTTTGGTTTACGATCCAGATGTACTACTTTTGGATGAACCTCTTTCAGCTATAGATCCATTGGGTAAGGTCGAGTTTGTTGAACTAATAGGAAAGCTTTCGAAGGATAAGCTAATAATAGCTACGTCGCACGATCCATATCTGCTGTTGAGGTACTCGAAGGAGATTGTTATTCTCAACAGGGCATACTATAGGATTGGAAAGCCTGATGAAATTTTGACACTCGAAGTGCTGAGTAAGGTTTACGGTGAAGCAGCGATAAGATTGGAGGAACACGTTCACATAAGCGATGCACATTAATATTCTAACGATACTTCTTAAACATGGAATTTGAATTTGACTTCTTCGTTCAGCACAACGACATAAATCTATACTACGCAACGAAGTTTAGAGCTATCGATTTAGCGTTTTACATTGTTGGAAATGATGGAACAGATCTTTTACTCGTCCCAGACATGGAGAAGGAGAGGGCAATTAGAGAAAGTAGAGTGAGAGAAATAGCATCCTTCGGTGACTTGGGATACCACGATCTGCGGAGGGAATTTAGGAATTCGAGGAAGGCTCAGGCAGAGATGTTGATAAGGTTGTTAAAGACACATAAAGCAAAAGTCGTTGGAATTCCAACGAACTTCCCAGCTTATTTGGCCTTGCCACTCTCACAGGCTTTCGATGTCAAGGTAGTTAAGAGTCCATTTCTTAAGATGAGGATGGTAAAGAGCGCTGAGGAGATAGAGTATATAAGAGATACAAGTAGAGCGATAATCTCAGCTTTCGAGTTTGCCCTGAAACTTTTGAAAAGGGAAAGAAGTTGTGATAGGATTAGAGATAGGATAGAAAATTACCTTTACCTAAGAGGATACCTTGCAACGGATACAATTGTTTCTTCAGGTAAAACATCCGCTATTCCACATGCCAGTGGAGGTATCATTGAAGATCACGTTGTGATTGATATTTTCCCAAAGAGCAGAAAACACTACTACTACTCCGACTTCACGAGAACAGTTCTAATCGAGAAAAACGATAAGATTGAAGATATGCTTAGAGCGGTGATAGAAGCTCAGGAGAAGGCTATATCAATTATCAGAGAGGGGATTACTGCAAGGGATGTTCATTACACAGTTTGCGACGTTCTTGAGAGCTATGGCTACAAAACTTTGAGACAGAAGGCTAAGGAAGGGTTTATACACTCAACTGGGCATGGAGTTGGATTGGAAATACATGAGGATCCAAGAATCTTTGAGAATGAGGAAGTGCTAAAGGCTGGGATGGTGTTTACAGTTGAGCCGGGTTTGTATTATAAGGATGTAGGTGGTGTTAGAGTGGAAGACGTCGTTGTTGTTAGGAAGAACGGTTGTGAAGTTTTAACGGAATATCCAAAGATGGTGAGACTGTGAAACCGATAAGAATGGTAACACCACCATTGGGAGCAAATGTTTACCTAATAATGGACGAGAAAATAGCTCTCATAGATGCAGGTGGAGATTCCGCCTTCTTAATTAAAGCCCTTCAAAGGTATCTGAATCCTAAGGAGATTGAATACATATTCCTAACGCATTCGCACTTTGACCATGCGATGGCTGTGCCAGACATGAAGAAGTTTGGTTGTAAGGTTGTTATGCATTCCTTGGAATTTGATCTACTCAAGAGGGGGTTAACGACGCTCGGCTATGTCTATTACTTTGAGCCTGATATTTTAGTTAAGGGTGGAGAAAGGTTTGAGCTTGGGGAGACGGTTCTTGAAGTCATACATACACCTGGACACACTGCTGGCAGTGTCTGTTATTATGAGCCAAATAGAAAGTGGTTGTTTAGTGGTGATACTGTGTTCAAGTATGGTTTCGGCAGATACGACTTACCAAGTGGAAATGCTTACGATCTTCTAGGATCCTTAGAGCTTTTGGCAAGCTTGGATGTCGAAAACCTATATCCAGGCCATGAAGATGTTGTGGAGGGAAATGCTAAGAAATACATTGTAAAAAATCTTGAAGTTTTAAGGTCGCTGATCCTTTGAAGCGATTGAATTAATTACATCTCTAACAGAATTGAACTGATGATAAGCATCTACTTGGTAGGCTTAAAAATTCCAGAAAACGTTGGCTTTATTGTAAGGGTTATGAAGAACTTTGGATTTGAGAAGCTCTACCTCTACGATTGCAAGGTTACAACTCAATCGTTCAAAACAGCATCTCACGCAAGGGACATACTGAAGAATGCTGTGATTTTGAGGAGTTTTGATGAAATATTGGATCACGTGAACATGCTTATTGGAACAACCGGTGTAAAGGCTCACAGCTATGAGAGGTATGTTAGAAAGCCAATCTTTACACCTGAAGAGCTTAGATCCTTCTTGGAAGGAAAGTCTGGGGAAGTTGCCATAGCCTTCGGTAGAGAGGACTATGGTCTCTTCAATGAAGAGCTTGAACTCTGCCATATGCTAGTCTCCATTCCAACAAATCCTGAATATCCCGTAATGAATGTGAGTCATGCCGTTGCAGTCATACTTTACGAACTTAGTAGGGGTAAGTACTGTGATGAGGATGAAAACATCGTTAGGGCAAGAGATATCGAAAAGCTTGTCGAAAACTTCGAAAGGCTTATGCTTGAAACTTGGTACCCCAAGCACAGAATTGAAAGGACTAAAATAGCTTTGAGAAGAATTTTAGGTAGATCCCTCATAACGAAGAGGGAACTAACGGTTTTACACGGGATAGTCACAAAAGCTATAACTTACATCGAGCACCTAAAGAGTAGATCATGAAATCAAGCTTAAGTAAATCTTCAAGGTTTTCAACTTCTCTGACCTTTTTGTATAGGTTTCCTTCGGCGTTATGAACTGATAAAGCTGATATGTAACCAGATGCAACCTTTTTAAATCCCAACATCTCTGGTTTTATAACTCTGCAAAGGGGACATTCTCTCTCAAGGAAGTATCCACCAACAGATATAAGCTTAAGAGCTTTGGATAAGGATTTGGGGGAACTTAAGGAACTTACGTTTGGCTCCTTGGGAAGAGGAACTTTAACGAAGTACACCGAGCAACCATTCTTAAGCTCTCTTGGAGGTGACTCGAACAACCTCATAGCATCTTCAGCGTAGTAAATCAGCTCGACTTCATCTTGAAATTCAAACTTTATGATATACTTTCCTCCCTTTCCAAGCTCTCCAACTCTTTTCTCCTCAACTATCTTTCCACCAATCCTTCGAATGTTATTCCTTATCTCTGATAAAGTTGTCTCTGGTAGATGTGAATCGACAAACACCAATCTGTCACCCAAAATCACAGCATGCTCAACATCACCCCCCGATCCAGCGTATAAAACGGGTAAATCCAAATTTGATCTCTCCAACTCCTTTGCGATTAAAAGCATGAAATTAATCTCTCTTGGATCCAAAATGTCTATCAAAGCCTTGACTCTTGACACCAAGTTCATATTGGAAATGATGCAACAAGTTTATTACTGTTGGCTGAAGGTTTATTATGGAACTAACGTTTAAGGACTTTAAGAAGGCACAGAGAATTGCATTGGATCTTGTAAGTTTCGGCAGAGTTAGGATAGAGCGCTGCTATCGACTAGTTTCAAACAAGATCGAAGTCGTTTACAAGGTTTACTTGGACAACCTCTGGGCGGATGAGAATCTTCTGAAAACGCTTGAGAGGTATTCCAATGACTTTGAGGAGGATCTTGACGATTTGAGGAAATTTCTCCAAGTCAAAGATAGGATCCTTAGGGTGATATTGGATGTGTTGAGCTCTCCAAAGTCTTTTGATGATGTAGTTAAGGAGGTTTGCTCCAGATTTAAAGATATATCAGTTAGTGGTTGCCCGTGCCTTATATTAAAGATATTGGAAAGTACGAGCACGGGCCTCACCCTCAGTGCCTCACGAATCGGTACCTCACTGGGAGCTACATCGACGGGCACCACTGAGCCCGTCTTACGGTGGTGGATTATTAATCTCCCGTGCCTGATAGCCAAACGGCTGTCATCAGCACGGGAGAGGAGGTTTAGACAGGCTACGAACTGAGCATCGAACTCAAAACCACACTTTATGCACTTAAACGTCGAAACGTTTAAACGGTTCTTTTTGCTCTTGAAACCGCATAGGGGGCAGGTTGTGGACGAGCCATTAGGATTAACTTTTATCACGCTAATTTCTTTTTCGTTGGCTTTATGTTCCAAGCTCGAAAGGAGTTTACGGTAAGGAAAAGTCTGTAATCTATAATTAAGCTCTTTATTTCTTCTCTTTGAATTTTTCAAGTGTTTTAGGTTCTCAACTACTAAGTCAGCGTTGAATTCTACGCACAGATCAGTTATGAGGGAAGAAATCTTTTTGATTCTATCGTTAACTCTATTTCTCTCTCTTTCACCGTATTTAGCCAACAACTCGTTTCTCTTTCTTTCATTCTTAACTTTCTTCTGTATATTTCTTCTAATTCTTCTATAGTTTGTCCTAATCTTCTTTACGTCGTGTTTTATTCTGAACAAGATTGCTTCGTCTTTAGTAACCAGCAAACAATCGATTGTTTCTTCGTTTACGTCGATAATTAACTTGTTTTCACGAGGTTTTGGATTAACAACACTTCTGCTTAAAGTTAAATGCAGGTAAATCTCTTTATCGACTACAATTCTGGAATTTTGAATTTTCCAGCTTTCTAAATGTCTCGTAAAGTAATCGTATTCTAAAACGATGAATCTTGCGTATTCATCCTTACCAATTGTAACGGACAAAACTAAAGTTTCGTTTACTCTAATAAGTTTAAACGTCTCAACGTGCAAATCTATAACGTCATTTTTATTAACTTTAGGTAGAGAAGGTTCAAATTTTAGCAAACCTCTTTCGTACCTCTTCCTCAGCTTTAAATAGCTCTTATACGTGGACAAAGCTCTTTTATAAGCCTCTTGAACGAATTTGTTGTTTAACTTCGGATACTTTCGCCTTAAAACGTCATAGCACAAATCATGAGCTTGTTTCCTCGTTCTAACGTCGTTTCCTATAACTATCTCCAAAGCTTCTTTTAGAATAGTCGTGTAAGTCTCTTTCAGTTTCTGCAACTTCTCGAGGTCTGTTTTCGTTAAAGGCATTAGCTTAACTTTAAGGGTTTTCTGCATTAGTTAGCACCTCTTTAACGAAATCTTTAATCTTCCTAAACTTTTGCGATCTTTTACCGTATATTCTTCCCGCAAAACTGATAATTATTGAGACAAAGTCTTCTATAAGCTCCTCGAAGTAGTTTTTCTCCGTTTCTTCAACCACCTCTATTCTTACACCGTGAGAACCAAAATATCTTTGTAGGTAATCAAAACCGAACCTCGTTAGCCTATCTTTAAATTCCACTACTACTACATCTATCCTTTTGTTTTCGACCATGTCAAAGAGTTTTATCAAACCACTCCTATCTTCTTTCAAACCACTTGCAACATCTGTTATCACACCTATAACTTTGTATCCTCTGGCACTACAGTAATTTCTCAACCTCTTCACCTGCCTTTCGAGATTACTGTCTTTCTTCTGTCTATGGGAGCTAACTCTTGCGTAAATAACTGCCCTAATTTCTTTCGTTTTTTCGCCTAAAAATATTTTAAGCTCACTTTCTGGTATCATCCAGAGTTTTCCTACTTTTTTAGCTCTTAACTCTCCTGATTTAATCCACTTCCTAACAGCTACGTTAGATACATTCAGCATCTTAGCAACTTCTGAAACTCTGTATAACTTTTCCACATTAATAAATAAGTATCGAAAGTATTTAAAAGTATCCATAGTTACTTAAATACCTATAGTACTCATTTCTGTGAATAGTCGGAATGCTGTACGATCTCTTATCGACGATCTCGAGGAGAAGGGCTATGTTATTGAAGATGAGTCCGGTAAGTTGTTTAAGAGTCAGTAAACCTTCAAAACGTTGCAGAATGTATCCCTCTGTACTGGAACCTTTCCAGCCCCTTTGATCAGCTTTATTATCCTTTCTACAGTCATGTAAGTAGGTGAGTCTACTCCAGCTGAATGCGTAACTCTTTCTTCCATTATAGTCCCATCCACATCGTTTGCTCCGTAATTTAGAGCGATCTGAGTAAGCTTTTCACCTAACCCAACCCAGTAAGCTCTAATACTCTTGAAATTTCTCAAAACTATTCTTGAGACTGCAATCGTCTTCAGTATGTCTACAGGATTTGTTCTATCTTCAACCAAGCCCCACTTCTTGAGCATCGTATTTTTTGGATGAAAGACTAGGGGTATGAAGGATATGAATCCCTTAGTTTTTTCCTGAAGTTTCCAGAGCTTGTAGAGATGGATTGCTCTATGCCTAACCTTTTCAATGTGACCAAAGAGCATCGTTGCGTTACTCTTCAAACCCAACTCGTGTGCTATCTTCATAACGTTTAACCACTCCTCAGATTTTGCCTTTCTTGGACATATTATCCTCCTGATGTCGTTACAGAGTATCTCAGCACCACCTCCTGGTAAAACTTCGAGTCCAGCTGATTTTAGCCTTGAAAGAATCTCTCTAACACTACTCTTCTCCTTCTTAGCTAAGAAATGAATTTCGGTTGCTGTCAAAGCCTTTATGACGACGTTGGGATATCTATTCTTTATTTCTCTAAATATGTCCTCAAAGTACTCAATACTTACATCGGGATTGTGTGAGCCGACTATGTGCAGTTCCGTAGCTCCAAGCTTTACAGCCTCATCAACTCTCTTTAAAATATCCTCCTTACTCATTAGATAGCCATTTTCACTCCAAAATGCGCAGAGTGGACACTTTGAAACGCAACGATTCGTATAGTTTATGTGTCTGTTTATGACGAACATCACTCTATCGTCGTTCATTGAGTTTGCGATCCTTCCAAGTTCGTGAACATCCATTTCAAAAAGATCCTTAATCTCTTTTACCGTCCACATCCTTCAACTCCTCCAAAGTTCTCTTAAGCTCGTAAAGCTCCTTTCTAATTTGAACGTTACTTCTCAAGACAAAATCACTTATGACACCGAATAAAATTATCTGTAATCCAGAAATAATCAGGAGAGTAGTTAGAACAGCTAAGAGATCGTGTGATATGTTTTTAAACCACTCGTAAATGACGTAAACTCCAACAACCAACCCCAGAAATATGAGTAATAATCCAAATAGAAGGAAAAATCTTGCTGGACTAAATCTGATTAGAAGGTTGTAAATCGTCCAGCCTATCTTGAATCCATCCTTAAGCGGATTGAGCTTGGTCTTACCAACCCTCCTCCTGTAATGGATGGGCACTTCAACTATTCTAAACCCTTTGGCTAAAGTCTCAACTGTAAGCTCAGTCTCAATCTCAAATCCATGCTTCTTCAAATCTACACTCTTATAAACTTCCTTTCTCAAAGCTCTATAACCTGAAAGTATGTCGTTTAATTCGACACCGTATATGAACCTAAAGAGAGCATTTAATATCTTGTTTCCTACAAGATTCAACCTCGTAAAAGCACCCCTTTCAAAATTCACAAGCCTATTACCTATGACATGATCGGCAACTCCTCTCCTTATGGGCTCAAGCAGTTTTTCTACATCCTCTGGCAGATAAGTCCCATCGCCGTCTATCAAAACCAACACGTCACTATTTACAATTTGAAAAGCCTCAACAATTGCCTGTCCTTTTCCCTTTCCACTCTGAACTACAACCCTAGCCCCCTTCTCCTTTGCAATCTCTCTAGTCCTATCTGTGCTGTTTCCATCTATTACTAGTATATCATCGTATCCCAACTTCCTAAATCTCTCTACAACTTCACCTATACTTTCCTCCTCATTCAGGGTTGGAATCACTATTGTGACTTTCATTAGATCCTTACTATTTTGAATAGGCTTAGCACTGGAACTCCTTCAATCTCATTTAAGCCTCTTTTGTCTATAACCACAGCAGAACATAGAACATTTCCCTTCCTCACTTTAACCTGCTCTATCGTCTCTCTGATTGTGTTTCCAGTGGTTATGACATTATCAACTATAACACAGTTCTTGTTGTCGACCTTGGCAAAGTTCTCGCTGAACACACCTCCAACCCTACTTTCTTCTCCCTCCCACTTCAACTTCTTTGGATAGTACATGCTCAGATCTGCATTCAAAGCTTCAGCTACGAACGTTGCAATTGGGACTCCACTTGTGGCAATTCCTATCACAACGTCTGGCTCAGTTTCAATCTTATCGTAAATCATGTCAGCCATTGCATTTGCTATACTCCTCATCCTGTAAGGATTTGATATAGCCTTCAAATCAACGTAAACATCTGAAATGACTTTATCCTCTCTAACCTTTGTCAGAAGCCACATCGCAGTTTCTCTTGAGACGTTAAGTTCAGAAGCAATTTCTCCTATCGTTAAACCCTTCTCCTTCAATCTTCTTGCCCTTTCAATTAAATCCTCTATCCTCATCTTCTCACCTTCTTAACTATCGCCTCACTACCACAGATTGGACAGATCTCACCATCGACAATTCTTCCACAACCTCTACAGATCTTGATCCATCTAAAACGTTTCGATATCTTAGGCTGGACTATGTTGTCAACTTTCAAACCTAAAGACATTGCAACGTTCTGAATTGAATAGTCATCGGTTACGAGAATGACATCTTCACCACTCTCACGTAAATCTAAGGCTTTGGCTATGAGCTTAATGTCGGTCTTAGACAGTTTATGAATGTCACCCGTTTTTATAGCAACTTCAACGACCCTCTCAACATTCCTTTCACTAGCCTCCTCAACTCTCAAGTTTAGGAGCGAGAAGTAAAGTTGAGAATTTTCATCCTTTATTTCGTCAACTACCTCTGGGATTGTAACCATATTCTCGTAGTAAGCTTTCCTCATGAATATCGTACTGGTGTCTATCACGTGAACTGTCATACTTCCCAAACAATATGTTATGACACTATATAACTATTTTCTGAGGCTTAAAAATCAGAGAGTACAGCCTTCATCATCGCTTACTCAGATCCTGCCTGATTCATCACTAAAGTAACTCTTTTTGATGGTTAGATAAACTTTTCTCCAACTCTTCTTCAATTTCCAAAACCTTCTCAAGTTTAGCTTTCGTAGTTGGCTTCTTTGGAACAGCTTTACAATCCACAGGGATTATGGAGTATTCGAACGTTCCAATTCTTTTTGCAATCTCTTCAATTTCAACCTTATCCATACCTATGAGCGGTCTGTATATCGGTAGTGTGCACGCTTGACTTATCACCATGAGGTTGTCGAGGGTTTGACTTGCCACCTGCCCTAGAGAATCACCCGTAACTATCCCCTTAGCATTGCTTTCTCTTGCAATACTTTCAGCAACTTTCAACATCCTTCTCTTGCAAATTACACATATGTAGCTTTCAAGTTTCTTCTTCTTAAGGATTTCCTTTGCTTTTTTTAAAAACTCTCCGTGATTGATAATCTTTAGCTTAAGCTCTGGATCGTAAGATCTTAAAACCTCTACAACCTTATTCACTCTCTCTAAAGCCCTCTCAGTTGTAAAGGGTCTGATGTCAAAGTAGATTGGAATTACCTCACAACCCCTCTTCATCATCAACCATGTTGCCACTGGCGAGTCGATACCACCAGAGAGTAATGACACTACTTTACCCTCAACTTCTAGTGGTATTCCACCGACTCCCTTTACAACTTCATCAAATACGTAACAGTCTTTATCCCTTATTTCAACATAGATCGTTTTATCTGGATTTGTCAAGTCGACTTTTAAATGGGGGAACTTCTTTAAAATTAGTGCTCCAAGCTTTCTCTCCATATCTTGTGAGGTAAAATCGTGCTTTCCAACCCTTTTAACCCTTACAGCAAAAGTCTTTGCAGATTTTAACTTTTCTTCACAGAACCTTAAAACGAAGTCCTCGAGCTCTTCAAGCTTACAGTACAAACAAGGTGAAAAAGATACAATTCCAAAGACATTCCTCAGTTTTTCATCAACTCTTTCATCCGTGATAAGCCAAATTCTACCCCTATCAATCTTGAACTTACACCTAACTCCTAGTATCTTTCTAACATTCTCCAAAAGTTTTCTCTCCCACCTTTTCCTGATGTAATCAGATTTTAAAAAAATCTCGGAATATCTTATGAGATAAAGATATTGCATAAAAAATAAAGTGGAAAGTTACTTAGCCATTTCAACTGCGAGCTTTATGTCATCAACCTTTACGGTCTTTCTACCAGCGTGTTTAGCAATGTCGACAGCCTTCTTAGCGACAGAAATTGCGTAGTCCTCCAACACTTCCCTCAACTTCTCCA
>Ga0190313_1001269_pt1 | contig 13722 bp, 16 predicted proteins | sample 4870071011_MG_FD_169989 | JGI IMG/M metagenome (GOLD analysis project Ga0190313, IMG submission 169989) | Hydrothermal vent sediment bacterial communities from Southern Trench, Guaymas Basin, Mexico - 4870-07-10-11_MG | ecosystem: Environmental > Aquatic > Marine > Hydrothermal vents > Sediment ...
CAGTGTATGAGTTCAGAGAATATTAGTTCTAGTAAGGAGGGAATATATGAAGAAAATGGTGTTTTAATAGTTAAGGGAATTGAATATATAAATAGAATAGCATCTGCACTAGCATCAAAAACAAGACTTGAAATACTAAAACTTGTTAGAAAGAAGGAGCTAGATATTGGTGAGATAGCAGATTACATTGATCAGAGTAGAGCTAATGCCAGTGCACAGATTAAGAGACTGGAGGATATAGGTTTAATTAAAACCTCATATAAACCTGGTCAGAGAGGGGTTAAGAAGGTTTGTTGGACAAATATTAAGGAGATTAGGATCATACTTGACTAGGGATCTGTATTAGATAATAATACCCAATTATTACTTAAGAACACCATTATTCATGGTTATACCTAGCTAATACAGGTTTACCCACCTTAAAAACCCTCTAAAAACCACATACTATTGAGGTAGGTGTAGGGGATGAATATAGTATAAGTATAAAGGTGGTAGGGCTAATGAGTATATTCAGTATCATATTGATCAGTATCTATATAAGTCTTTCATTACTTCCAATAATCTATAATCATGTATCAACTAGAGAGAATACAGCTACTAGGGAAGGTGATGGGGATAAGGTTTATAGTGAAGGTTATGAAAAAACCTTTTATAACCAAGCTTTAGCAGGTAGAGGTTTAATTGTATTCCTAAATAATCTAAGTGATGATCAAATAAAATACATACTTAACCAATTAAAAATTCTTAATAGGACGAGTAATAGGTCATATGTAGATGTGGAGAATAGTGTTAGAGAAACCTACTCTATCTAATTTTAACCTATTCTATTAGGAGGTCTTCCTATTAAAATAATAGTACATAACTAGGTTTTTTCTAGGGTGAACTATCTTGGCTAATGATTTGAAGAAGTTATTTGGACATGGTTTTTTAGCCTCTGTAGCAGGTATCGAGATCACTAATATCATTGTATTTACGAAGCTTGGAGCTGTATATGGTGTCCCAGGGTTTGTACTAACTATGATATTTTTGCTTCCAGTAGCGTATCTACAACAACTGATTGTTCTTCCCCGTAAACTATATGGTTATAGCTTAATAGATGATATGAGAGCTACTTCACAGTTTAGCTATAAGGTTTACCTATATACAATCTATGTAGCCAGTATACTGACATTCATGGTTAATATTATTGGTTTATCGGTAATTCTATCAATAGTAATTGGGTCAAAATGGATCTACTATGGATTATTGATCATAGCATTAATATGGATCCTAGATACTGTATGGAAGAGTAAAGGTGTTGAGAAAATCTTTCTAATATTATCAATGGTTTTAATGATATATATAGTCTTATTCTTTATAGAACTCCCAGTTATGGGCTCCGTAAATATATTAGAGTTAGATAAGCCTATAAGTTGTATAGATCTATTGGCTCTATGGGGTGCAGCTGCTGCACCATATTCTCTTATAATACAGGATCTGGGTGACGAGGATTATGCTAGCATATATATCGGTACTATGTCATCTATGTTTATTGGTTTATCAATATCGTTTGTAGCATATACTATAATATATCCCGTAGACGAGTTTAGTATCATACATACCCTGGAACCATTTTATAATATGGGTAGCCTTATTGTTCCAGTATATACACTTGGTTTATTCAGTAGCATTGTATTAGCACTTATGTCCATAATCCTAACATTAAGGATTATATATAGGAAGCTATATCTAAGGACAATATTTTTAGCCAATAACTTTATTGAGTACCTGCTATTAGCTATAATGGTGTCTACTGTACCTCTGGCGATACTATTTGGAGTAGATGATATACTCTTATATACTGAACTCATAATCTATGGTTCAATGGTTATTGGTTTTTTATTCTCATTAACAGTACTAGCATTGTTCATATATTATCTACGTAAGAGTTTGAGGAATAAAGAATCTATACTAATCTTTAACACAGTATTCCTTGGTATACTAACTATAGTATCCCTATTATTATCCATAGATGCATTTATTGAATCAATATACGGACTATAATTCCTCAATAAAGTTTATAAGGCGATCAATATGCTCTCTCCTAACATGAGGCATAATAGCTATCCTTAATGCATCTACAAGATTAGTTCTATAGATAAATAACCTATTCCTCCAGAATAATGGTAGAACGTCATCAGCACTATAGCCTCTGATCCTAAAGGATACAATACCGAGGATAGGCTTTAATAAGGGCTCGGTATTGGGTAAAGTACATAGACTATTATATAGGTAGTTAGCTAGAGAAATTACTCTCTTAGCAATATCCCGGAATCCATTTGGGCCAAGAAGTTTCCATACAGCCCAGCATGCAGCAGCACTAGCTCCGGGTCTTGTGCCTAGGAATCCTTTTTGGTACTTTGCAGGCATATAGGGGATTTCAAAATAGGCTTGTTTCTCAATACTCTTGTTTCGGAAGAGTATTAATCCCGAGGGAATGGGTGCTAATCCATTTTTGTGGAAATCAATTGATATTGACGATACACAATCCATGAACTCTAGTTTCTCTAGACCATATTCACTCCATAGGAAGGGTATTAGTAGCCCTCCATAGGCAGCATCTATGTGAAGATATATATCGTATTTACATGCTAGCTCATTAACCTCTCTTATAGGGTCTATAGTGCCAAAATCTGTTGTACCAGCTGTTAGTACTATGGCTAATGGGTTATGCTTTTTAATAGCATCCTCAAGATCGTTTATAGATGCCCTATAATTCTTTGTCACTGGCGTTTTAATGAGTTTGAGCCCAAGTATATCAGCTCCCTTATCAACTGATCTATGTACTGTAACTGGTGCAACTATGACTCTATTCTTACTACCACCATACATTTTCCGGGCAATATATAGTGCTATCATATTGGATTCTGTACCACCACTAGTTATGAATCCTGCTGGCTCCTCTGACCTATAGAGAAGAGACAGATCATGTACGAGATCCTCTTCAAAGAATGCTATCTCCCTAAATACAACTGGATCAGCTAAGTTAGTATGTATAAATAGGTTATATGCGTATATGGCTAGCCAGTGGGGCTGTGTTGTCATTGAACCAAGTATTTCTCCAGCTGTATGTTTTGGTGTCTTAGACCAGTATTTTAGTAGATGATCTATTATCTCCCCCAGATCCAATATCTAGGCACCAATTCAATGATATAGTGCTTGTGTAAAAAACCTTATCTCAACAGTAAAAAATAATTGGTTAAAAACTTGTTCATTTAAGGAATTTCTCTTCGAACTCCCTAAGATACTTAACACTAGCATTAAGATCTATGAAGAGCTTCCTAGCCCTCTCAACATCCTTAACAGTTATTGTATCTCTTCCTTCAGAACTGGCTATTATACGTGCTGGCTCAAGTAACTGGACAGCATACCTTAGGCTCGTCTCACTACCGATCTTTACGAGCTCCTCAAGTGCTTCATCAGATAACACTATCTCCTCCTCATCAGCACGTATCTTAATGATCTCCCTAATCTCATCTGGACTATATGGTCTAGTAGGTATGATCAGTAATCTATCAAGTAGATCCAAGGGCATACCGTGCGGAGACTCTATATCAGTACCACGGATTCTAGCGATACCACGGTTAGTTGCAAGAATTATTATTGGTGCTAGATCGCTCTCCATAGCACGGGCTAGGAAGCTAAAGGCCTCAATATCAAGCATATGGGCATCATCAATAAATAGTACACCGGGTATTATCTCAGCACGTTTCTCATCAATCCACTTCTTAACCTGGTTATCAACATCCTTCCTCACCTCTGGAGGAATCTCCTTCTCAGCTGCAAACCCTAGTAGTACCGATATGGCTGTTCTCTGTGCAGCATAGTACATGTCTAGATCATGTAGTGTTAGTACATGAACAATCTCCTTCTCCTTCTTAATGGGTCCCTCGGGCATTTCCACATAGCGTGTAGCCTCTATATCATAGTACCTGGCTTTCTCAATACCCTTAACACGTCCTACACGATGGACACGTCCAGTCTCTGCATCAATCCATATATAGTCTCCACGTTTTACACCCATTTGCATAAGCTGCATAGTTATTTCTTCACCAACATTGAGTGTAAGCTGATCATCCTTGGTTACAAGCGTTATCCTTGCCTCCCTAGGCACTAGTACATATGGGTTAAATGGATGCCTAACCCTCCTAATCTTGAGTTCCTGGACAACACCCTCGTACACTAGTCTCTTCTCCCTAATCCGGACACCAATGGATTTACGTAGTGCCTGCATAAGGACTTCTGTCTTAGAAACCTCACTACTATACACCTCTGATGCACTAAGAGCTACAAATGGTGTATCCTCACCAAGTTCACGTGCAATAGCAACCGCTAAGGCTGTCTTACCAGTACCGGGTGGACCTACAAACAATATCCCCCTTCCAGCTATCCTCCCCTCACGGATCATCTGTACAACAATACCTGCAGCCTCCCTAGCCTCAATCTGTCCCACGAGACCATCAGCTACCGGTTTAGCCCTACCCTTTTCATCAAGTCCTAGTCCACGTATGTGGCTATGTGCACCAATCCTCCTAAATAGGGATGAGCCTGTAACTTCTCTTATTTCAGCCATGTCCTTCACACCCTCTATAGAGAAATACTGATCTATCCTTATATTGTTTATAATGGGTTTAGAAATGATCAGTCGCCGCTGAAGTCCTCATAGACCCCAGCCCCTAAGGCCTCGGGAGCAACTCTATCATCACATCCGTATACTGTATATCCTGGAAAATCCTTAAAATAATGTTAATCCTATGGTATATGGGGGAGGAGGGTATTTGGTTAGTATAGGTTTAATGCTTCAGAGGAATATATTGAATGCTTTGAAGAGGCTTATTCATGAGTTACTGGTATATTCTAATAGAGAGAACGATGACTCTATTAGACAGGTTATTGAGAGGTTAAAGAAGAACTATTCTTTACTAGATAGGGTTAAGCCCCCGATAATACCTACTCGTAGATTTATTTATGCAGTTGAGAATCTGCTTGGACAACTTGTTAAGCTGAATAGTGTTGCTAGAGAGTATATGAATAAAAGGATCTCTTTAGAGGATCTTAGAAGGATCGTTAGTGAGTATGAGGAGGCTGCTAGGCTCTATGCCGATATTGTCTCTAATGAGAGGATAAAGATCTCTATCTACATGGTTCTCCCACAGACAGCTCTCTTTGCAACAATGGTTTACCAAATATTTGCGTTAGGTGTACCATTACCTATATACGTATTTATGTCTGCATCCACCCTGATAATTGTAAGCCTCTTCATAATACTCATTAACCCTATTTTATCATATATACTGAACACCATTAATGCATTCATTATACTAAATACTTTATTATCGCTATACTTGTCAAGTAGGCCTCTTCCATCAATAATGCTCCTCATACTATATATGTTAACAATTATAACGAGTCTTACATACATACATGTAATGCATGTTACTACATCACAAAAGAGCATGTCAATGGTGGAGAAAACATTGCTTACACTACTCGAAAATATAGGTTTAAAAGGCTCTAACCAGGAAGGAGAAAAGAAGAAGTCCAGTGAGAAAACTGAATTTAACAGAATGTATGAAGAAGTAAAAAGACTATATAGAGAATTATATGGTGAGTGGGGAGAGGAGTATTTTAGGTTTAGATACACAATATTGCTAGTTAATGGTATGCCTCCAAATGAGATTCTGAAAAAGTTTTTATCAGAAATAAGAAACATTAGGGATAAGGAGAAATAAATTATTTGAGGGAGCTCATTATGTCTCAGAAATCAAGCTCCACAAAATCCAAGGAGTTAAAGATCATTACACGGCATGTTATAACATTAGATGATATAAAGAACGATCCTAGGAAGATAAAGCTGTTATATATTATTGATACTGTTGGAGGTATTTCCGAAAAAGCATTACAGCACCTCATATACTATATGAAGAACTCAGAATATGATCTAGGCTATGACTTCATATTACTAGGTAATACGCCATCAAGTAAGATGCTCCATAACGATATAGTTGCACTACTATATGTGGGACTAATAGAGACTAATCCCAGGAGAAAACTAGTGACTACAAGCCTTGGTAAGGAGTTTCTAGAGAAGGTCAAGGATAATATACCAGAGGATGAAAAAGAGAATATTAAGAAACTAATAGATGATCTTAGGATTAAGATAGCCCCTATAGATATGGAGGTTGAACTATCATATAGGGCAGCACGTAGGAGGAGAAGAAGATTTTTCTAGACTAAGAGAAAATGACGATTTACTACTAAAATAGCATTACTATTAATAACTTTATTATCCTCATATTCTTCATAGAGGGATAGAGTTATACATCCTATATTGACGTATGAAGAGATACTCTTCTAGCCTCAGGCTTACCAGATACTAGTACAGGGTTGAGTTTACCTTCACGAGCAAGTTTTTCAACATAATCCCTAAAACCACCAGTATGCCTTATATCAAGTTCTAGGAGCTCAAATAATATCTTCTTAGTAGTCTTCCACACATCCTCAAGCATTTCCTTAGGCATATGACTTATAATGAATGGTTCCTGAAGCCATTGATCAAAAGCTGATAAAGTCTTGATCATGTGCTGAAATGCGGCTCTAGACAATACTATGAGATCAAGTCTATCGGCATCCTTGGCCCTCTCATCAGCCTTCTTAAAGCTCTCAAGCACCTCCTTCTGCTTCTTAACCCATGCATCCAGATTATGTAGGAACGTTTCAGCCACTGACAACACCTCTCATAGATAGTCTAGCTATACACTCTTATAAATGAGGTGTATGATCATTCTTCACTTGATAGATTAAACGGCTTACCATTCTCAATTATTTCCTCAGGTAGTTTATCTCTATACTTCCTTAGAAACTCTATATCACTCTCCATACGTCTCTTACTATCTGGTAGCATTATAACAACACCATTCTTTATAGGATACCAGTGTAGGCATTTTGGGCAGTAGAGTAGCCCTTCAACAATCTCGTATTTAAGGCATTCTTCACACGGGTACTCCACACCCTCCCTAATCTTCATACCAAGGTAGTTACAGTAGTTTTTACAATAGGGTCTGGGTACTCCACTTGTATCTATATCCTCAACCTCCTCCTTGAACACCACTAGTTTTAATGGATAGTGTTTACAGCTTAGGCACGCCAGTAGGTCTAGAGCCCAATGCCTCATTTCCCTATGACCTCTTCAGCTAGTCCTTTGATATCTTTTAGTAGCTCCTCAGCTTTATCCCTTGTCTTAGCCTCTATCATAATTCTGAGTAGAGGCTCTGTACCACTTGGTCTGACAAGGAACCAGAATTCATCAGTAATAACCTTTACGCCATCAATTGTTATCTGCCTATACCCTTTAAAGGCATCCTTCACTCTCTCAACAACTTTCCAAGCTGTCTCTCTAGGCATAGGTATCTTTGTCTTAATGATATGGTACTGCGGTAGTTCATCATAGAGTTCAGAGAGTCTCCTACCCTCCTCAGCCAGTAACTGTAGTAGTAATGCTAGTGTCATAGCACCATCCCGGACTGGGTGATGCAGTGGATACATGAAGCCCCCATTCTCCTCGAAACCGCATATACCTCCCTGTCTGACAAGCTCACGGGCAATACCTATGCTTCCTACCTTAAGCCATACCACTTCAACACCTAGAGGCCTTAGTACATCCTCGATCAGTGTGCTAGAGGATACTGCTGTAAAGACCCTTCTAGGTAGATCACTATGTTTCATTGCCAAATACTTAGCTAATATGGCGGCTGTACGATCTCCCCACTGTACACGCCCCCTGTCATCAACTATTATGGCCCGATCAGCATCACCATCATGAGCTACCGCAAAATCTACTCCTAGAGATACCGTTGCCTTAACAGTATCGGCTAGTGTCTCTACAGTTGGTTCTGGAGGTCTACCAGGGAATGTTGGGTCTAGGTTGCCGTTTATCGTATACACCTTAACACCTAGTTCACGGGCTACCCATGGGCTAGTTATTGCTCCCACACTATTAGCTGGGTCAATGAGTATTCTAAACCCCTTACTCCTGATAAGTTCTCGATCAACATGGCTTACTACAGCCTTTACATACTTCTCATTAACATATGGGTACTTTTCAACACAATGTACAAGGCTTCTCCAAGAGACTCTCTTAAACCTTTGTGTAAAATATAGCTCCTCAATAATCTCCTCCTTATTTCTTGGAAGCTCTATTCCATCAGCATCAATAACCTTAATACCATTATACTCTGGAGGGTTATGGCTAGCAGTAATCATGACACCGCCGTCAAAACCATCAGCCTTAACAACATACTGGAGAGCAGGTGTTGATACAAGACCTGCATCATATACTTTTACACCACAGGCTAGTAAACCAGCAACCACAGCTGATCTCAGCATCTCCCCACCAGCACGTATATCACGTCCAACAAGTATTCTTGAACCACTACCGAATAACGTGCCTATAGCCATCCCTAGCCTTAGAGCCATTTCTGGCGATAACTCCTCATTAACTATACCACGTACTCCATCAGTACCGAAAAGCCTTCTCATATAATGCTCCCTCTAGAATTCCTCCTCTGTAATACCTAGTTCTTCCTCCAATACTTCCTCATACTCCTCAGTCACTTCCTCGAGTATATCCCTAACATCACTTTCCCCTTCACGTAGATTTAGCTCAACATTGTAGCCTTTATCCTCAAGCATCCTCTGGATCTCGATAGCTATATCTCGTAGTTCAGATAATACATCATCAACTAGATCTCTTATATCCTCCCCGGACTCTATGAGCTCATCAAGGGTGTCACGTAGATCTTCTTCAGCAAGGATCTCTATAGATGCCTTCTTCCTACCGATCCTGACCTTTAAAGCGATAGGTAGACTACTATGTACACCAATTACCGTATTTCCCTCAATACTAGTATTGAGATCATGATCCTCCATAACACTCCTAATCTCGTCTAAGACACTCATAGCACTCTTCACCAAGTAGACACTCTATAGCCTATAGCATAAAAAACCTACCATTCTAGGACAAAGCTGTGTAAGAACAGTAAACAAGTCTTTTCGATATACTAGACCCGGTATCTAATAAACTAGTTCAAAGATAGCAAATAATTTTATTTAGTACTTGTACCCTCCATAAAAATACTAGTTCATCTGCCATGGTGTTCTGATTTGGCCAATGAGGTTTTGAGAATATTACTAATACCAGGCTATGAGGCTGTGGATGAACTATCCATTTTTCTAGAGAAATTACTGAATAAGCTCTATAAGATCAAGATCTTTGTTATTGGTGAGAAATGCGTTGTTGAGCAGATTGGCAAGAGGCTTGGCCGTAAATTTTTATCTCATGGTAATGTGGTTCTCTACAAGATTAATTATCGGTTGGATAATATTTTTGATGAAGCTTTGAGATTATTCATCAACATTAATCCATCAATAATTATTTATTTTCTCAGAAAGGACTATAAGAATGGTTTTGATGCCCGTCTATTTTACCCTCTAGCCCTTAACAAGGGTGTTTATGTATGTTCATATATTGGTTGTGGGAGTAGTTATATTGGTGTTGGTGAGATAGTATATAATGTAGATGATTTAATCTCACTTATTGAGGGGTATTCTAGGGCTTGACACCATATATTGGGCTGCCTATTTGGTACAATACTTTAAAGAAAGACTATGGTATTAATGAGATAGCCGGTATCGTAGATAATCTTAAACTCAAAGGTATAAGCTTTTATGAGGTAAGCATTGATTATCCATGGACCTATAGGGATACGGATCCTCTATACCAGGTTCTCAACATATTTAGTGAGAACAATATCCATATAGGAATTCATGCACCATGGAGGGATCTATTCTACGCTTCACCTTATGAGGATCTTAGGAGGGTTTCCATCAATATATTGAAGGAAATTCTCACACCTATACTTGAGAAACACTATATTGAATACATAGTTATACATATATCTTCTATGCAGAAATCTATCCTAGGTAACACATACCATGACATGGTTAGGGCCTCTAGGAGATCTATTGAGGAAATACTAGATTGGCTTAGAGAATATGATACTAGTCTATGTATTGAGAATTTACCTAAGGGATTTAGTTCAAAGCCTGAGGATCTACTGGCTATAGCTAGTGATGACGTATGTATAGCTCTTGATATAGCTCATCTATATGCTACTTATTTAAGGAATTTTAGTGACTCATATAGTAGTTTTAATGATTTCCTCACAGACACTATCTCGATGATAGGTAGTGATAGGATATCAACAATACATTTTCACGACGTAATCGTTGTTGGCAATAAACCCTTCTACCATGTAGTTGAACATGTTCTACCTGGTATGGGGGTTCTAGACTATAAGAGTATATTGAAGAGTTTATCAAAGAGTATGGCTAGGTACTTATTGATCGAGGCATTTATTGATTCTAAGGGTAAGCATTTAAAACTCCACCAGATAGTTGAGGGTATTAGGGAGTTTTTGACATGGGTGAAGATATATCTTTAGTCATTGGCGTGGATGAGGCTGGTAGAGGTCCTCTGGTTGGTGATATGGTTATAGCATTAGTGGTGTTTAGAGAATGTGATCTAGGTAGTTTAGCTAGATTAGGTGTAAAGGATAGTAAGTCATTAACACCAGTTATAAGGAGGAAGCTTCTACCATACATCCTGAGATACTCATTAGCAACAATTATATCACATGTTTCACCATTAGAAATTGATACTAAGAACCTAAATGAACTAACTATTAATAGAATAAGCTATTTACTTGGATCACTCAAGGGCTTAATCGATCCATACATTGTTAAGAGAATAACTATCGATATGGTGACAGGATACAGGAAATACAGTACCGACTATAGGGAACACTATCCATATGCAGAGGTTATCTTTGAAGCAAATGCTGATGTAAAGTATGTTGAGGTATCTGCTGCAAGTATAGTTGCTAAATGTTATAGGGATCAGTTGATAGAGGAAGTAAATAGGGTTTATGGAGAGCTGGGTAGCGGATACCCTATTGATCGAAGGACTATTGAGTGGATTAGGAGAGTATACGGTGCTGGTGAACCACCTCCACCATTCCTTAGGAGATCATGGAGTATACTTAAGAAGATTGCTCCAGAATGGTATGTTGAGAAAAAGAGGCTCGAGAAGGAGGTTAGGCAGAGATCTTTGATGGATTTTATGGGTTAAGTCACAGTATCTCTAAACTTAATTAGTACATTAGCTAGAGAATATCTATCATGGGAGAATGGTATGCCTACAAACCTACCAGCTGAGGCAAGGGCTAAGTGGATAAAGGTTATGGAGGCTAGGACTCCAGAGGAAAAGATAAAGGCACTTGAGGAATTCTTGTCAGCAGTACCTAAGCATAAGGGTACGGCTAATCTTAGGCTATGGGCTACACGTCGCCTTGCAGAACTTAGAGAAGAACTGGAGATTCGTAGAAGGAAGAGGGCTGGACGTGGACCAAGGTTCTTCATCGAGAAGGAAGGTGCTGCCCAAGTAATTGTTGTTGGACCACCTAATACTGGTAAGAGTAGTATTGTATCGCTACTGACAGGTGCTAGGACAAAGATAGCTGATTATCCATACTCTACCATAGAGCCTGTACCTGGGATGTATAGGTATAGGGATGTGTTTTTCCAGCTTATAGATACACCTCCGCTAACACCCGGATCTAGTAGTGGTTTAAACTCTAGGGTTATAGGGCTTATACGTAATGCTGATGCATTAGTAATAGTATTGGATGCAGGCAGCGATCCAGTATCTGATTACAAAAGGATCTCTGATGAACTATGTAGTCATGGTATACTATTGCATAAGCCTCGTGGACGTGTAGTTATTGAGAGACAGAGAAGCGGTAGGCTAGGTATTAGGGTTGCTCTTATGGGTAGACTACTTGACTGTACACCTGATGATATAAGGAAGCTTCTGGAGAGCTATAGGATCAATAATGCACTTGTCAAGATCTATGGTGAGGTAACACTTGATGATGTTGAACAAGCTGTTTTTGAGAGTAGACTCTATAAGCCATCAGTTATAGTAATCAACAAAGCCGATCTTGATTTAAGAAAGGCTGTCTCTAGTGGTAGGCTATTGAAGAAGATGAATCCAGATATACCTGTGATCATTGCATCAGCTAAGCTTGGCAAGGGATTTGAGAAACTTGGTGAAATATTATTCAATGAACTAGAGCTTATAAGGATCTATACTAAGCAGCCAAATGGTGATGTATCTGATAAGCCGTTAATACTTAGAAAGGGAGCAACAATACTTGATGTAGCCAGGAGTATACATAAAAAATTTGTAGAAAACTTCCTATACGCCAAAATCTGGGGACCATCAGCCAAGTATCCGGGTGAGCGAGTAGGCCTAGATCATGTATTATCTGATGGAGATATTGTTGAAATACATGTACGTGGCTAGGATCTCCTACGTGGTATGACTATCTTAACAATCTTTCTAGCATCATCCTTCTCAATATATGCACCACTAGGATCAATATCTTCTGGAAGCTCTATCTCGGTATAATAGCGGTTAAATACTGCCTCACGTGTAACAGTCCATCTAGAGAATCTTATCTCCTCCCTGAGCCTACACTCTATGACAACACGTCTACCCCTCAGATCAACTGATAGTGCACGTAGATCAGCATAGGGTAGATCAACTAGTAATACATATTTGTCCGGCAGTCTCTCCATAGATATAAGTGGTTCAAGCCTACCATCAGTTGTCCACATAGGCCTCTCCTCCTCAAACTCCTCCTTAAATTCCCTCATAAGCCTCCTTATCTCACGCCTAAACCTCTCAAATACCTCATCAAAACTCATCCAAACCACCCCCTACGTATACATGAGAGGCATTTGCATCTCATACTTCTTCTTCATCTCAGACAATGTCTTCCGAGTCTGTTTCATAAGCTCTCTAGTCTGTATCTTCAACAATTCAGCCTCCTCTAACAACTTACTAACATCAACTGGTACACCAGTTATCCGGGATAGTATCTGTAGTGCTTCAGCAGCTGCCTCAGGATCTGGGAAATCATAGAATGACTCAATAAGTATCATTAGATTATTAATACCTCTCCTCATAGACTCCTTCAGTATTATAGCATAGGGACCCACTATAAATCCTTCATCAAAACTCTTTATACCAAGATCCTTGATCATTTCTGCAGCCTTATCAGTTGATGCTAACCAGTAAGCTGTAAGCTTCTTAATCTCAAGCCTATTCGGTACGGCTATACCTGATAATGATATGATGTAGTCTATACCCCTCCTATATGCATATTCTACTATACTCCTTGACACGGGATAGACAGCCGGTATTGGGAGCGGTGCCTCTGATACTAGTGCAACAATATTCCTATCACTATTAATGTAGAGCTGTAATGGGCTTCTAGGTACACTCTTATGAACAACTGTTACTGGCTGTAGATATTTACGGGAATCTATCTCTCCAAAGAACTCCATGGAGGTTGTTGTAGCAAGGTACTTTGTAGCTAATGCTCCTACAAGACCAGCATCCGGAAGACCGAGAACCATGTATGATGGATGCTTTAACTCTATATCCTCATACTCGTAATAATCTATACCATCAAATGATACCTTGTTCACAGGCTTTCTTAAGGACATCCCATCACCACATATGGTATCTAACCTCTACATAAAAAATTATTATTTATG
>Ga0190313_1001271_pt1 | contig 13704 bp, 8 predicted proteins | sample 4870071011_MG_FD_169989 | JGI IMG/M metagenome (GOLD analysis project Ga0190313, IMG submission 169989) | Hydrothermal vent sediment bacterial communities from Southern Trench, Guaymas Basin, Mexico - 4870-07-10-11_MG | ecosystem: Environmental > Aquatic > Marine > Hydrothermal vents > Sediment ...
AAGTACTTCTACAAGCACTGCTACACCAATGACACGCCCCACTGAATATGACGAAATGTGGGAGTCTTTTATGGGGCAGTATCTTGAACCACAGCTTGACGAAGAAGCGTATCTTAAAAAATATCCGGATGTTGCTAAAATTATAAGCGAACAAGTCAATCCATTTTTTGATTACATGGGCGGGACAGCGCAGGGGCATTGGGATAAATATGGCCAATATGAAGGCAGGGAAGCAACTTTTTTACCAAGCTATAAAGATCAACTTAACCAAACATACGAAGAGCAACGGCAAAACACCGAAAGGTATTTAAGTGATTTAACAGGACTTAAAGCACCTTACCTTTCGACAGTGGCAGATGCCATGAATAAACATAGTGGCACATTAGATGAAATTGTTTCTAAGCGTATGGCGGGAGAAAATGTTGGCCCCTACGCTGCCGATATTGATCAGCTTTTGGGGGAGCGTACTGGGATTAGTTTTGGCGGCGGCGATCCTATGGGGTTTATTACAAAGGGTCAAGCTTCCCTTCTGAAAGATTTACTTGATGCGCAAGAAACTGCATTAACTAATATCCAGGGAACTTCAGAACAACGTGCCGCTGCTGATATTACCCCTGTTAACAAAATGTATAATATGGGCAGAGAGATAGCGGACTTAGATTATTCTAAATTTATGCCCAGCACGTCAGCGGATATTTCGTATTTACAAGATTTATTTAGCATCCTCCAACCAATGGAAATGACAAGATACCACGCCACTCCTTCTGTAAGTGGCACTGCGACAAATACACCGACCCAGGCGCAACAAGCGCAATCAACGTTAAGTAATTTAAGTGATATCACAGATTTGACTAATGGGATAATGAGTATGTTTGCAGGGGCGTAGTAAAAATGTTAATTTTTTAAACTATTAGGAGAAAATATGCTGAATTTTACAAATCCTAACTATGGCGTGACAAATCCTGCGAGCCAGGAGAAATTGTTATCCCAACTTATGGGCCAAGGTTATCAAAAAGCTCCGCCAATGCTTGCTCCTCCTTCAACAGCCATGCAACCACGTAATCGAGACCCTGAACGGGAAAAAGCAGTTCAGGCGAATAAAGAAAAAAAGTCTATTCAAAATGCTTTCGACGAGATTGTAGAGACAAGAAATCAAACAGGAAAACCTTTTTTATCACCCATACGAAGGGCGCAGATTTTTAGTAAACATGGGGTGCCTTCTCAAGTAGTGGACAGGTTTAACTCTACTATTGATAAGATGGAAGCAAAAGCAGGCTACATGGATGACCCAACGCAGAATGTGACGAGAACTTTGCCTGATGGCTCAACCTCAACGACATGTGAATCAAGGCAAAATCTTATAGATAATCCTGTTATAAAGTCTCTTTCCAGAAAAGAAGCTTTACTTAACAGGGTTTTAGATGATAATATAAAACCAGAAGACCTTAAACCTATGGAACGGAGATTGCTCGGGATTAAACTAAAAGACACTCCCACCCCTACAATGAAAAAAATGGGGAATGTGTGGTATCAATGGGACACTGGGACAGAAGGTTGGGTGGATACAGGTAAAAAAGAAGATGCTCCCGCTCGGACGCCTACAATGAAAAAAATGGGGAATACATGGTACCAATGGGATGCTAAGACAGAAGATTGGGTAGATACAGGTAAAAAAGAGAAAGTGGGGCAGATTTTAACCCAAAAAGACAAAATAGCTTTCAATAAGGACGTAGCAGCACAAACACAGGAGAGATTTAAAAACGCTGAATATGGTTACGAGATTACAGAGAGAGACCGTTTAGACACCAGAGCGATTCTTTTAGGCGCAGAAGTGGAGGAAGGAAAGATAGGTACAGCGGCTGAAGGGAAAACCCGTTTCCTTATAAACGGTGAACTTGTTGATACTTATGGTAACCCCATTAAGGCCGTAACCTCGAGTACAGCGCCATCTGCTGGTGCAGCGCCGTCTATTGATACAACGCCATCTGCTGGTACAAAAGAAAAACCGTTAAGGCTGCCACAGTTTAAAAAACCACAGGCAATGGTGAAAACTGTAGATGAGCTTAAGGCGATGATGCCCCGAAAAAATAGCGCCTACAAAGATACGTATCCTTATGGGAGAACAAAAACTTTAAATGAAAGGTTGGTGGGCTTCACAGGACAAACTCAAGAGAATCAACAAGCAGACCTTGAGAGAAAAGGGGAAACAGCAATTACGTCAGCCTTAAGACAAACAAAATTCAGCGATAAGTCTCTATATGATAGAAACAACATAAAAATACAATTAAAAGAAGTCTACCCTGATATGTCTGAAGAACAATTGGCGCAAGCAATTTTAGACGGAAAACTTTTAGGAGAATAATGCCATATAACCTTGATCCACAGGACATTAACAACCCCGATAATTGGGTGGCTGCAGGTTCACAGGACATTAATAATCCTGACAACTGGGCAGCCGCTGGTTCACAGGACATCAACAATCCCGATAACTGGGTGCCGGCGGGTTCACAAAAAGAAGATACTGTCATAGCCGAAAGCCCCGCAAGTAGTACAGGTGTTTTTTTACAGGGGTTAGCAGGGTTACCTAAAAACCTGCTAAAAACCGGTATAGGCCTGGTTCAAGGTGGAAAAGGTGCAAGTGTTGCTGATCAAGGTGGGTTTGATAAACTCTACAACGCAATAAACGCTGAAAATGATGTTTTAAATGAACAGCTTAAAAAGGGTGGAGGGAAGTTAATCCCTGGTATTTCGGATGAAGACTTTGGTAAAGCCATGCAAGGATTGCCCCACACTATATTCTCAATGGCTGGCGGGCTTGCAGGCGCAGCGGCTGCCGCACCCATACCGGTTCCAGGTACGAGAATAGCTGGAGGACTTGCTGGGTCGTATGCAGTTTCGCATAGAATAAGTGCCTATGATACTATGGATCGGAATCTTAAAAAATTTGACGAAATCACTCTGCGAGACACTGGAAAACATATAACCTTAGAGCAGGAAAACAACTATAAGGATATATACAGCGCAGATATTAAAGAAATCGCTAATTGGGAAGCTGGGACAGAAGCGATTAGCACTATGGCCGAATTAGCTTTATACGGGATAGGTGGGAAATATTTACCACCAGCTGTGCGGACAAAAGTTTCAAAGTTTATTACCAGTTTAGTTAAAAACAGAATGTTAAAAGGCGTAGCTGCTAACACAGCAAAAGGAATCGGGACTCTTGTCACAGAAACAGCAGAAGAGGTTGTCAGCGGTATTGGTGGAGGAAATGTTGAAAAAGAAATGTGGGGGGAGGAAAAAGAGAAATGGGACGCATCTACTATATTAAAAACAGCTAAAGAAGTATTACCACAAGTTGCTGTAACAGCAGGACTTGTTCACGGAGCGGGGACAATTGCTGGAAAACTTTCTGACCAGCCGGGTAATTTAAAAACAGTTATCGATTTACGTTCACAACTATCTGAAGACGTTGAAAAACAAACTGAATTAGATAAAGATATTTTACCAATCGTAAAGCAGGGCTTACAAAATGGTGCTTTAAAACCTGATGAAGTAAAAGAGGCGTCGATAGAGCTATCTAATGAAGATCCTTTAACCCTTGAACTATATAAATTATTAGAACCAGGTGAACTGCAAGAACTGGATGAACCGGATGCTTTAAAACCAGATGAAATGTCGGAGGAACAAGACAAAGAAAAAATAGCGGGTGTTGAGACAAAAGAAGTACCTCTTGAACAGATAAAACATTCTAAAGAACTCCCACAGTTTAAAGAAGGCGCTGACGAAAAAGGTATTGTAGAGCCCTTAACGGGCAAATATGAAAGAGTTGGGACGTCTCCTATAGTTTTATGGGAAAGAAAAAACGGTGATTTAGAAATAATGACAGGAAGGCACAGATATCAACTGGCACTGGGCCAGGGTGAAGAAACGATACCAGCGCAGGTATTAAAAGAAGCCGATGGATTCACCGCTGAACAGGCGGCTATTCTTGATGTTGAATCAAACATAAGAGATGAAAAAGGGAGTGTGAGAGACTATGCCACGTATTTCAGAGAAACAGAAACTACAGAGGAGCAAGCATCCAGCAGAGGACTTTTATCGAGGGCTAAGGGGCAAAATGGATTCATTATTGGAAGGAATGCCGAAGATGACCTCTATTCCGCGTATAGAAACAAATTTATCAATGAAAAGAAAACAGTTGCAATAGCCAAGGCCGTACCGGGGAATAGTGATTTACAGAATGTCGGTATGAAATATGCTGATAAACATACTGCCGATGAAATAAAAAACTATCTTCAAGCTGTTAAAACTATAAAAGCAACGTCTACTGGAGATCAAACAAGCTTTTTTAGTGGGGATGAAAGTTGGCAGATTGAAGCTGATAAAATGGCTAAAACTGTTACGCAAATGGAGCAAGAAGCGAAACAAGAACGAATGCTGTTAAAGTCGGTCAGTAAATTAGATAAGAAAAAACATAAAGAGCTCCTTGATAAGTACGGTATTAGCATTGGCGACACACAAGCTGTAAAAGACAAGGTTCAGGAACTTGACGAGAGAATACAGCAACTTGATAATTGGGCTGCACACCCCAATGTCGTTGCTGATGTAAAGAAGCGAGCAGGGGTAATTACTGATGACAAAAGCCAAATCGAAGAGGCAAAAGGAAGCTACGTATCCGAAACAACCGGAGGGATTATACTTGCCACCAAGAAAACTGGTAAGACAAAATACCCGAAAGTCGTATCCAATAGAAGAAGAAGGTATTTATCTCATACAGCCCATGTGAAAAATTCAGGTGATGCAGCTGCTTTTGCTGATCACAATCTGTCCCAGTTCGCACAGGAACGGCTTGTCGCTTTACTCTTGGGTGATGATGGCAAAATACTGGGGGCACACAAATTTAGTGCTGGCTCCACAGGGTCTGCTCCGGCACAATTGGGTATTATAGCGGGGCAAGCCTTGAATACTAAGGGCGTGAAGGAAATAATCTTAATTCACAATCATCCTTCGGGTGATCCTACACTTTCATCGCCAGATGTCGCAACTTCTAATCAACTTGCGTCTCTTATGTCTGAAACAAAAATTACAGCTTCAGAGATAATAGCTGTTGCTGGTGATAAGTATGCGTCCAACCTTTCTGAAGGGATCCACGCTATCCCTAAAACAGGAAAGGCTACAGTTCGTGTACCGATGCTTGTTCGAGTCTTTGAAACAAAAGGTGAGGAATTACAAGTCATAGCAAATTCAGAAGCTGTATCTGAAATCGGGAAAAAATTACTCCCAAAGGGTGGTTTATTTTTCCTGGACGGGCGGCACGCCATTGTCGGGACAATGCGTGTTAACAACTATAGCAAGCTTAGAGGGGAAACGGCCAGGGAGATTCTAAAACAAACTGAAAAAGTAAACGCTACTACGATAATTGCCTTTGATCCGGATGCCTCTTCCACAAAAATAGACGCCAAAAATCTTCAGAAGTTTGCGAACGCTGCCCAAATGAAGCTCTTAGATGTGGTTCGAGGTGATAAATCAACGCATGGGCAGGAGGGAATGCCTGCAACCAAAGAAACTATTTATTTTGAGGACGATAAATCAGTTAAAGACCCTCCATTAACAACCAAAACCATAAAAAAGACCTTCGGTAAAATGAAAAACGTTACAACTGGTCAGAACAAACAAGGCAATTTCTGGTTTCATTTTAAAGGGTTCCCGAGGCATACAATCCTTGAAGTAGATGATATCAACGGGCGGGTGGGGCTCACAGACGAGAGACAAAGAACAGGCGCTTTTCTACCAGATTCAAAACAAATCTGGTTTAAGACTGGCGGTGCTGGCGCAAAGGCTGATACCGGGAGCCTGCACCATGAAAATTGGCATCTATTTAAAAAGATGGGAGTTGTGTCAGCGCCAGATATTAGAGCCGTTAAACGGGCTATCAGGCGCAAGGGCAACAAAGGAACTATCACGGAAGAGATGGAGGCATCCTTTATAGGTGATGCAGCCAAAAGTCGGGAATACGCCCGTGAGACACGCATAGGCCGTATTCTGCAAAAGATTAGTGATTTTCTTGACGCTATGATTAATCTTGTGGCAGCTACCAGTAAAGGTGTCGTCCGTAAAACGGAATCTGGTAAAATAGCAGGGCAGAAGGTTGAAGCAGGCAAGCAGAGTGACGGCGTTCCAGCTATGGCGTTTGAGCAAACAGCAGCCAGATTTTATTCCCGGGTAATAAAATCTGTAGAAACAAAAATGCCTGCTAAAATGCAAGCATCTTCCGTAATGAACTGGCTTAAAAAGCAGCCCGGGGTTAAAGCTGCCGAACTCGAATGGATGAATATTGAAGAAATGCTTGAGGATAAGAAGAGTGTTAGTCGAGATGAGCTTGTTGAACTGCTTAAAACAAATCAGGTTGTTGTTGAGGAGGTTGTTAGGGGTGGCGAAGATGAAGAAGCAGCATATCAAGAAGAAGCTGAGCGACAATTTGACGAATCTAGTGAAACGGGATTACTTGCTATATATAACCGGTTGAAAGAGGATATCAGCGATGAAACAACTAAAGCTTGGGACGATACGAATCATTTTATTTGGAAAGCTGTCAAAAAAACTAAGAAAGAATTAATAAAAGAAGAAGGCGGAGACGCAGAATTAGGATTTGATGAATTTGAAAGAATAGTCGATAGATTAGATACTGAAGAATTATGGACAGAAGAAACTATAGAAATGGCAAGAGATGATATTAGGGAAGAACGCTTTGATGAATGGGAGGAAATGAATAGGGATAGGATTAAAGAAGATTTCAACCAGCCCAAATTCTCCCAATACCAACTCGAAGGCGAAAAAGAAAATTACCGTGAGTTTTTGTTTAAGTTGCTGGTTAAACAAACAGAACGAGTGGTTAAGGTATTGCGAGACGGCAAAACTGTTGCTAAATTTGATACTTACATAGCGGCGCAAGATTATCTTGATGATCATGGTCGGGCAGAGTACAAAATAGTTGATTCTGCGGCAGAGAGCGAGGCTGCTATATTCCGGTCTATGCATTGGGGTGAACCAAACGTATTCGCCCATACCCGTGTAAACGAAAGAACTGACGCTGATGGCAATAGGGTATTGTTTGTAGAAGAGATTCAAAGTGATTGGGAACAAGCAATAAGAAAAGGTGAAAAAGTTCCTGATATGCCTTTCAAGAAGAACTGGCATGAAGTGGTCTTGAAGCGTATTATCCGTATGGCAGCCGAGCAAGGGATTGATAAGGTGAGCTGGATAACAGGGCAACAAACTGCTGATCGGTATGATTTAAGTAAGCATTTAAGCGAGATTCATTATTCCAGTTCCAATTTAGTAGCATTTGATCCTGAGGGCAATGAAGTTATCCAGCAAACAGGAATAATGCCGGAAGATTTAGAGCAATATATTGGGAAAGAACTTGCTAAAAGGTTAATGGCTGTGGAATCTGCTAATGGGTTACGCTCTTTAACAGGTCTCGATTTAAAGATCGGAGGCGGATGGGCTTATAACCTGTACGACAAAATGATACCCCAATTCCTTAAAAAGTTTGGCAAGAAATATAAAGCGCAAGTTGGCGCAACTGAAATAAACGGAAACGAACAGCAATCCTTCACTATAACACCACAGTTACGGCAAGCTGCCCTTTCCGAGGGGATGTCATTATTCGAAATGGCCGGGGAGTTTGGGGTATCCACTGAACAACTTAAAAAAGAATTTGAGAAAGTTAAATCAAAGTATAAAGGTACGGATGAATGGTTAAAAGCTCCGAACGGTAAGAAGTCAAACTTGAATGAACATGCCTGGGTTATGACTCGAACACCACAGTTCAAGAAATGGTTCGGCGACAGCAAGGTTGTTGATGCTAATGGTGAGCCAGCTACTCTGTATCATGCTACTGCTAAAATGTTTACTGCCTTTGATGTTGGCCGTGCTGGCACGGGAGGACTTCAAAGATCAGGTAAGGACAAAGTTATATTTTTTACAGACGATATCACTGAAGCAAAGGACTATCTTAAGAGTGTTTTTGACATTGAGGCGTGGTATACAAAAACTGAAAAATATCAAAAGTTAGCTGACAATCTACGGAGGAAAATTCACAAGAAACGCAATGATGAATGGGAATCATATAGGCGTAATTTTTTAAATAAGGGGTTCTCTACAAAAGAAAGTAAAGTTATAGCCGATAAAAAGTTTAAAGTATCTGCTAAAGATGTAGAAAAACTCAAGGGTTACAACCGGAAAGCCAAAGAGCAGATAGACTCTTCTGTAGTAGCTACTGGAAAAAGAAGAATAATAAAAACATATCTATCTATGGATAACCCAATCACATACGACGTTAAAGGACGAGTTACTACTAACAGAGAAACAGTAAAGCGTTTGCACAAACAAGCTATCCGAAACGGGAACGATGGTATAATATTGAAGAATGTTAAATCTTTTTCTCCCGATGACCCCCCAACGACTCATTACGTAGTCTTCAACCCCGCTCAAATAAAATCAATCTACAATGCAGGGGGTTTTGACCCTGCTAATGCTGATATCCGCTTTGAAACCAAGGACGTTGGTCTAACAAAAGAAATCACAGCGGAAACAGCTAAATCCAAGGGCTTCGCCGAAACACTTACACCTGTCACAGAGGCTGATTTTCTTGAGAATAGAGAAAATAAAGGAAATTTTAAACTTGCTGCAAAGGCTACTGTTAGGCGTGCTGCTGCCGAAATAGTAGAGGGAACAGATAAATTTTTAGGGTCTATATCCACAAGGTTAGGTAATGTCAGCGAAAAAATAAAATTTAAAGTACGTCAGCTTGACAGTGATATCAATAAAAATTATGCCACAGATGTTGGAGCTGTTCAACCTTTGTTAAATAAGGCAAAAAAAATGAGCAAGAATGATTTCATCGATTGGGATTATGCCAGAAAGAACTCTGTAACCCAGAAAATCGATGAACTTATTGAAAAATATGATATGCAAAAAGAATATGACGCCTATCGGAAAACACTTAGCGATATACGTAAGGAAGGTATTGACGTGGGTCTTGCCATAGGGGAGATAGAGGAGTATGCGCCCAGGGTTTTAAAGGACGACAGAGGATTTTTAGCCGAAATAGGCAAGCCAGAGTTCAGACCGCTTTATTCAGATAAGCTGCGGGAGCATGCACGGGAAATGGGAACAACTGTCGAAGAGATGCCACTTGATGTCAAAGCAAATCTTATTTCAAATATAATATTGGGCGGCTGGACGGGTATGAGTGGGATCAGCGCAACAAAGCAGAGAAAATTGAAGAAGATACCCCCGCATCTGAATAAATTTTATATGCATTCGGATGCAGCATTGATGCAGCATTTATATTCCATGCGGAAGGGCATTGAGGCCAGGAAGTTTTTTGGCAAGATACCCGAAAAAGTGGCCGAGATACGAACTCGTTTACGTAAAGTTCAACGTCGAATCAAGGAATTGGGGGATTTGATGGGTGATAAAGAAAAATTTAATGAGCTGAAAAGCCTTGAAAAACACTATCTCGCATATCTCCAAAAATACGCAATGCAGCGTGACTACACTGAAAATATTGGTGCCTACATAGCTGAACTTATAAAAAAAGGTGAGGTTGAGGGAAAGGATGAACGTGTAGTTAATGAGATTTTGAATGCTCGCTTCCATGAGGCTGGAACCCGTGGGCTTATCCAAGCTTATAAAAACCTGTCTTACATTGATACAATGGGATCACCTGTATCTGCTTTGACACAGATAGGCGATCTTGCATGGGCATTTTACGAAGGTGGTGTTATTCCCACGCTGAAGAATGCGTACAAATCATTTAGAGGGCAGTCCAGGATTACTAAAGAGTCTGTGGGCCTCACAAACATCGCCCAGGAATTTGCTGATCCTGGCACTTTGCAAAACGCTGTAACGTGGGTGTTCAAAGTGGTCGGCCTCGAAAAAATGGATTCAATCGGAAAAGAATCTCTTCTGAATACTGCTCATGAAAAATATCAAAAAGAAGCAAAGAAGGATCCAGCAAAACTCAAGAAAAAAATTGAACCAATATTTGAGAACGAGACTGACAGCGTTATAGACGACCTCCTGAACGACGAAATATCAGAAAATGTTAAACTTCTTGTATATAATAGGTTACTTGATTTTCAACCAGTTGCGTTATCAGAGATGCCCCAAGTTTACCTCAGTGCTGGCAACGGCAGGCTGTTTTATATGCTGAAAACATTTACGCTTAAAAGCTTTGACGTGTTCAGAAATGAAGCCTATAATAAAATAAAAAGCAAAAATAAATCTGAAAGAATTGAAGGTGTAAAAAACTTGATCAAGCTTGCGTCATTCTTTGTTTTAGCAAATGCAGGCGCAGACGAGCTCAAAGATTTTGTTCTTGGACGGAAAACGGATTTTAGCGACCAGGTGACGGACAATATTTTAAGATTGTTCGGCGTATCAAAATTTGTAACCTGGAAAGCTAGAACAGAAGGTGTGGGAAGTGCATTGTCCAGACAGATTTTGCCGCCTTTTAAATTTGTGGATTCTCTTGGCAAAGATATTATAAATGTGGGGGATGAAAAAGGTCTTGAGGTTATAGGCTCAATTCCTATTTTGGGGAAGTTGGCATACTGGCACCTGGGCAGGGGAACTTCCAAAAGAGAAGATTTGTGGGATAGACGATGGAGAAAGCATAAAGCAGGGTTGAATAAAACCAAAGATCGCCTTGAAACAGCTAAAGACAAAAATAAATTCCGGCGTGAGCACAGGAAGGAATTCCGTGGGCTGCATGAAATGAATAAAATGCAAGGGCACTTAAACCGGTTGAAAAAAAGAATAAATTGGTTAAAAAGTTTGGATGAATCTAAGAATACAAAGTTGAGAATACAGAAGCTGGGAAGTGCTCGGACGAGAATGATAAAAAACTTTTTGAGTAAATAATTGGCAACGTTTAATTTTTGTGGTATAGTGAACTCTTAATTTTTAAAACAGGAATAAAAATTATGACAGATATAAAAATCACCGCACCAAATGATGGAGCGGGAAAAAAAATACATAAAACGCTTGTAATGACCAATCCGGTCACGGTGGCGATTGCGGCTGGTGTGGCAGTTGGTAGTTTTACTATAAATGCGACGGCGCTAACACACACGATTATATTAAAAATCCCCACTTTTACTAACGCTGAAACCGTTACGTTTTCTATTGAAAATTCCAATGGTGATGAAATATATTCCGAGGAGTCTCTTGCGAAAAACACAACACATGTGTTGGCAGTAGTCAAGCCACTGGTTGGTGAAAGTACTGTGAAAATAACACTGACAGGCACACCCGGTGACGCTATAGAACCAGAAATAATTTTTTATCTAACAGGGAATTAAGGTTGACAGATAGTACATGAGTTGAAGATGGTTCTGATGCCTCTACAGCGACAAGTGCTGGCACAATAGTAAATGCAGATATTTGTTATTATCGAACAGGTGATGTGTACTCAAATGCTATTATAGGTGAGTTAAGGTTAAGTAACGTCTGCCGATCAGCCCATTGGTTACTCGCTACAAATCATAACCTTAAGGATAATCTTTTATCGTAAGGTAATGAAGAGAATTTGGGAAACGCATTATTTTTTAGTTTTAACTTTTAAGGAGAAATTATGACTAATTTTACAACTAACCCCTGGAGAAAAGAAATTAAGCTGCTAGCAACAGGCCAGACAACCAGCTACCATGCTGGCGACGATGGTGACTTGGAAAAAGGAATTGCACATGATTACACTGTGCTAACAGCAGGGCAGTATTCTGGCAATACAGCAATTACAATTAACAGCAAGACGTGTAACCTTAGTAATAACTGCGTGAAGGATAATAACACTGGGCTGATGTGGGCAAGATACGTTCCGCAGACGGGTATAGGTGCAGCTGCACATGGTCTGCTGTTCTGGAAAGAGTGGGAACTGGCGGATAAAACCACTATATCCTTTGATGCTGCGAGTAAGGAGATAAGGGATTCAGCCAGTGGTTTTAATACAAGTGCATTATGTGCTGGTAGGATATTCACCGTTGCGGGTTCTGGCCTTAACGACGGAACATACACGGTTAGCAGCATCACAACGGGAGTAATTGTTGTAGATGAAGCTGTGGCGGATGAAGCAGCAGGGGCAACTGTTACAATCACAACGGTTGGTGATTTGATATGGGATTTTGCTGACCAGGCCAATGCTAACAGCCTGGGTGGATACGCCGATTGGCGTGTACCCAATGCAAGAGAGCTATGGTCGATAGTTGATATATCAGAAGATAATCCTACCATTAACACAACTGTATTTCCATCAACACCTGCTCTTCCGTATTGGGCGACGACTGAACGAACGGATACTGCTACACGAGCTATGTGTGTGTATTTTTCTTTTGGGATCATTGGTGGAAGTACCAAGAATAGAACCCAATACCACGTACGCTTATGCAGAGGATAAAGGAGAAATTATGACTATACTAACAACAAAAGATTTACAGTCTACCTATCCTGATTTGGTAGAGCAGATAATAAAAGAAGCACAGGGAGAATATCCTGAACCTGTCATAAAGATTGAGAAGGACAAGGCGGGTAATATTACAAGGTGGGTAGAAGAGATAAGAGACGAGAAAGGGGAGTTAATTTCTAAGCGTACTGACACTTACACCTATCATAAATCTGGAGAGGTGAAGGATATTGTACAGGTGAAAATATGATAACTATAAGAAAAAATAAAAAAATAAAAATTATTTTGGCAGCATGGACAAGTGACGCCGAAGGTAATGCGTCACTTTCTGTTGGAAAGTACCTTCCTTTTGGTTATAAACTGGTTCAAATCCAAACTGTCCCCGGTTTAAATGGGGACTTAACAACAGGCCTTCCTACTGGTTTATATGACGTTGTGATAAATGACGAATTCGACGAAGATGTTGCATCGGGTGAACTTTTAAATCAAAGCGGGACGATAGCTAAATCAATATATAGTAATCCAGCTGTGCATATAATTGGAAGTTTAACTGTCGTAATATCAAACGCAGGGAATGGTAAATCAGGTTTGGTGAATCTGTATGCAGAAAATGCAAAATTTTAAAAAATCTGAGTTTAAATGTCCTTGCGGTTGCGGGCTTAATTTTAAAGACATGAGCACCGAATTCGTTAAAAAACTCGACAAGGCCAGGAAGTTTGCGGACACACCGTTTAATATTACGTCCTCTATCAGGTGTCTAGATCATAATGAATATGTAGGCGGCAGCAAAACTTCTTCACATCTGAAAGGTCTGGCGGTTGATTTATCGTGTGGATCCCCACCTAAACGTTTTAAAATTATAAAAGGGCTGATTCTTGCAGGATTTAATAGGATAGGTGTAGGTGAATTTTTTGTCCATGTCGATGCTGATAAAACGAAACTCAAAAATGTTATATGGAGATATAAAAATGAAATATAGTATCGAGATTACAGTAACAATTTTGGCACTTCTTTTTGCGGTTTTGTGTTTTTCATGGACTGGCGTCGAAACGAAAAGAGAAAAAATAGATACACGAATACAAAAAAATGCTGATAATATTTTGATAATTAAATCTGATTTAAGATATATTATCGAGGGCGTGAATGAGATAAAGGAGCTGGTTAAATGAAATATAGCAAATGTACTTTTAAATTGCTGGTTGAAGAAGATTTTATGATTTCCACGCCTATAACAC
>Ga0190313_1001272_pt1 | contig 13702 bp, 5 predicted proteins | sample 4870071011_MG_FD_169989 | JGI IMG/M metagenome (GOLD analysis project Ga0190313, IMG submission 169989) | Hydrothermal vent sediment bacterial communities from Southern Trench, Guaymas Basin, Mexico - 4870-07-10-11_MG | ecosystem: Environmental > Aquatic > Marine > Hydrothermal vents > Sediment ...
GGTGCGGAGATAGACCTCTCCATGATGAGGGAAAAACTACCCGACGACATACTCCTCTTCTCCGAATCACCAACAAGGTGGATCATCGAAGCTGCACCGGAGGACAGGGAGAAGCTGATGGCCATACTGCCCGATGCGGTGGAGATCGGGAGGACCGGCGGAGAAAGGATTAGGGTCAGGCATGGAGAGCGGATACTGATTGACATTGATGTAAATGGGGCGAGAGAGGCCTGGCAGAACACTCTCTGGGAGCTGATGGGGTGAGAAGATGAATACAGAAGATATTCGCGTCGCGATACTGAGAATCGAGGGGACCAACTGCGAGGACGAGTCGTTTCAAGCCTTCAGGGCCCTGGGCGCCTCTCCCGAATATGTGCACCTCAAACAGCTCACGGTGAGCGGCATAAAGGACGCGAGAAAGCTCTCGGACTACCAGATCGTCATGTTCCCGGGGGGTTTCTCCGCGGGAGACTATGTGCGCGCAGGGGCGATACTGGCCGCAAGGATAAAGAGCAAGCTGGAAAGCGACCTCAGAGAGTACATAGAGAACGGCTACCCCATAATAGGGATATGCAACGGCTTTCAGGTGATGGTGGAGCTGGGCATCCTGCCCGGACTTGGCGGGGCAGTGGCTAAGCAGCCGGAGGCGGCGCTTTTCACCAATGATTCGTCCAGATTCGAATGTCGGCCTACCCTTCTGAAACATGTGAACAGAGGGAACTCGAAGTTCACCACGAAGATTCCGCACGGAGACATCAGGCTCATACCGTCTGCCCATGCCGAGGGAAAGCTGACATTCCCGGCCGAAAGAAAGGACGAAATACTGAGACAGCTGGAGGATAACGACCAGATAGTGTTCAGATATGTGGACCCGGAGGGGAACGAGGACGCGGGCTATCCGTGGAACCCGAACGGCACCGAGGGGAACATCGCAGGGATAACGAACCCGAGCGGGACCGTTCTGGGAATGATGCCGCACCCCGAAAGAGTCTTCACGCCCTACACTCACCCGGACTGGACCAGAAAAAACATAGAGGAAGGAGCGGGCAGGGCCATATTCGAATCCATAGTGGATTATGTCAGAAGGACTTTCTGAGGTCAGGCATCGCTCAGCGTATTCAGGCCCTCCTGTGCGTCCCTGAAATCCGGGTCTATCTCCAGTGCTTTTATGAAGGCCTTTCTCGCCCGCCTCGGGAAACCGAGAGCGGCAAGAGCGATCCCCTTGTTGCACCAGGCCCAGACATAATCTTCCTTTATGTTCACGGCCCTGTTGTAGCAGCGAACAGCCTCCTGATACCTGCCCTGCCTGCTGTACATTACGCCGAGGTTGTTCCATGCGCTTATGTTCTCAGGGTCGAGGGCAACAACCTTTTCGAAGGCCTTTGCGGACCTTTCGTAATCCTTCATGCGGCTCAGGGCCTTGGCTAGGTTGAACCAGGCAATGGAGTACTCCCTGTCCAGAAGGACCGCCTTCTTATAGAACTTCACCGCCTCCTCGTCGTCCCCTGCACGGGAAGCCGCAAGGCCGCAGTTGTTCCAGCCGACGGGATCATCGGGCATCCGCCGGGAATACTCCCTGTAGAACTCAAGGGCTCTGTCGTAACTCCCTGTGAGGAAAAGGGAATCGCCCAGAAGCATGAGCGACTCCGGGGTCGAACCGGCCACCTCCTCATCCAGAGAGGAAACTATCTCCAGGACCGGAACGGAATAAGAGGCCCTCAGAGGCTCGAGAACGCTGTCTCCGTGGTCTATGGCCGTATTCACCTCCAGCAGAACGGTGCGAACAGCGGAAAGGGGACCGGAGAGAACCCAGTCCGTCACAGTAGAGAGGTCGAACTCGGCAAGATGCTTCAGGCAGTTCAGAACCGCATCGCGAGGCCTATCATCGCGGCTTACCGGACACTCCGAGCATATGGTCTCCTCCGGCACAATCCTCTTCGACAGGGGGCAGCGGGGTCTGACCGATTCTTCCATGCTCACACCTTCAAAAAGAGAAAGAGGAGGGAGATATTTAATTGTTTTTGCTTGGGCCTGCGGTAAGATTAAATATTGAATGTGGTTTGTGGAGGTAGAAAATGCTGAGGTAGCTATCTGGCGCACCGATGCCTTTGGAATGCGCCGTTGTCTCCCTGACGGGAGCCATCCAGCGCACCGGTGTCTATTGATGTTGCGCCTCTCGCTACCCCAGCATTACCGCTCGATTTGCCCAATGCTGAGGTAGCTATTCGATGCACCTTCCCAATAGGCCTTGCATCCCTATCTACCTCATCATGCCATCCGCTCTATCCACATGCTGAGGTAGCTAAGCCCGGTTCACGGCGGTGGCCTCGAGAGCCACTGGGAGCAATCCCACGGGAGTTCGAATCTCCCCCTCAGCGCCATTTCTCTCCAATTTGTCCAAATGGCGCTTTGCCCTCGCTGTTCGCTCGGGCTCAGCGCCCGGTGTATTTTGTCCGTTAATCTAAGAAAAACGCGAGTTCGGGCCACATGGCCCTTACTCAGCGCTCTCTTTTGTTCAATTTGTTCAAGAGAGCGCTTTACCCTTACTGTCGTTCGGGCTCGGCGTTTTTATATTGCGCGGCAAATACTGCACTATATTGCATCGCCCTGACACACTCCTTTAAAAGAGGATTGAGAAAAAGAAGCCGCTAGCACATGAATCCAATGATATCAATAGACGAAAACAAAATATACTCCCAACCTTTTACCAATCGTGATAACCATGTTGGGCAATAGAAAGCATACGAAGATATCGAGCGTAGCGATGGTGACCATTATGTTAATGGCCTCTTTTGCGGTCTTAACCGGGAGTGGAAGCGGGGCAAGCCCAGCCGAAAATTCGCTGGCGGCCTTAACTCCTCGCGCCCCCATTCGAATAGATAGCAACTCCGATTTCGATGCGGCACACGGAGTGACCGGGGGGAGTGGCACTGCAAGCGATCCGTATATAATTGAGAATTATGAGATTAATGGAACGGGATATGGTTATTGCATATATGTTGGAAACACAACTTCTTATTTCACCATAAGAAATTGCTATCTGCATGACGCTGTCGGGAACAACGGGATGTATCGTGGAAACACCGCGATTTTCACGCTTTTTGCAGATAATGGGCGGATTATAAACAATACTGTGCAAACAAGTGAGGTCGGCGTAGATGTGATTATGTCTAATAACTACTACATCATAAACAACACCTTTTCGGAAAACATGCAGCATGGAGTGTACATTTATTCCTCTAAGGTAACTTTGATCAATAACACCGCTTCACATAATCTGTACAGTGGCATACACTTCGAGGGCTCCTCATATGGAACGCTGGATGGCAACAAATTACTGGATAACGGAAACGGTATTGAATTCTCTTCCTCTTCGAATAACAATAACATAATCAACAACACCGTTTCAAATAACACAAAAGGAATATATATGGACTATTCTTCGTATAACACTATCTCTAACAATACTTTACTCTACAACAGGGATGGAATTTTTTTCAGTGGTTGTGAAAGCAACACGCTCCGTTACAATAATATGACACACAATGGGATATTCATGTATGGAGATACACTGTCCCAGTGGGATACACACATCATTGACCTTACGAATACCGTTAATGGAAAGCCCGTATATTACTGGAAAGACAGGGATGGTGGAACCATACCATCCGATGCTGGACAGGTTATCCTTGCTAACTGCAAGAACATTACTGTGGAGAATCTCCAACTGACCAACGGAAGCACTGGAATAGAACTCGGTTTTTCGTCTAGCAACATAATAAAGAATAATACTCTGTCTTACTCTCACCACGGCATGTATCTATATAATGGAAACGAAAATGAGATCTTTAATAACAGCGCTTTGAACAACACTGGCTATGGTCTTTGGGCAAATACATTCGATTACAATACAATCTCCAATAACACGCTATCCGGAAATCTCCGCGGCATAGAGGTCGGCTCATCGAGTAATAACAACATAACCAATAATACAGCATCTCACAATAAATACGGGATATCTCTTTATTCGTCATCTGAAAATAATATAATAGGTAATACACTGCTTGACAATGTGTATGGCCTGAACATATCTTTCTCCGATAAGGCAAACTATATCTCCAGAAATCTCATTTCCAAGAACGATGATGGCATAGATGTCTACGTTTCCAGCTATGATCTGATAAGCAACAATACCATCTCCGAGAACGAAAATCATGGCATACATCTCTGTCAACATTCTAGCTCGCTCTCAGTAAGGAACAATACCATTTCAGACAATGTGAAAACAGGTATTTACATTACATCTTCCACCAGCAACACAGTTTCGGGAAATACTATGGAACAAGATGGAATATTCATCTCCGGGAACGATATTTCCCACTGGAATTCTCACAATATAGACATAACAAACACGGTTAACGGGAAGCCAGTATACTACTGGAAAAATATAGCTGGAGGTGCGGTTCCCGGCGATGCCGGAGAGGTAATACTTGCGAATTGCACAGGGGTGGTTGTGGAGAAACAGGATTTGAGCAATGGGACCGTTGGGATTGAACTCGGTTTTTCATCCAACAATACCTTGGCCAACAGCACCACTTCCAACGGCACCTATGGAATCTACCTTTCATTTTCTGAAAATAACACGGTCTATGGCAATAACATATCCAATAACGCGAAAAACGGGATTACTCTGAGTAACTCCGCTAACAACACACTCACCAATAATACCATGAATATGGACAGCATATTCATCGTTGGGGACTCATTGGAGCACTGGAACTCACAGAATATCGACACATCCAACACCGTGAATGGCATGCCTGTCTATTACTGGAAGAACGCAACGGGTGGCAAAGTACCGGCAGGTGCGGGTGAGATAATCCTTTCAAACTGCAGCTTGGTTAGCATTGAGGGACAGAGACTTACCAACGGCTCGGCGGGTATAGAAATCGGCTTTTCGTCCAACATCACCGTTTTCAATAACACATTGTCCTTCAATACGAACTATGGTATTTTCATATACTCCTCTACCGGCAGTAATATTTACCATAACAACCTCATCACAAACGCGAATCAGGCATATGATAGCGGTAAAGACAATCAGTGGAACGCCTCCTACCCTGAGGGCGGTAATTATTGGTCAGATTACGACGGAATCGATACATATTCCGGTCCGTATCAGAACATATCCGGCAGTGATGGGGTCGGAGACACTCCGTACACGGAGATCGGAACCAGTGGGGCCCGTGATAATTACCCCCTGATGTTCCCAACGGGGACGAACATAAGCGATACCACGCCCCCAACCATCCTGTCCACCGTGCCTGCAGATAGCAGCGTCAATGTTAGCGTGAGCGCAGGGACATATGCGATCCAGTTCAATGAAACCATGGATACTTCAATAGGAATTTCGGGAAACATAACCACAAATCTTCCCAGTCCTGTCTGGTCATGGAGTTCCGACGGAATCTGGCTCAATGCGACATACGGACCTCTCCAGTACGGAACCGTCTATTATGTGAACCTTTCCGCGAATTTCACGGACCTCGCAGGAAACTCATTGAGCGGGGACCGGGACAAGAGCTTCACCACGGTGTTCGATACCACACCGCCGGTCGTTTCCATCAGTTATCCCAGCAGCGGGGCAATCTTCGATACTTCCACTGTCACCGTCTTCTGGAACGGTTCAGATGCAGGTACGGGGATGGATCACTACGAGCTGAGTCTTGATAACGGTTCGTGGTTGAATGTGGGAGGTGCTCTCTCTCACGAGTTTACAAACCTCTCCGATGGGGTGCATACCGTCTCCGTGAAAGCCTTTGACAGCGCCGGCAACACCGCGACGAGTTCCGTTACATTTACGGTCAACACCACCGCTACGGATACGGATGTGCCCGTAGTAGCCATAACTTCTCCGGCGGATGGCGATCTGATTAACGATACTTCCGTCACGGTAACATGGGAGGGAAGCGACAACGGATCGGGTATAAACCACTACGAGATAAGGGTGGACAACGGCTCCTGGGTCGATGTTGGAACCGAGGTAACATACACACTTGCAAACCTTTCCGACGGCGATCACACGATAACCGTGAGGGCGGTGGATAACTCAAGCAACGAGGCCACGGATTCCGTGAGTATCACGGTGGACGCAACAGCTCCGATTGTCGCCATAATCTCACCCGCAGATAATCTGCTGATGAACACCTCAAGCGTGACGGTAACATGGAGCGGAACGGATGAGACTACGGGGATTGACCGCTACGAGGTACGGCTTGACAATGGATCTTGGGTCGATACGCACTCGGACACGAACCGGCTGTTCGTCAATATCTCGGATGGTGAACACATCATCACCCTTAAGGGAGTGGACTGCGCAGGGAACGAGGCCACGGATTCGGTGAGTTTTTATGTGGATACCACGGCCCCCAGCGTCATAGCTTTCTCCCCCTCCGGTGATAATACCTCCCTTGACAGCAGCATATCGGTAACTTTCTCCGAATCCATGAACAGGTCTTCGGTCGCAGTCTCCGTCGAAGGATTGAGTGGCAATCTCAGCTGGGACGGTAATACTGTTGTATTCATACCGGAGGGAAATCTTACTGCGGATACGAAATATGTGGTGAGCGTGAGCGGAAAGGACCTTGCAGGTAATGCCCTCAGTCCCTACTCGTGGAACTTCACCACGGCCTCGCAAAACGGATCTGTGACCCCTATTCAAACACCGACCACCGGCAACATTTCGGGTGTTGTAACGGATGAGAACGGCGATCCTGTTTCGGGCGCTACGGTCAGCGTTCAGGGGACGGATATAACAGCAATCACCGATTCCACCGGCCATTTCGTTCTGGTGAATGTCAGCGCAGGGCAACAGACCATCGTCATCAGCAGGAGCGGATTCAACGACAGCACGGCCGTTGTAACCGTAACCGAGGGGACGACCACAACGATCAACCCCGTACTTCACCCCCTCGCATCACAGCCGCCAGCGGCTTCCGAATTCCCGTGGTGGATCGTAATATTAGGCCTACTCGTTGCTGCCATTATACTGGGCCTTCTGGTCCGGAAAAGAGGAGGGGCCGCCCCAGTCGAAATGAACGAAAAGAGCGAGACGGAAGCGGACGGGGATGCGAAGGAAGAAACGGAACCTCCTGAGAAGGATGAACCAGTAGAAAATAAGCTCAGTAACGAGCAGATAATCGAGAACATCGAGAAGGCCTATAAGGAGGGGAGGATGTCGGAAGAGATGTACAGGAAGAATATGGAGAAGTTCGGGGTAAATGGCGATTGATGGGAGTGTATACTCCTTACCCCTATTGGTTGACCTGAAGAAAGAAGACAACAAACGCTTTCCAAGAATCATAGTTATATTCTCGGCTAAGCTTATAGGAGCGCTTCTTCCCCACTGAAGAAATGTTTATATATCTTGCATAGTTGTGGTCATTCAGAGGTCACGGAAGTGATTAAATGAGGAGGTATGCAGTTTACTGGCCAGGGGCCTTGATTGCCATGGCGCTAGTGTTTGTAATGCTTGTGCCGTCTCTCATAAGCCCCGCAACACAGGTAAGAGACATCTCGATAGATGTGGATGAGCTGATGAACGGAAGCTATGATGCTGTTCTGTCTGCAGGATCGAATATCCGCCTTTCAATAGATGGGAATTGGAATTACACCACCATTGCCGTGGTGCTTTACGGCACTTCCCCTCAGAACTACAGCTTCGGAGATTTAGGGAGCATTGACAGTCCCCTGAGTGTCTTCGTGTTTAATGTGGCAGCGAACAGCACCAGAACATTCAGCTTTTTTACCGGAGCCGGGATGGTCATGAATATCACCACGGTTGATAGTGGAGAGAAGCTCCCGTTACCTCCTGTCGCTCAGAATGTTGCAGCTATTTCTGTAAAAGGCGAGACATACCCAGCACGCTGGAGGGGCAACTTCACCTCAGTTCCTCTCCCTCCGATGTGGCAGTGGAATGTATCCGCCTCTTCTCTTTCCTACAACAGGACACTCGAATACTTCTCCGTGACGAATGGTTCGGTCTCCACATATGGGAGATTGAGCCACAATAGCACGAGTTACTTGCTTCCCTCCAACTCCGAAGCTTTCACTCTTCGGTCAGAGGAGATCTGCAATTTTGCCCTTCGTTTCTCCCGCTTCACATCTCCCGTAAGAGAGCACAGGCGCCTTCTGCTTGCGGTGGCCGGTCTTCCAAGAACCGGATATCCGGGGAGAAACATCACTTTCGATGCTTCCTCATCTATTGTGTGGGGCAGCGAGATAATCTCTTATACGTGGGATTTCGGAGATGGGGCCGTTTCTACAGGGACTACCCCCTCAGCTGTCCATTCCTATGTGAACGACGGAGACTATTCGGTAAAGTTAACTGTTCGTGACCGGAGAGGCTATGAGAATTCGACGGTCGTTCCCGTGAAGATTATCAATATCCCTCCGTCCGTTTCTGCTGGCTCTGATCTTTATGTATATGAGGACGACAGTGTTTCGTTTGTGGCAACGGCGCAGGACACTCCTTTGGATATGGATTCCCTCAACTACACATGGTACTTCGGGGATGGCACGGAATCGCATGGGCGAGAGGTCAACCATTCCTATTCGGACTACGGCTTTTACAGAGTTGTTCTCGAGGTCCGCGATAACGACGGTGCTGTAGGTAGAGATTATCTCAATGTTTCGGTGGGCAACAGGGCACCCGTTGCACACCTGGATTATTCCCTCTCCCCTATGCCTGACGGCAGGGGGTATGTCGGGGAGTTCGACGCGTCAGAATCGGAAGATACGCCCTCCGATGTCCTGACATACCTGTGGAATTTCGGTGACGGAACGGAAATCTATGGCAAGACCGTAGAACACATCTTCAGGGAGGAGGGAGATTATACCGTAACCCTCACCGTGACCGATGACAATCTTGCAAGCAGCAGCAGTTCGGTAGTTGTTCACATAAGTGCCTCCTCCTCGCCTGTTGCGGTGGCTGGTTCTGACCAGACATCCTACACTCTTGTTCCCATAGCATTCGATGCGACCCATTCGTATGATCCGGATGGCTACATAGTCTCATACCACTGGGATTTCGGTGACGGCTCGTCCTCGGGTGATGCCGTTGCATATCATACATACAGGGATGACGGAGTCTATGATGTGAAACTCAGGGTAACGGATAACTCCGGCCATATGGCGGTAGACAACTGCACCGTGCGGATAATTAACAGAGCACCGAAAGCCGATCTGAATATTTTACCTGTGACAAAGATCGATATTGTTCCCACAGCCTCGTTCTTCAGCAGCCATCGGGCACTGCGGAACACTATCCCATACCCTGAGAACGAGTATGTTGAACGGAGAGTATTCACCGGAGAGAGGGTATTCTTCAGCGGAGCGGCCTCAGATGATTTGGACGGACGCATAACGAACTACACCTGGCATTTCGGGGATGGTATTTCCGGTTACGGGATGAATGTGACTCATGTCTATAACCGGAGCGGTCCTTATAATATCGCTCTTCTGATATCCGATGATGACGGGGCGGAGAGCCGGGTCTCGTTCACGCTTATGGTGGAAGATAGACCCCCGGTAGCCGACCTGACCGTAGATAAAGTGGAGAGGGCCGTCGGAAGCAGAGGGGGCCATACGGTGAGCGTTTTCTTCAACGGAAGCCTATCCCACGACGCCGACGGTTTCATTTCCAATTATACCTGGGACTTCGGTGACGGAGCTTATGGCTACGGGGCCACGCCTGTTCATGACTATTCGTGCCCGCCGGGACAATACATCGTAAGACTCACGGTGACCGACAACGAAAACATCACCGGCACCGTTTCGTACCTGCTCCTTCTGAGTCGGGGCGGTAGAGAGTATGTTCTAATAGAAGAACACACCGGCCATGAGGAGTTGAATCTCAGCACGGGAGAAGTCCTCAGAATGAGTTCGGCCCCCTCTTTTGATCCGGATGGCAGCATAGTCAACTGGTCCTGGGATTTCGGCGACGGCTCGCAGGCATATGGTAGGGAGGTGATGCATTCCTATGCCCATGCAGGTAATTATACCATAGTCCTCTATTCAACGGACAACAAGGGAGTGACCTCCTCCTCAGCTCTTGCCGTCTGTGTTTCCAATATCTCGCCCGTGGCTAATATTTCCGTGGGCGACGGAGAAAATTGGGCGAGATATGATGGGGGGATTTCATTCGACGGCTCCGGCTCTTATGATTCAGATGGCCATATACTCAATTACACATGGGACTTCGGTGACGGCACATATGGGTATGGCCCCTCCCCGGTCCACACATATACTGACTACGGCTATTACCGCGTCACGCTAATCGTTACGGATGACGAAGGATATTCAGGGACAGCACGGATCCTGATAACGGTAGGGAGCGGCTGGTACTACTGGCATCCGATTAGTGAGAGATCTCAGGAGTGGGCCTGGTCCTCCTGGTTCGATTCCTATTACTGGGACCACTGGTGCGGCGGCTTTTCGTGGTGCGGCTGGTCATCTTGGTTTGACTGGGATATGAAGAGAGGGGATTCTTATTCCATCGGAGAGCGCATCTCCTTCTACGGATTCGATTCTACCGACTCGGACGGATACATTGCAAATTACACATGGCACTTCGGGGATGGCAACATCTCTTACGGACCGTATGCGGAACATAGTTATATGAGAGGAGGTGATTATCTTGTTACACTGGAGGTCCGGGACGAGCATGGTGTCACCGGAGTTCAAGCCCGTGTAATTCACATCCTTCCGTCCTTATCCTCCAATAGTCCTCCCACGGCAATAATCTCCGGCGATGTGAATTCACCTCTGTATGAGGACGAAACTCTGCTACTGAACGGCAGTGCTTCTTATGATCTTGACGGGGAGATCTTAAACTATACATGGGAACTGGGCGACGGTCGGCTATTATATGGTTCCAGCATTTCCTTTGCTTATCCGCACTCCGGTTCTTATCAGATTAAACTGACTGTTACGGATGACAGAGGGGCTACCAACAGTTCTCTGTGTAAGATCTCAGTCCTGAATCTGGCTCCGTCGGTTTCGCTTCCTGCGTTTATGGTGGTTGATGAGGAGGAAAGAATTCTATTTGAGGCGAATCTTAGTGATACCCCGTCGGACATGGAAACAATGGAATATCTCTGGGATTTCGGAGACGGGTTCATATCAAGGGATAAGAATCCCACGCATGTTTATTACAGTGCAGGGACATACATGGTCAATCTGACCGTCACCGATGACGACGGTGAGGCTGATTTCGCAACCTGTGTGGTGTACGTGAGAAATGTCGTTCCGATTCCGGACGCCGGGAACGACATCACCGCTTTCGAAGACGATCTTATCAATTTTGTCGGCTCAGCTTGGGATACGGCATCCGACATATCTCATCTCACATACATCTGGGACTTTGATGACGGCACAAGGGCAGTAGGCCGGGTTCAATCCCATTCCTACAGGTATCCCGGCAATTACACGGTCTGCCTTATGGTCATAGATGACGAGGGTGCGATAGGCATGGACACCTCCGTGGTTACCATTGAAAACTCGCCCCCCTCGGCACGGATTTCCTCCATCACGGAATTCACGGAAGATACCCTCGTAACATTCGACGGCTCCAGTTCTTATGACACCCCGTCCGATATGGATAACCTCATGTATTACTGGCAGTTCGGTGACGGAAAAGTTGCCGCGGGTGCGATCACAAGCCATTCATATGCCAAGAGCGGAACATATCAGGTAACTCTGACCGTCACTGATGACAATGGCGCTACTTCTTCCGCAGTGCGAACCGTAATCGTAGAGAACAGCGCAGCCAGAGTCTCCCTTCCGGAGAGGATCGTTCTTAATAACGCAAGACTCGTGCTGGATGCCGCCGCTTTCGACACACCTTCCGACCTGCCGCTTGATTACATATGGAACACGGGGGACGGAGGACGGGCTATCGGTCCTCATCTCGTTCACGACTATGATTTTTCCGGTGTGTACCAGCTTTCACTCAGGGTCTATGACGGAGACGAAAACAGCACTGTTCGGACAATCGTTGAGGTCCACATGGATGCGGACGGCGACGGCCTCCCGGACGAGTGGGAGATTGAAAATGGCCTGAATCCGAACAGTTCTTACGGAGAGAACGGAAAGGACGGAGATCCGGATGCTGACGGTCTGACCAACTCTCAGGAGTACTGGATAGATACCCTTCCGAAAGTGAATGACACCGATTCGGACGGTCTGGATGACTTTGAGGAGGCCGCGGAATACTTCACGGACCCTAACCTCAACGATACGGACGGTGACGGTCTGGGCGATTATAGGGAAGTCGCCACATGGTTCTATTTCACCGACTATGACCTCAAATCAGCGTTCTATGACCCAACATCAGAGTCGAAAATCTCTCTCGCCGAGATGCCACGGGGTAGTTACTCCCTTTATATTCATGCCCGTGCTCTGATCAATCGCTCCTATGATTATGAGCATCTCAACCATTCTCTTGTCTTTTACCTCGGCAACCATAGCTTGGATTATACGGTATCATATCCAGAGCCGTACATGTCGCTCAACGATTCTTTCAGCTCTGTGAACTTAACCTATCACCTCTCCTTCACTCGGAACATCTCCTTCGACAGTATCGAAGTATATGCTGCAGCAGGAGCATTCACCGGTACGGACAGTTTCCGTATCGAATTGAACGGCACGAGGATAAGCAAGTTCATGTCTTCGGCTCTTTCGCCCGATTCAGATGGTGACGGATTGAGGGACGGTTACGAGGATAGCATCGGCCTTTCTGTTGTTAATAAGGATACCGATGAAGACAACTTCTGGGATGGTGCGGAGATTACATACTGGTTGTATTCGGGCCTAAACATAAGCGAAGCGGCAGAGAGGTGTCATATGAGAGATGTCGATTCGGATCGCCTCTCGGATGGTAACGAGATAATATACGGAACTCCACCGGATAATGCGGATATCGATATGGACCGTCTTACGGATGCAGGGGAGGTCATGGCCTTCATGCCATATTATACTCTGGACATACCGTCGGATGGTAATGTTAGCTTCTCCATTAGCGAAAAATCCCTCTACTCTCTTAGGTACAGTATGAGCTATAATCTGCTCCTCAATACCTCCGTTCTGGGTGGCCAGGGTGTTTCGGATTTGGAATATATAAAACAGGCGGCTCTAAACGCAGTCAGAGAAAACTCCACATTTGTCCTTACTTCGGGCGCAGAGACCGTATGGAGCCATTATGACGACGGCGGCAGCCTTCTCGATTCTCATATGGACGGCGCACTTCTCAACATCACCCTCTTTTACTATGCATCCATGCAGATTAAACTTCGGCCGGGGACCTATTTGCTCAGCTATAATACCTCTCTCGACGCGATGTTCGGTCAGGCAAGAGTTCTCAGGCAGGGTGTGAACCCGTTCAACCCTGACACGGATGGCGACGGAGTGCCGGACGGGCTCGAAGTTAAGAACGGTGCAAGCCCCTTCCTCGAGGATACCGACGGTGACGGCCTTAACGACTCGCAGGAGATTTACGGGGTATCGTGGGGCCATAATCAAACAGCCTATCCAGACCCGGCCGTGGCGGATACGGATGGTGACGGCCTTACGGATGCGGCTGAGGTTGACGGACCTTTCAGAACCAATCCTACCGATTCCGATTCTGACGGTGACGGCCTCAGCG